>OGGJ01000737.1_pt1 | contig 31932 bp, 36 predicted proteins | sample 1571071 | NCBI WGS metagenome assembly OGGJ01 (sample SAMEA2581954, study PRJEB24529) | metagenome | biome: Human gut stool | place: China | collected 2011
ACCCCATCTTTTCAATTTGGCAGCTTTTCTATATTCAAACGCTCTTCCCATTGGAACTGTATTTTAAATTATGAATTATAAATTCTAAATAATGAATCAACGCAGCTTGGCATTCAACTTGTCCTCCAGGTTCTTCACCAGTTTGGACATAATCTTGTCAATCTGCTTATCGTTCAACGTGGCATTCTCATCCTGCAGCAAGAAGCTCACCGCGTAACTCTTCTTACCGGCTTCCAGATTCTTACCCTCATAAACGTCGAAGAGAGAAACCTCCTTCAGCAGCTTTTTCTCCGTCTCGTAGGCAATCTTCTCAATTTCCGCAAACTGCACTTTCTTGTCGAGCAGTAACGCCAAGTCGCGTTTCACGGCAGGGAACTTGGAGATTTCCGTATAGCTCACCTTCACATTGCGGATGGCCTTCAACAATTCTTTCCAGTTGAAATCGGCATAGTAAACCTCGTTGTCAATATCGAATGCCTTCAGCAGCTTCTTTGTTACAATACCGAAAGTAGCCAACCGCTTTCCACCCCTTGTCTGTACGGATAAACCGGCAGCATAGATATCATCAGTCAGATTGCCGACAACCAAATCATGCATGTGCAGCCCCAATCTGGCAAAGACATTCTCAACGTATGCCTTCAGCTCATATACCGAGCTGTTCTCATCCGGATGAGCCCATGAGTTGGCCACCCTCTTGCCAGTCACCCACAAACCAAGATGATAGTCTTCGGAATAAGCGGCAAGCACTTTCTCCGGATTCTTCTTTTCCTCGTTGAAGTGATAACAATTACCGAATTCAAAGAATTTCAGGTCTGCATTCTTACGGTTGGCGTTGTGCGAGATGCTTTCCAATCCACCGAAAAGCAGTGTCTGACGCATGGCATTCAAGTCTGCACTCAACGGATTCAGCAACATTACCAGATTCTTTGATGGATAAGACTCCAGATTGTCATAGTAAGCGGCACGCGTCAACGAGTTGTTCAGAATCTCATTGAAACCACAGCCCACCAGCTGCTCGGCAACCAGGTTCTGCAGTTTGTTGGATTTATCATATTCACCCTTGGTAGTCAGACAAGACTTCAAGGTAGTCGGAATCTCCACATTATTATATCCGTAGATACGCAGGATATCCTCTATTACATCGCAATCGCGCTGCACGTCCACACGGTAAGGAGGAACATCCAGTGTAAGCCCTTCGGCTGTCTCGTCTACAATCTTCATTTCCAGACTTGTCACGATGCTCTTGATGGTATCCACCGGAATAACTTTGCCAATCAGTGAGTTCACTTTCTCATAGGCAAGTTCCACACGGAAATCCTTGGCAGGAGCGGCGCACACATCTTTTATTTCAGAAGAAATGGTACCTCCGGCAAGTTCCTTTACCATCAAAGCAGCCAGCTTCAGGCAGTAAATAGTGGCATTCGGGTCAATACCTCTTTCAAAACGGAAAGAAGCATCTGTGTTCAATCCATGACGACGGGCTGTCTTGCGTACCCATGTCGGATGGAAGTAGGCACTTTCAAGGAACACATCCTTGGTGGTTTCCGTAGAACCGGAATCCAGACCGCCGAACACACCGGCAATACACATCGCCTCTTCCTTGTTGCAAATCATCAGGTCGCGTTCGTTCAATTTACGCTCCACGCCATCAAGAGTTACAAACGGAGTACCTTCCGGCATGGTCTTTACAATCACCTCACCGCCTTTAATCTTATCTGCATCGAAGCAGTGCAGCGGCTGGCCGAAAGCATGGACGATATAGTTGGTAATATCCACCACATTATTGATAGGACGCAGACCGATAATACGCAACTTGTTCTGCAACCATTCGGGGCTTTCTTTCACTGTAACCCCTTTCACCGTAACGCCGACATATCGGGGACATGCCTCGCTGTTCTCTACAGTTACTTTAATATCCAAATCGTGATTTTCTACCGCAAAAGCGTCTACCGAAGGTTTCTTTAAAGTAGCCGGCTTACCGTTCTGTATCAAGTAGGCGTACAAGTCGCGTGCCACCCCATAATGTGAGCAAGCATCGGCACGGTTGGGAGTGATGTCCACTTCCAGCACGTAATCGCTCTTGATGTTATAGTAGTCCTTGGCAAGCGTACCCGGAACAGCTGTCTCCGGCAGTACGATGATGCCCGCGTGGTCTGTACCGATACCGATTTCATCCTCAGCACAAATCATGCCGACAGATTCCACGCCACGAAGTTTTGATTTCTTGATGGTAAAGCACTCGTCACCGTCATACAGTTTTGTACCCAACGTGGCTACTACCACTTTCTGTCCGGCAGCTACATTCGGAGCGCCGCATACAATCTGCACGGGTTCACCTTGTCCCAGGTTCACCGTAGTGATGTGCATATGGTCTGAGTTAGGATGAGCTTCGCATGTCAGCACTTCGCCGATGACCAGTCCTTCCAGTCCGCCTTTAATGGTTTGCACCTCTTCCACACTTCCCGTTTCCAGTCCGATGGAGGTCAGTGCCGCAGCAACTTCATCCGGTGTCAAATCGAAATCGACATACTCTTTCAACCAATTATAAGAGATATTCATATCATTATATTTTTATTGTTTCCAAAAGTGACCTGCAAAGGTAATAAGATTTTTTGGTTGGCAGGGAATTATAAATGAAGAAAATAACAAAAAGGCGATGAAGTGCTTTTCCTTCACCGCCTTTCTCCTAATATTCTATATAAATCTACAATTTATACATTCATTGCATTGGCGCCTAAAGCTCCCAATATGGCGGAAGCAACAGCTATCACTACCTTCAAAATCTTGTCCCAAACGTTCTTTTTCATAGTCTTAATCTTTCAAAATTAGTAAATACATCTTATCCTAACGGGTTCTCGCCTTGGTCACCGTCGGAACCGCCACCGGAATTGCCACCATCACCGGCATCATCCTTACCGTCAGTCACCACTCCCGTCCATTTCTCAAACTCCACACCCTGGAGCAGGGCACGCGTAGTGCCGATGGCAGCCGGGCGCGTATATTCCGGAGTAAACTGGCAGCGCAAAGCAGTCACCTGATTGGGATTCACGTCTTCAGATTTGACCACTCCTTTACCTCGCGTACGGGCCTTCATGGTGAATGTGCCTAAGCCATCCAGACGCACCGTACGGCTGTTCAGCAACTGGCTCCTCATTACCGTCATCAGGTTACGGATTACATTATGTACGTCACCCGGAGTCAATGAAGACTTCTCGGCAATCACCTCAGCCAGCTGTTGCGCATCCACGGCCCTTCCCACTTTCTTCAAACTCAGATGCCAAAGTTTGGCACCCTCTTTTGTCGCCAGAGACGACTGTCTTGCATAATAAAATAAAGGCATAGTTTCTTTCTCCTTTTTACATTTTTAATTCAACATGGTTTTTAATCTCGTTTTGTTGATCAACAATGCAAAGGTGAGGATATATTTGCCTGTAAACAAAGAAAACAGCCTCGCTGAAGCTGTTTTCTGAGATAAGTTCATAAAGTATTGATTTACAAGCTGACAGATTAGGCAAGCCAACTTAATCAAGAAAAGGAAAGCTTATTTCAAATTGATTGATGTAATCCAAAATACCTCTTCATGAAACAGACATAAATAAGACTTAACAAGAGGATGGTACATAGCAGATACCAGTAGCCTGAATCCAAACACATTATATATCCTACGACTATGATTGCCTGCACTGCCATGTAAATAGAAGATACTATGACATGAGGAACCTTCAGCTCATTCGCCATAATCTGATACAGATGTTTGCGATGCGGTAGCCCGATATTCTCATGAAGCATTAGGCGGTGAATGATAGTCAGTACACTATCCACACCATAAACGGATAAAAGGACAATCCAACTGAAATCTTCCGTTTCAATGATGAGCCTGCCTATCAGGAAAAGAAGGATAAAAGCAATACTCACGGAACCCACATCACCGGCAAAGCATTTGGCACGCTTGCGGAAATTGAAGAAACAGAAAACTAGAACGGAACAGATAACGGTATAGATGAAATCCGCTTCCACAAAAGTAACCACCTCCTTATTGATATAAGCCAACGCAGCAAGAATAACCAGAGAGTAACCGCCGGTTATGCCGTTAATGCCATCCATAAAGTTGTAGGCATTGATGATGCCCGTACAGACTATCAAGGCTATGACTATCCACCACCAAGACAAGGAGAACAGTCCCCACTGATAAAACATCAAGGCCATGGCAGAGAAATGAAAAAGCAGCCTTGTCATCTGTCCGGTGGATTTTATATCGTCCACGAAGCTGATGAACGTCACCAGTGTCAAGGCAAGCAGGAACCAGGGATATTCAAAGCCACTCATCAGGAAATAGGCCAACGCCCCGAAATAAAAGATAATCCCACCACCGCGTAAAGTCACTTTCGTATGGGAACTGCGCTCATTGGGCTTGTCGATGATATTGCACCTATCAGCCACTCTAAAATAAAAAAGTTCTGCCCAAAACAGCAGAACCAAAACCATTAAATAATACATCATCCGTTTTTGATTATCCAGTAAAACCAAAGCTGAATACATGTAAATCCTAAAGATACAATACCCAGCCCTATCAATATGACACCTAAATATACATTCATTCTATATTGAAGTTTTCCAACACATTGGTCGGCTTCCATCCCAATTCACGTATTGCCTTTTCATTACTGAAAGTTAAGGATTTCGTAATCTCATCTAACTTCAAGGAATTGATTGGAGCTTTCCTTCCCAAACGATCACCTACTAAAACCATGCATTTGGCTACCCAGTACGATATTGATAAAGAATCGAAACGGTGCTTACAAGCAGATTTGAATTGTTTCTTTAGCTTGGTATTCTCACGTTCCAGGGATTGACGAGAGTTACGTTCTTCTTCAAGAAAGGACTGCAACTCATCTAATTTTTCCAACATCTGATTGGAGCGGGATAACTCTTTTGTCAGTTCCTCCAGCACCAGTTTCAGACATGTCATCACAGCGGTTAAGGCTATAGGAACGGTGACCATAAGCGAACAGACGAACGATACGGTGATCTTTAGACATGACAATATAAATGTCACCATCCAAAGGCTCACGGCGCAACAGTTCACGGATGACGGGCAGAACACAGAAATGCTTACAATGCATGTCAGTAAAGCCACAAAAGTAATAGAAGCGGTTGATGCCCGTTATACTCAACATAGAACCTCCAGTTTTTGGATCAGAAGGTATAGAACCGGATAATCCAGATCCTTTATGGAAGACATGCAGGCCATTGCTCAAGGTGAGTTCCACGAATATACGCAAAGGAAGCGACCTCGGGACTTGGCATGGCTGCCCCTATTTGTTCTCATGGGAAGAAGGACTCTCCTTTTTCACCGGATGTTCTCCTGAAGGAGAAGACGGAACGGATTCCGATGTGGGAACCGAGGGAACACCGTCCACCTGAACTGAGACTACTTTGCTGCGGGTATTCTTGCACCATTTATGAAAAAGGTTGTAAAGGAGATTATTCTGCAAACAGAATGACTGAAGAGACAGCCTATGAGGGACAGCCTCGGTTTGATACTGAAAATAAAATCGATCAAGATCTTCACTACTATACATAATTGTTGGAGATTGATTATCAACAAAGAAGATAGCATTTTGGAGCCCTAATTTGAGTGCTTACCATCAGATCTTATAGTTTGTCAGTACATCCAGTGGCTCCCAACCTAATTCTCGACAAGCCTTTTCGTTCGAGAAAGTCAGACTCTTGGTCATCTTCTCCAGTTTATAAGAATTAATAGGCGCCTTATTGCCAAGAAGGTCGCCCACCTTAGCCAAACACCATGCCATCCAGTATGGGATATTGATTGGTTTCTCCTTGCCCAACTGCTTAGCCACCGATTCACTAATTTGCCCAAACGAAGGTTGGAATGTATCGCAAACATTATATACGCCTCCTTTCACTACAATCTTGGGAAGAATATTTGCAATATCCTCTGCCATGAGGATACTTTTCACCACCCTACCACCGGCAATGTTCATGTAGAAACCCTTCTTAACACCATTCACCATAGCACCAAGGTTTCCTGGAGCACCTTTACCAGCAAGTAGCGAAGGACGCAAAATTCCTAACACGACACTATGCTCCTTACACCACTCAGTCAGATACTCCTCTGCAAGAATCTTACTCTTTGCATAGGGGGTGATTCCGTTTAGAGGATGCTCCTCGGTAATAAGCTTACCAAAGTCACAACCATATACAGCAACCGTGCTGATAAACACAAGAGCCTTAGGCGGTCCTACTTTCTCAAGAGCTTTGCAGAGATTGATAGTTCCCTGATAGTTTACATCAAAGAACGACTTAATCTCTGTTTTGGTCTTAGGCACTACATGAGCCAAGCCGCAAGCATGCAGCACCACATCATAATGTTCTGGTAGATCAGGTACATCCGTCACAAAGTTAGCTTTGATCATATCGTTTGAAGTGATACCACAGGTAGTTACTTCATACATTTTATCCAGTATAGGACGGGTATTCTTACCCAAGAATCCCGTTCCTCCTGTAAATAGTATTTTTTCCATTCTTCAATCAAAAGTTTTTTGTAAGAATACAATTCACAAGATTCTTAAAAAAAAATCTATTAGTGTACAGTTCATCGTAATATTTCCCGTACTCACCAGAAGTGATGTTGTTCATCCATTCCTCGTTGTCAAGATACCAACGGACAGTCTTCTCGATGCCCTCCTCAAACTGAAGCGAAGACTCCCAACTGAGTTTTATTTTGGAACTTTATCGAGTCGATGGTATAACGAGCGTCGTGACCAAGACGATCTGTTACATAAGTGATCAAATCCAGGTCTGCACCCTCTGGACGTTCGAGGATACGATCTACTGTTTTAATCACAGTATGAATGATATCAATGTTCTTCCACTCGTTGAAGTCGCCGATGTTGTATGTCTCTGCAATAGTGCCATTGTGGAAGACAGTATCGATAGCGCGAGCATGATCTACTACATAGAACCAGTCGCGAACGTTCTTGCCCTTACCATATACTGGCAATAGCTTGCGGCTGCGGATATTGTTGATGAAGAGAGGAATTAACTTCTCAGGAAACTGGTATGGTCCATAGTTGTTCGAACAGTTTGTCACGATAGTTGGCATACCGTATGTATCGTGGAATGCACAAACGAAGTGGTCGCTCGAATCCTTCGATACAGAATAAGGAGAATGAGAATTGAACTTTTTTGTCTCGTAGAAGAAGTCCTTACCATAAGCCAAGTGGTGCTCAGAAGAGCTGGCTGTAGTTGTAAAAGGGGGCTCGATACCTTCTGAATTAGTCATTTCAAGAGCTCCATACACCTTGTCAGTTGAGATATGGTAGAAGCGCTTGCCTTCGTACTTCTTAGGAAAAGATTCCCAATAAAGCTTTGCTGCCTGGAGAAAAGATAGAGTACCCATCACATTAGTGCGAGCGAAAGTAAATGGCTCCTTAATGCTTCAGTCAATATGAGACTCTGCTGCAAGGTGGATGATACCATCAATCTTCTCGTCCTGCATAAGCTTGTAGAAAGCGTCGAAGTCACAGATGTCCATCTTTACAAACTTATAATTTGGTTTATCTTCAATATCCTTCAAGTTAGCAAGATTGCCAGCATAAGTCAACTTATCAAGGTTGATGATATTATACTCTGGATACTTGTTTACACACAAACGAACTACGTGTGAGCCTATAAATCCAGCACCACCAGTGATAACTATATTCATCATAATTTTATTAAAGCACGACTTTAGTATTTAGTGTTGCCTATCTGAATTAATATCTTCTTTGATACAATATTCGCATAATAAGCAATTATTAAACCTAATACTATGACAACCGAATATTCCAAATAGTGCCCATAACTTAAATCCCATCCACAAATAATCCATTTTTTATGGTTTAATATATCTCCAATGTATATATTTGTTAGATAGGACTCCAAAGAAATCATCCCAAGAGAATTCAATGGAAATTGTATCTTTGAAAGATTTTCTATTAGATAAACCAACACTATTACAAATGGTAATACAACAATCCATTTACAAAAAGAATTTGGAAACAAAAAAGAAGATAGACCAAAAACAATCATACTTACAAAAGTAAGAAGCCCAAAGTTTATTTCTTTCCCTTCTTGAACATATTTTGCTATTGCCATTCCTATCAGAAATGATGGTGACCTTTTCAATGCATTGCTACCATACCAAAACCAGGTATAATTATCATCCTGACATAGTATCATTAGGATGAAACTCGTAATTGCAAGATAAAGCCATTTGAATCTCGTATTATATAACATAAAATATAAAAAAGGAGAGAGTAAATAGAGTAATATAATTAATGAAACATACCATGTACCTCTTCCATTAATCCACCATGATAAGTTTGAAAAATGTAATAATGACTCTTGCAAGGACATATCCTCAAAGAAAAACTTATAAATGTAATAACATACAGACAATATTGTAAATGGTTTGTATATTCTTAATACTCGTTTTATGTACCACTCCTTAAGTGATTTACCACTGTCAAATATATTTGTATTCGATAACGAGTAAGCAATTCCTATACCAGAAAGTAATAAGAAAATGTCTACACCTATTTGTCCATTATTTACAATTTTGCTAAGAATACTAGGCATCTTTACGTTATTTCCATATGCATGACATATTATTATAAGAAGTGTTCCCACTCCCATTAACTTGCTTCTTAACAAACTGATTTTCGACAGATTAAATAGCATGCTAAATTATAGAAAGTGTTATATTACTAATAAAAGATATCTAAGATAGATAATTAATTACCTTTTCAAAGATTTCATGTAATCCAAATTTTGACTTCCAACCCAGGTTTCTTAATTTCCGAGTCGATAAGCGTAACTTAGAAGCTGGAGCATATCCCATATTATCATTTAACTCGAAGCGGACATTTATATTTGGATTGAAATTATCGCGTAGATATTCTGCCATTTTACATGCAGAAATATATGTCTCTTCATTTGCCACATTATAAGCTTCTCCTGAATTACCTTTTATAAGAATATAAATGATGGCAGAAACACAATCTTCTGTGTAACAATAAGGACGTGCAGATTCACCTGTAGTATGTAATACAATATCCTTTCCTTGTGCAGTAAGTCGTGCAAATTGTGCTATTATTCGATTATCGTCTATTGAAAAACCAGCACCCGTTGTTTGAGTAAGTCGAGCAACTTTTACTGGCACATTATATTCATCGGCATAAAGGCAACAAAGATTTTCTGCAGCGCGTTTTGCCATTGGATAACTGCTTCTCACAGACATTGGATCTAAATATCCTTGTACATCTTCTGTCACTGGCTCGTTATCATCAATAATTGTGCCATAAACTTCCAAAGAAGAAAGAAAAACAAACCCTTTGATATCTGAACTGGCAGCATATTTAAGTAACACTTTTGTTGTGTCGTAAATGAATTCTGAAGTTTCAACAGGATGCTTTATAAAAAAAATACTGGCAGTAGGTGCCGCACAGTGAATAATATAATCAACACCCAAAATTTCAGAATAGTCAAACTCAATTAGATTACCTTCAATAAAATCAATATATGGAATCTCTTCATCTGTAAATTTCAATTTTGCTTTAGTGCAATTTCTAACAGGAGCAGTAATCCTAATTCCCAAATTTAATGATAGTAAGGTGCGAATTAATGAGGACCCAATCAATCCTGAAGCTCCAGTTATGAGAAATTTTGTCTGCTTCAGTTGAGAAGTAAAGTTGTGTAGATTCATATAATCAGTATTTTATAATATGCTTTATTGTTGTAGCCTGGTCTGCTATGAAAATCTCTCCTTGGTAAAAAAAAACAGCTTCAGGTTCACTGACCCTTGTATTGTTTAAATCTATATTCTTGACAACCTTTCCTTTATTTATATCAATCACATCAATACCTTGATAACCTAATACAGAATCCCCATATGGGACAAAGATACTGTCGTCATCAATGCACATACCTTGTTGAATTGCATGGGCATTATCAACAATTAATCGAGATATAGAGTCTTCAATGCAAAGAGAAACTAATTCTTCCTGTAAAGATGGAATACCAAATTTTGTCAACTTGAGTCTTGCTCCGACACCATTTTCCTGATTATAAGGTATTGCATAATCCCAACCAACGATCCACAAATAACCATTTTTTTTTGAGATCAATGCATCCGGACAACACCCAATTTCATTAGTGATAGGGGTTACTATGGTTTGAACGAGGTTCAAACTCCATACATTATTATCATTCAAAATTCGGTATACCCAAATATAGCTTTCCTTTTCATCGAGACCGATTAATGCTCCACTAATATAAATTACAGGAAAAGGATCATCCGAATCATATTTATCTATTCCAAAGCAAACTGTATCACAATGCTTAATAGGAGAAGAATCTCCTACCATTTTACCTATATGCTTCTTGTTTTTTAAATCATATATATCGCAAATCATCTCTGCAGTAAACTGAAAGAGATAGTCACCAAAAGCCGCTGCACCTTGCTGTGAGAAACTTTTGGATTGTTCCATATAATCTACAATGACAATATCTGAAGAAAATAAAACAGTCCTAATTGGAATAACAGAGAGAAATAAAAATAAAGAAAATATCATTTTTTCTTCATCTTTATAATCCAAAAATTTGCTGATTTTCATGCACCTCTACCATCGCTCTAAAAATAAAGAAATCCGTCGGTGTTGTAATCTTAATATTTTCCATAGGACCGATGATAGTATTCATCTTATGCCCATAGTGGCTCATTAAAGAGCAAGAATCAACATAATCGTGACACCCAGCATTTTGTGCTTTTTGGTGCGCATCTAAAATATCTTTAAGTCTAAAACATTGTGGGGCTCTTGCAATTAAAGAATTTGCCCTCGCTGGTATTTCTAGAGAATCATCATCTTGTTTTACTACAAATGTTTCTGTTGCAGGAATACAAGTGATGCAATTTCCTTTTTTTATGGTGGTAATAATACATTCTGAAATTGTCTGCTCTTTAATTAGGGGGCGTACTCCATCATGAATTAAAACATTGCAGTTCTCCCCATAAGTATTCTTCGCTATAATAAGACCATTATAAATCGAGTCTTGACCTGTTTCCCCCCCAGGCACGACGGCACCAACCTTACTTATCTCAAATTTTTTTAATTGTTTCATCAAGAATGAAATCCAAGGCTCAATACAAACAACAACAATGCCATCTATTTCCGGATGGTTGTCGAATAGTTCAAGAGTGTAAATGATAACAGGTTTTCCATTAAGTTCTAAGAACTGTTTAGGTCTAGACACTGTCTTCATTCTCGATCCAGAACCACCGGCAAAAATAACTGCAATATTTTTCATTTTTTACCTGTTTTTAAGTACTGAAAACCTTTATATATTTTAAAAGAGTTTTTCAAATCAATAAATTTTATTCTGCTATACCTTCCAGACATATTTTCATAGACATCATCAGGAATTTTCATATAATCCCCGTATATTTTTTTCATGTAATGATCATATCCTACAGGGATTTTCACAGACACCCCTTCAAACAGAATCTCTGTGGTATCAAATACATGTCTGTCATATTCACGAAATAACCCCTTGAAAGATGATACTGTTTCCTTGACAATATTAGCAGTATAAAAATCATATCTGGTCATTTGCTTCTGATGATAAGTCCAGAGTTTATATCGTAATTCTTGAGACTTTATCATTCCCAAGAGTAACATAACTGGGTACCTAAGCATCCTTCCTTGATTATTCGGTAACCTCTGGCAGTTGAATACAGAATACATAATAGAATGATAAATCTGAAATGCTCTTGACAATCTTCCGTCAGGACACCCTTCAAAAGGAATAACATCAATATAACAACCATGATATATATCCTCATTTTCGGAATGAAACTGTATAAAAGTCGTTTTTAAATCAACAAGGTTCATAGCTGTATGATGATAATTATGAGAACGATCAGTTCTCACAAGTGCATAATGATCCGTATCAGCTATCGTATTCCAAATTTCATACAAACTCTCATAATCCTTTCGGGGCATGAAAACATCTAAGTCATCATCCCATGGAATGAAACCACCGTGCCTTACAGCCCCCAGCATTGTTCCGCCACCACACCAATAATTTAAGCCATTATCTTCACATATCTTCTTAAAATACATGAAAATTTCAAGAAGTTTATCTTGTAACTGACGTATTGTGACATCGTTTGCCAGAACATAATTCTTATATTTATTAATATTATCCATTAATGTTAAAAATTGAAGTTATACTCTGTTTAAATCTATACCATAAAACAAGGAATAAAGAAACATGAAATGGCATTAATTTCATTCTATCATAGTCCTTTCTTAATTTCTCTAACAATATTAAAGGATTATGAATTATCTTTTTCAATTCCTGACGATATCCATGTCCAAAATTTGCTCCTACAACATTTGCTCCATGTTGCCTATAGAGAATAGTTGGTTCATCAATGTACTCATAAACCCCCTTTTTAATAAGAATATACTCAACCCAATTATCATGACCACCCATAATATTTTTAAATTGTCTATAAGGCAGTACTAGTTCCTTCGTTACCTTATTAAACATTTGTGTGCAACCATAAGAAGCATGTCTATTGGTCCATTGTTTATAGAAGTTTTTTGTGTATTCAGGATGGCGATTATCTGCTTTCCAAAGAGATGCATACAAAACATTTAAATTCGAATCAACAAGGGTTAGGTCAGTAAAGACTCCAATTCCGATAGTTTCATCATGGACAGATTCTATCTCTCTTATACGTTGAAAAGTCTTTTCCACTTTATCGTTATTCCAAATGTCATCCTGATCACAAAACATGTAATAATCTGCATCTACAACAGAAAGAAGATACATAAAGGATTCTCCAGCTCCCATGTTTGATGGACATGAGATATCTATTGAAATTTGTTTGGGATACTTTGAAGCATATTCATCTAAAACTTTTATAGTACTATCTTTTGAGCCGTCGTCGCGAATATACAAATGCCAATCCTTATTAGTTTGAGATATAATTGACTCTATCTGTGCACCAATAAATTTTTCTCCATTATATGTAGATAATAGAATTGCAATCATATTATATCAATATTATTTTTGAAAGTTTTCAACTGATTTTCAAAGACATTTTGAGGAAATATATACTTAATTGTTTCAAAACTCAGACGTTTTCCTTTAAATTTTTGACAGAAATTAGTTATGACTGATTTTGCATTTAAATCCCCTTCAGCAATATTTATCCCAAGTGGATATTGCTCAATCATTTCATATTGAGAATTTTTTTCAAAATAAAAATTAATAATTGGCTTTCCTGTGGAAATCAAATCAAGTGTTTTACTTGGAAATTGTATTGTATTTCTATTTCCGATACTCAAAAGAATATCGTACTTTTCGCATATCATTCGGCCATACTCCTCAGACGAAACGAATTCATATCTATTTATATTTTTAGGTAGATTAATGAGCATATCTTCACACTCTCCTTTTTTAACAAATAAATCTGTAACACTGTTTGCAATTTGTGATATAGTATTCAACATGAATTGAGGGTTACGGACATCCTTGTATACAGTCCCAGCATATACAAATTTCACCTTTTCATCAACATGCACATTTGATGAAAAATATTTATACTCTTCATTCAAGATAAAATTCATGCATACTAATTTTGAAAGAGGAATTGAAAGTGCATTCCTTGCATATTCATACATCTCGGGACACATTAGATTAACATCTGCATGAAGATAGAAACTCTTTTCCGTTTTTTTGAATATTTTTTTCCATAATCCCTTAAATGATTTATACCTGTAATATACATAGTTTGCAGTATATGGATCAGTCACAAAATTCACCCACCTAATATCAGGATGCTTCTTCTTAAATCTCATTGCTGCAAACTGTGTGAATACTGTATTAGAAACGCTGATTACACAATCAATTCTCTTTTTAGAATGAAGACTCTCAAGCACATTATAATATGAACTACTCTCCCATGAATTTGCATTTGGATTGCATATTTGCGTCATTAATAATTTATGAGCATTAATAAATGCTAGAATAATTGTAGTAACAACCTTGTTTTGATTCTTATTACAAAACATTAATAACTTATGCCATATACTAGAAATATACAAAACGTTTTCTTTATTAACAAATTCAGAATGTCCTTTATACGTCTTCGTTATATAATAAAAATTATATACACAATTCAAGGCTTTGATATACTTATCAATAACCGCAGATGGTGCACCCATATCAGGATAGTACATAGTACTCATTACCACCACATTTTTCTTTTGCTTCATAGTATTGAAAAAAATGTTCGATATTCCAGAAATTTACCATCCCATTCGTCATTTGTAATCAAATAAAACCACATATAAATATTAATGGCTAACATTAATCCGATGAGGCTTTTTCTAATAAATCCTATTTTTATATTTTGATATACTAAAGGAAATGCCGCTATTGAAAAGATATCGAAATAATAAGCCAATCTAGCAATAAGCAACATTATTGAGGAAAAAGGAAGGATAACGAAACTGACCATAGACATAAATACTAACTGTCTTCTTTTTCCTATAATCTTATCATTACATAAATAAAAAATAGAAAGAATAAAAGGAAAATATTCAAAAACACGCCTGATACCAAATTTCATGCCATCCTCCATCAAATATTTATCACTATATTCTGATACAACATTTATTACCATAAACTGTTGGAATAATGATTGAGTAAATGAACTAGAAACCCATGCTATAATTACCAATATGCCCATTGTAATACCTAACAATTTATCATTTTGCATTGGCAAAAAACACAGAAGTAAAAAAGGTACCATCACAACAGAACTCATATGCAAAGTTGTAATAACAAACAATAAACCAATAATGGGTAAAATTTGTTCAAGATTTATATTTCGTTGTGTGTGGGGGGGCATATATTTTTTACTATGACTATAAACAACAATTTGAGATTGTTTTGAAATACTACATATACTTACAGACTCATTTTTGGTGCAGAGTTTATCTATTTTCATAAATATGTTTACACAAATAGCCATAACAAATGATTGGCCAATCATTGACTGCTGTAATATAAATAAATTAAAATTGAAGACGTAGATTGAAGTAGCAAACCAATAATATTCTCTTGGAACATATCGCTTAATTAAGCGATAATATGTATTACAAATAAAAACAGATAATAAACCAAAAAAGACAATATATCCTAGAGGGGAAAAGCACTTCATAAAAAATGCCCAGCCTTGTTCTTTTGTAAATTCAAAGTCAAAAACAATAGTACTAAATGTTATAGATTCATTATATTCAAAATCAGCAACATAAGTCAAATAATCGGTGCCAAAATCATAACGTAGTACGGAAAAAATACCTAATATAAAAAAAGATACAAACAACCCATATCGAAACCTTTTGATAGAAGCAAGCCACGAGAAGAAAACAGCCAAGCAACAAACAGCTAAAGCTACATACATATAAAAATAGATTAGGAAAGGGATTTAATAACAGATTGTAATCGCAGAATATTAGCGTTTTCATCGAACAATTCTGTTATTTTATTTGATTCTTTATCAATACGAGCTTTTAATTCAGAATATTCATTGTCTAAACGCACTAACTTTTCACAAAATGCAGAGAAATTATTTATTGGATATAGCATAGCAAGCTTTCCATTGCATGAATACTCCAATGATTCATCAGTTTGAGCCGCAATAGAAGGAATTCCCAAAGTTATACACTCGGCCATTGCTAAATTCGCATGAGGAATTGTAAAGTAACTAAGATTACAATAAGACTGCTTAATAATATGGCTGAGATTAAAAACGGATGGCATACACTTAATTCTATCATCTTTTGATATTGCAAAATAAATATCACCCATATAGTGCTTCCCACGATTAAAATAATTAATTAGTTTATTTTGAGAGGATAATGGGGGTACACCAACTAGAAGAAGCCTATCTTCTGCAGAAGTACGATAAGTAGAAAAAGCCTTAATTACTTCTAACGCTCCTTTGATAATCTGAGTGCCACCAGTAAACAAAAACACTCGTTTCCCAGCCATGTTTTCATTAAAAATTTGTTCAAGTGGCATATATTCAAAGCGTTTCTCCATATTGATCCAATCGTATACAATAGTAGCCTTTTTCTTAGGAAATATGGAACTACTATAACCATTAATTGCAATTATTCTATCGGAATATATATTTACAAAATTTCGAATAAAAGTAAATTGAAGAATATGTTCATTAGATGGCCAGTGTTCTCGAACATGACAAATTGTTTTTGCGCCAAATTCTTTTGCGACCTTCAAATAACCTGCAAGCATCATATTGTTAAAATATACGATATCCGGTTTAGATGTGTTCAAAATAGTCTTGAATGCTTGTTGAGAAGACAATAGTCTAATATATGCAAAAATACTACCCACCTTATAAATTGGACGATTATATGGAAAGAATGACATTTTTGTAAATAAAACCACCTCCACATCTAAATTCGATAATTCTTCAACTAACGGACCATATGACATTAGTGCGACAATAGGTTTATAACAATTTGTATCTAACGTCTTTATAATATTTAATAGGCAATAACTTCCACCACCGATACTTGAAGATTGATGTAAAAATAATATTTTCTGCATAAAAATTAAAAATTCAAGAATTTCTTTCCTATATTTCTTAGTGAATTGAGGTACATATCAACAGAATTCCAATTAATTTTTGTAGACAAAACAATCTCTATTTCATTAAGGTTATTTTTATAGAGTATCCTATTAGCCATTTTTATTGGTGTTAAAAGAGTGTAAAAACGATCGTTCATTCCAACATTACCATTCAATTCAGTAATAGCAGCAAAAGGAATATGGAATTTTAGGCACATAACTACACAATGAAATGAGTCTGTAATGACTGCATTCGCGTGTTTTATTAAATATAGCCAAGATTCAACAGAAGAATCACCTAAATCATTATTCCAAATAAGATCTCGAGTTCTATCCTTTATCAAAGCTTTTCTTTCTTTTATATTTCTAATAAAAAAACAATAAGTATAATCTCTAGAAACTTTGCCCTCATACTGATCAGCCAAATTATCAAAGAAAGAATAGGGCATCAAAAGTGTAGGGTCTGGAGCAACACTTACATTTTTTATCCCCATAGATGAAACAATATTTTTTCCTGTATTCTCTCTAACGCTAATCCTTGAAAAAGATTTCAGATACTTTGCTGCAATCGAAAACTGCTCTTCTGGATAAGTGACACATCCAAAACTAACCGCATAAGCAATCTTGATCCCATCAAAATTGAAGCCCAAATAATATGCCGAAGACCCATTCTTATTTCCTTCACCAGTAGCAAGAAAATATGGATTCAAAACTTGGTCACTACCAGAAATTAGAACATCAAACACGGTGACTAAATTTGATAATTTTTTATAGGTACAAACACGTTCTGTTTGATTTAAATATTTTTTTCTGAAAATACTTAACCTTAGCTCTTTTTTTCTCTCTAATAAATATTCGGAAATTTTCAAGAATCTATGTTTTTTTATAAAATTTAAAATTGTATCATCATAGTTCTTTGGTTTATAATTAACAATACAGACGTCATGTCCTTCTAATTTCAAATATTCTTGAAGAGCATAAGCCTGTAAAATAGCTCCGTAGTTTACTGCCCAGTGGAATGTTAAAATCCCTATTTTCATAACAATCTATTTCAATATTTTTAAATCAGATAGTACTCTATTTGTAAACCCCTTTGCACCAATCTCATTTAGAACTCCTGCATTCTTATAAAGAGATATATCTCGAAATTCTTTATCTGAGAAATAATTTAGGAACAGAATCTTATTATTAGTTGAAGCCTGCACATAATCCTCGATATATTGTTTAATAAAAGCACTATCAAAATATTCAAGCAGTGAGTTGGAAGTAGGAGGTAGAACTATAACTGGCTTAAAGTTATGAGATATACATAATTCAATAAGCTTCTTCAATGCAATAACTGCCATCTTAAATCGATCTTGGTTTACTAGACTAAATCTATCATTCAAGCTGTAAAGAGAGAACTGTTTTTTCCAACTATCTATCCAAGCAATAGCATCCTTGTCCATTTCCTCCTTAGTAAGAATATGGTTAGTTTGTTTTGTTCTTATACCTAATTCACTAAATAAAGAAACAAGTGGAAAATATTTATATGGATTCTCTTTAATGTCGTATACTAAACTCTTCCGCTCCATAGAAAAGTTAGGGATGCTCATAGCATCAACAATAGAATACATTTTGTCTGGAAGATATTGTTTTCCATCATCCAAGCAAGAAAAAGGACATAGTGTAATAATAACTATTGCATTGTCACTTAAAAAACTTAAATAATTAGAAAGGATAGCATAATCTCCAACAAAAGTCTGAGGAGTCATAGCCCAATTAGCAGCCTTATTATTACAATTAGAATAATCAAAAGCATATTTGGACACACTGCTACCCAAATTTACAATCTCAAGATTTAACGTTTTTTGTTTCCAAAACTTCTCACAATCTGCAAATACTACTTCTCTATACCAAAAAGTGCGTTTAATTAGTGCATTGATCTTTCTTTCCACTTTTGTTAACAAATTCATATACCAGGACAATATAATGATTCTGCAGCAACTACAAAATCTTGGTTAAACGAATTTATATATTGAACTTCTTCTTTAGTAAGGGAGAAATCTAAAATAGAAAAATTCTCTTTTAATCTATTTTTATTCTTACTTTTGGGTATAGGTATACAGCCTCTGTCAACATGCCATCTCAAAATTATCTGGCTCAATGATTTATTATATTTATTCATGATTTGAGATAAAGCCTCTTCTGCAATTTTACCTTTTACACCAAGTAATGGAGAATAGCACAATGGCATAATGTTATTATTATTTAAGAAAGCAAGCAAGTTTTCTCTAGTACAAAGAGGGCTGAAAAAGACTTCATTAATTGTAGGAATCTCACCTGACTTTTTGATGACTTCAATATGCTTTTGAAAAAAGTTGGAAACTCCTATATATCTGATAACACCTTCATTTTTTAGGCTAATTAGTTCTTCCCAAATTTCATAATAATAGCCAGGAAATGGATAATGAATAAGTACCGAGTCAAGATATGGTGTTTTCATCTCTCTCAGTGATATAGAGATTTTTTCCCTTACGACATCCCTTACAGTATGAAGTTTCTGATGAATTGAATTCGGATTAAACCAAACGCCATCTAGTGGATCATCCAAATAAGAGTTATCCTGAGATATTTTTGTTTGAAGGAATAAATCTTCTCTTTTTAATCCTATTTTTTGATAAAGTTCAGAACATGCGATACCAATTCCTGTTTCGCCTCGATAATCATCCGATGTATCAATTAATCTATATCCAATTTGAGCAGCGGCTAAAACTGTGTCTGCCATCTCTCTACCTTGTAATGGGAAAGTGCCTAATCCAATAGGAGGTACAGGCAAACCGGATAACGTTCTTAGTTCTTTCATAATTAGTTTAAACTTATTTCTTGTATTCTTAGAAATTAATAAGAGATTTTAAAGTATTCATATAAATAATATTTACACATATTATCTAAATTAACTATAGCGTTATAAACATACCAAAAAATCTAAGCAACTATTTGCTTGCTATTTCTGATTAATTCAAACACTATTGATCTTTTTATTAATTAAATTAAATATTTGTGTCTTATCTTCTTTTTTTAGGACAAAAAACCATCCCATAAATAATATGATCAGTTCTATCGTAAGAAAATTAATGATAAAACGTAACAAGTTACCTTCTATCATATTAATAATTAAAAATGGGGCAGAAAACACAAATGCAACAACAGCCATCACCGGTAGATATGTATGAACAATCAATTTTTGAAGTGAAAAATCAACATAAGACTTCATAATTAGTAAAGTCAATATTTGATTAATTACATTCGTTATGATTACAATTATAAATGGTATGTATGAAGGACATCCGAATTTTAATAAAATATAACTTATAGGCAATGATGATATCATAATTGAACCACATACAATGTTTCCAGTTTTAATTCTTCCAATTGCATGAAATGCCATATTCTGTCCACCTTCTATCACATCAAACAATGCTGATACTAGAATTATCCTTGTAAATAATACTGTTTCTGGTGGATATGTATCACCTAACCAAATTTTCAGGACAAATTCTGATTCGAAGATTAGAGGAACAACCAAAGCCATCATTAAAAGAAGCGAATATTTTATAGCCTTAAAAGTCAAGCCATACATTCGATCAAAGTTTTTCTCAGCAAAGCTTTTCACGACCTGTGGACGTACAGCTGTGAGGAAATTGTTAATAAACAATTTAACTGCTGATTGTATTTGAAATGATATACCACTTGCAGCATTAACAATTGGTCCGAAGAATACGTTCAATAATACATTTAAACCTTGATTTTGACTAACACCAGCCATTCCCCCAAACAAATCCCAAATGGAGTAGGATAACAGTTTTTTATATAAGGATTTATCCTTTATTAGCCTAAAACGGCACTCTTCATATTTATTTTTTGTATAAAACCTATAAAATAACTGAATTGCTACAGTGTTAAGCATGAGTAACAGTCCGTAAAATACCAATTTGTCAATAGGAGAAATCTGAATGAGATATGCAATTAATAATTTTGAAAAAGCTTCGTAAAGTCCCACGAAAGCATACACAGCCATATTTTCATGACTAACTAAACTCGCATTATAGGGAACTTGAGTGTAATTTATAGCCATTGTTACAATGGCAAACTGATACACCCAAAATGCTGCAGTTATACGATTTTGAGGAATAACTAATTTATCATAAAAAAAGAATAAACCGGCTGTTTCCAATATGAGAAAAACAATAAATGAAATACCAATATGTAGGTTCAGAGATGCAGAAAATACCCTTTTTAATTGGTTAGTGTTTCCGAGTCCAAGTTCATAAGTTAGGAAACGGCTTGTTGATGCGTTAAGAGCACTATTTAAGAAAACCATCATTGATACTACACCACCGACCACATTATAAATTCCATAGTCAGTAGTACCAAGTCTCTGTAATATTATTCTGGATGTAAAAATAGTTACACCCATCACAACGAGCATCCTTATATAAAGGAATGCTGTATTTTTTGCGATTGTTTTACCTGACGTATCCATAGTGTCGGTTGAGATGGTAGAACCAGTCGATTCTACCATACATACAATAGTTTATCCATTGTTCTCAACTAACTCAAGTACATCTCCAATTGTTTCTGCTTTAATTAGTGGTAACAGTTTAAGTTTAACGTTGAGTTGATTTTGAATAGCATCAATCAATACGACTTGAGTAAGAGATGTAAACTGCGCTAAGTCGCGAAACTCTGTTTCAAGAGTAATAGATGAAGAATCTTCTTCGTTGAAAACACTTCTAAAAATCTCTAAAATTTCATTTTCCATAATTATATAATTTTGAATATGAATATTTATGCTTTCCAATAGACCTCCTCATCAACTATTTGAGCAGGATTTCCACTTACCATACTAAATGCTGGAACATCAGAGGTTACATATGCGCTAGCACCAACTATCCCACCTGGCCACACATGTACTCCAGACATAATTGAAGCGCGATCACAAATCCAAGCATGTGTTCCGAGCGTTACTGGCTTTGATATTTTATATCCTTGACGTGACATATAATGATCTCCATTTGTGTCACGTATTATTACATTTCTACCTAAATAAACGTATGGCTCAAAAGTAATAGACTTTGCACATACAATTTCTACATTTACATTTGAGTCCCCTCCACCCTTTATTTCAAAAATCGCATTTTTAAAAACTTGAATATCGCATCCAGCACTAAATGTATAATTACCACCAACAATAAGCGATGCATTTTCCCTTAAAATAATTTTAGAGTATAGCACATCCTTTGTACAATTACTACGCCCAATGCAAAATACACCATTTATCTTTATTTTACTATCTTTGCCTAATCTGAACAATGTATGCGGATGAAGTATAAGATAATGTCTATTTACAATACTAGCATCAATATGCTTGTTAAACAAATTGTAATTAACAGTTTTAAAGAATGTAAACAAATTCCCTTCGGAAGCACATATCGCCTGCTTTAGAAATCTTGCAATGTTCTTTAGTTTTGTCTTAGTTCGTAGCTTCTGAGATAGATATTTATCTACCAGATTCCCAAAATCAGAATAATTCAGCTCTTTATAAAATGTAGGTCTATCTATAGATGCATTAGGTTTATGAGATTGTAATAACCCTAAATTTCCACCCAATATTGAATCAAAAGCAATTTCCTCTGTCAATAGTTGAGAAGCAACTTTCTCTTCATAAAATACTCTTCCTTTTTCCGAATTTAGTAAGACCATAGATGTGCCTAGATTATTATCATAATCTTTAGACAAGTACTTTTCTACTCCCCAGAAATCTGCAAGTGTAATATCTGCAATTCTAGGAAAACCTTTAAATTTACAGTTGTGACATGATGGACGTGCAGCTACTCCCATCCCCATGTAACATCTACGAAATGCATTTTTTTCTTTAGTTTCATAGATTACATCTCCATTTTCAAATACGATCTTTGTACATAATGTTCTCCAGCCTATTTCTTTATTCTTGTCCTTAATATAAATAACCTTTGAATGATGCTTATTTTCAAGATGTTTGATATATGCATCCCATATCTTAGGTGAATTTACATACATACATACTAAATCAATAATTAAAAGGTTTTCGTAAGGTTTTCCCAGAAAACTTCGTAATGCCGCCATTTGACACGGAGTTCCACATACCACAACTTTTTCACCGGACTTAAGAAGTTTTTTTACCTTCTCGTAAAAGCCAATAGCATTACTTTGTATATATTTTGAACTACGTAATCGTTCAATGTCCTTTTTATTATTGGAGATATACTGTGATACACTCCAATCCTCATTCCATACAGCACCTCCTACAAAAGCCTTTTCTTGATAAGCTTTTTTTGCAAACGCGGAGAAAGCCCCACCTGAAGTGCTATCAAATCTAACGCGAAGATTCTTATGGACAGCTGCATAACACTTTGGTTTTTCAAAATCATTCTTTTTTAAGTCGTCTATGTTTATTATGGGACACACCTTCTCACATAAATTACATTGAATGCATGTTTCATAATTAATATGAGGATAAAGGAAACCCTCCTCATCCTTGTTAAAAGATATAGATTCATTTGGACAAATATCGCCGCAAGCATTACAACCGCAGCATTCATTTTTAGCTAATTTATCTATCATTATTTATCTACAAATTTCAGTTTTGATTTTTGGACGATCAATTTTATCGCTATTATTGAGTGGAAATTTTTCCATAAACTTGATATGAGTAGGTATCATATATGAAGGCATTTTACTTTTCATATAATTAACCATCTCTTTTGTGTCAAATTGCTCACCTTCAATTACAAGAAATAGTTCATTTATTCCATTTGATTCACAAGCAATACAAATTAAGTTTTTTCCTGTTGCAACACGTGCATGATGCTCTATTTCCCCCAATTCGATACGAAATCCTTGGATTTTTACTTGATTATCTATTCGGCAAGAATACATTATATCACCATCTCTATCTTGGAAGGTCAAATCTCCAGTATGATAGAAACGAAGATCCTCATCTTTGTATTTGCGGATAAAAAAAGATGATTCATTTTTCTCCGGATTGTTCCAATAACCTGGAGTTACCTGTGGGCCGGCAATACAAAGTTCGCCTTTTTCTCCAATAGGAACTTCATTACCATTTTCATCTAATATTATACTAACACAATGTTTAAGAGGTTTCCCTATAGAAATTATTCCGTTTAATTCTTTATTTTCACCTTCTCTAGACAGTTTGTAATATGTACAGTAAATCGTAGCTTCGGTTGGGCCATAAAAATCATATAGTTCTACATCTGGGCAATACTTATAAGCAGTCTCAAGTAATACCTTTGGACAAGCCTCAGCAGTAAGAATACAAGTTTTTAGTGAACTCATATCCACTTGCTCAAAAAAAGGTTGCATAAAACGTAACATAGACGGTGCCATAACAGCAAAAGTAAGATGGTATTCATCCACCAAGCCTGCAACATAAAGATACTTTCCCTCCCCATATGGTACTGTATAAATACAAGCTCCACTAATCAATCCAGCCAAATAACATTGTACTGACACATCAAATGTAAGGTCAAATGTCTGAAGGCATTTATCTTCTGAACTTAGTTTTATTCCTGTTGCCCAAAATGAATCCATGAATGAACCGATATTGAGACGTGAAAGAGAAACACCTTTTGGCTTTCCAGTACTTCCTGAAGTAAAGAGGATATAAGCCAAATCATTGTCACTAATATCCTTTTTCGGCTCTAAGTTTGCTGTTAATTCAGCTTTTTCTGTTAAAGTGACAACAAGTGACAAATCGTATCTACTCTTGTTACTAGAATCCAAGATTGTATCTATACCTACTTGCTTTACAATATCAAGACATCGGTCTATTGGTTGCTTAATATGTAAAGGGACGTAACAATAACCATCCAACCAAAGCGCAATTATTGATGCATAAGTTTCTATGTCATTATTTGTTACAAGACCTACATTTTTGTTTTGTGGTTTTCTTGCCTGAAGTAATGAGCGGATATTTGTGATTTTATCAGCAAATTGTCCATAAGTGAAGAACTCATCTTTGATACAAAAAGCATTACGGTCTTTACCCTCAAAGAGGTTTCGCATAATAGGGTCAATTATTTGTTCTTTAAACATAGTTTATATTATTTTTTATAATGTCCAAGAAACACCTTTAAATTAAACTGGCTAATGATATGTCCAATCACTAATTCGTTTTTCTCTGCCAAGTCTTTATTGCTGCGATACCATTCAATAAAAACAGGGAAATCCGGATTAAAACTATCGCCAGTCGGTTTACATTATCAACTAAACATTTTCTGCGTTCGGCATATTCCTCGTATATGTCACAACTATATTGCTCTGTTCCTTCAATACTAGCCTTTGCGATAATCTGACCAATCAATGGTGGAGAAAGCCATGCCTGACAGAACTTCATCATTGTTTTGCGTACGGCATCATTCTTAGTGATAAGTGCACCAGTGCGTATTCCACATTCACTATATCGCTTCGATACACTATCAATCAAAACCACATTCTGCTCAATTTCCTCCTGATGTATAGCAGAAATATAAGGCGAACCAGTATAAATGAACTCACGATATACCTCATTAGAAAAGAAGTACAGATTGTACTTCTTCACCAAATCACAAATCTGATTCATCTCCTTCTGAGAATAGAGATAGCCTATAGGATTGTTAGGATTACAAATCAGGATGGCTTTAGTACGCAAATTGATCAGCTCCTCAAACTTTTCTACCTTAGGCAAACAGCATCCCTCCTCGATAGTAGTAGTGACAGTACAGAAACAGCACCCACTGCAATAGCAAAGCTCATGTTGGCATAAGCAGGCTCTGGTACAATAATTTCGTCACCAGAATTTAGGCAACTCATAAAGGCAAATAAAACCGCTTCACTACCACCTGAAGTGATAATAATTTCATCCGAATGCAACTTAATCTGGTAGCGCTCATAATAATTCACCAGCACTTGACGTAATGAGAGCGATAGCCTTGAGAAGGACTATACTCTAGTGTTTTCCTATCAATCATAGAAAGCACATCCAGTGTTTTTGTGGAGTAGGAAGATCGGGCTGACCAATAATATCTTCACTCTCTCATCCTCAGCCTTATATGCCAATGGTATCAATTTGCGTATAGGTGACTGAGGTATCTCTATGCCACGTTGTGATATTTGAAGTTCGTTTTGCATATAAAATCAAAGTTGAAGAATGTAATAGAATCAAGCTTTTGCTTGACATAATCGAAGGAAGATATCACTCCCTCCAATAGTTACACTTTTTTTATTTTCTCTACTTAGAGCTGCACTTATGTCCTTAGCGTCAATTTGCACTTTTCTCGTCGCTTTGATTCTCCAACAAGTTGAATATGTCCCTCTTGGGTAAAAAATATGTCTCAAAAAGACTTTCTCCAGATCATTTTATTGATGACACCTACATAACTTTGAATGAGCTTAACAACCTTTGTTGATACGTTTTCATCAGTATATGCTGGAACGGGATATGGGTCATCGCCATTCTCGTGCATAGAGGTTGCAAGTTCAATGGCCTGGCATACGGCCTCAGAAGTGATAGAACCAATTGTGAAGACACCTTTATCCATTGCCTCAGGACGCTCTGTAGAGGTACGAACAGATACAACTGGAAAGTGGAAGAATGCCCCCTCCTCTGGCACAGTACCAGAATCAGATACAACACAGAACGCATTCTGCTGGAGTTTGTTATAATCGAAGAATCCAAGAGGTTTGTGCTGGATGACACGATTATCAAACTTGAATCCACGCTTCGCAATCATCTTCTCTGAACGTGGGTGGCAGCTATATAGAACTGGCATATCGTAAGCACGAGCCATCTCGTTGACAGCATTCATTAGCGACATGAAATTTTCCTCAATATCGATATTCTCCTCACGGTGTGCAGAAAGAAGGATATACTTCTTAGGTTCAAGGTGGAATTCATCAAGAATAGTAGATGCCTCAATCTGAGGGAGCATCTCACGAAGCACCTCTGCCATAGGTGAACCTACAACATAGGTATATTCAGGCTTGACACCACTCTGAAGGATGTAGCGACGAGCATGCTCAGAATAACACATGTTAACATCTGATGTGACGTCCACAATTCGGCGAATAACCTCCTCAGGCAGGTTCTCATCCTTACAACGATTGCCAGCCTCCATATGGAAGATAGGTATCTTGAGACGTTTAGCTGCAATGATAGAGAGGCATGAGTTTGTATCACCAAGAACAATGATAGCATCTGGCTTCACCTCTACCATGAGGTCGTAGGCCCTAGAGATTACATTGCCCATGGTCTCACCTATATTTTTGCCTACCACCCCCAGGTAGTGATCAGGCTCACGGAGTCCGAGGTCCTTGAAAAACACCTCGTTGAGGTTATAGTCGTAGTTCTGACCAGTATGTACTAAAACATGGTCGAAATACTTATCTGCTTTCTTAATAATGGCACTCATCTTTATGATTTCAGGACGAGTACCTACTATTGTCATTAACTTCAGTCTTTTCATCTAGAATTAAAGATTATAATGTGGATACATGTCTTTGTGTGTGTAAACCCATTCTGCAAGTTCTCGAACCATAATCTCATAATCAGGGATGAGGTAAGAAAACTCGAAATTGGTGCGCTTGAGAGACTTATCGGTATTTACGCCTTCAATAGGATTAATCTTGATGCTACTGTTGCGGAAATATTTGTTGAAGAGTCCGCAAAGCTCGTACTTGCTGATGGAGTGATTCGGTACGGTATTGACAAGTCCGTGAGCACGAGTGAGTGCTGCCCGCTCCATAGTCTTAGCTAGCTGTAGGGTGGTCTGACCTGTCCACATAGCTTTTGTGAAACCGTTAATCTCACCTTCCTGATGGAGGAACCAGTTGAGAAGGCCGATACCCATAGGATTTATGTCAGGACCTACGATAGAGTTACGAAGAGTGATATTCTTGTCGTCATTTAGTTCGCCAAGAGCCTTTGATCGATCGTAGAAAGTCTCGCCATCCTGAAAATCGCTTTCTGTATAGGAGCCTCTGCGACCAGAGAAGACACAGTCGGTAGACATGTGGATAACTTGAGTGTTTGTGTTCTTGGTTACGTCAGCAAGGAAGTGAGGGAAGTATGAATTGAGGAACGAAGCAAGTGCGTGATTCTGTTCTGCAAACTGATTGAGCACGCCAATACAGTTAATGACTGTATCATAATTGCCCTCGGTGATTACCTTTCGAAGGGTTTCGGTATCGAACGCATTACAAGCAAAGGATGGAACGTACTGCGATTCGCGAAGGTCGAAGCCATAGACATCATGACCTTGCTCTTTGAGATAGAGGGATATGGTATGGCCTGCCATACCATTACATCCACATATAAAAAACTTCATAATCTTTTTCCTTAAATGCTTATTGTACGAAGTTTCCTTCACCAAAGAGTTCTTTTTGAATATACTCAAGAGCCGAAATCTTTAACTTAGTTTCTTCAAGGTTTAATCGGCGAGTATTATCTGAGTTGAACTCTGTAAGAACATCTCGTTTTTCGTTACCCTCTGTAAAGTATTTATCATAATTGAGAGAACGATTGTCAGCAGGCACTCGATAGAAATCTCCCATATCTTCGGCCTTAGCACATTCCTCGTTAGTCAGAAGCGTCTCATACATCTTCTCGCCATGTCGAATACCGATAACTTTGATGTCTTCCTTTTTGCCACCGAAGAGTTCACAAACGGCTTCAGCTTGAGTCTGAATGGTACAAGCAGGTGCTTTCTGAACAAGAATATCACCATTTTGGCCATGCTCAAAAGCGAAGAGTACGAGATTTACAGCCTCCTCGAGAGACATAATGAAGCGAGTCATATTAGGTTCAGTAAGCGTGATAGGATTACCGTTGCGGATCTGGTCAATCCAGAGAGGAATAACGGAGCCACGTGAACACATAACATTGCCGTAACGAGTGCAACAGATTTTTGTATTGCCCGAATAGCGACTTTTGGCAACAGCGATCTTCTCCTCGATAGCTTTGGTAATCCCCATTGCGTTAATGGGATAAGCAGCCTTGTCTGTACTCAAACAGATAACAGCACCTACACCTGCCTCGATAGCAGCAGTAAGAACGTTATCTGTACCAATGACGTTTGTCTTGACAGCTTCCATTGGGAAGAATTCACAAGAAGGAACCTGCTTGAGGGCTGCAGCATGGAAGATGTAATCTACACCAGGCATTGCGTTCTTGCAAGACTGAAGATTGCGAACATCGCCAATGAAAAATTTAATCTTGTGGACCACATCAGGATACTTCACTTGATACTCGTGACGCATATCGTCCTGCTTCTTCTCATCACGAGAAAAAATACGGATTTCGCCAATATCAGTACAAAGAAAACGATTGAGAACAGCGTTGCCAAATGATCCAGTACCACCGGTAATCATCAGCGTTTTACCTGCGAAAATACTCATAATATATTTGTTTATATCATTAAATTTATCACTACATAAATACCCTCCAGACTTGTTTTCTCGAAAAAGCTACAAAAGTGAAGAAATAGTTTCTTTTGGATTTATTTGTCCCTCAGCAAGGATTCGAACCTTATCAACTTTAAGTTGACTTTCCAGAAAAGAGCTTTTAAAATAATTTAATGTATCGAAATAAAACATTTCTAATTAACATTTATGTGTTCCGTTTTTTTTGCAGCAAATTATTGAAATTGTACTATCAATGTATTACCGTGGCAGGTAAAAATCCAAGAAAATTGGAATTTGAACGCCTTGAAGTCAGTAAACCGCAATATTTTGGACTATTTTTCTTGGGTTGAATACCCAGTTTTCCTCTTTTCAACCTCAAATAGGTAGCCCTACAACCCTTCAAATACGTATTATACCAATCCTTCTGAGTAATATGTTACAAAAACTGTATCTATTTTGTTACTTCGTTACTCGGTATTTTTCTTACTATTAAGACTCAATGTATTTTTTATAAATTAAGCGGCCACTAAGCTGCCTGGTTGGAACATAATTCGCATTCCATCAGCATTGAGAAAGGTAACTATTTCCAACATCAAACGCTTGTTTACTTCCTCAATTACACCTAAAGCACTAAAGCGATCCATATTATTTTTTACCTGCCACATAGAATTCCTTGTATGCTTTCTCACCGGTAATGTCACAGCCAAAATAGACTACGAGATACTCTCCGTTATCAAAGGACATTTGGGCTGTGAATCGTTTGACTTCTTCATCAGTGGAGAACTGGCGTTTGACACAACCAATGCTCTCTACATAATCGTCACAAATGGCAGAAAAGTCAGCATCTGCTTTTCACCCAATTTGGGAAAGAAAATCTCATCTTTTTTACCCAAAATACAAGCTAACATACAAATCTGTCCACTTTCCTCTTGTTGCCCCAAATGATGTGAAACATTATTTGGGGCAACAAGAGATTGTTTGTGCATCACCCGATGAATCCATCCATCGGGAAGTGAACCGTTTGAAAAGGCTACATTGAAAAAACGGGCTGTTGTCACCTTAACCTTAGAGGTATAGGCCATTATCATATCCTCCATTATGCGTTTGTTGGCTCCCATGATATTGACCGGATTTGCAGCCTTGTCAGTAGAAACACAAAAAAGTGTTTGGGAGGAAAAACGGCCAACAAGTCAAGAAGTTTCTTTGCCTTTACATCGTTATTCTCAATCAAAGCTTGTACCGAATACCTATCTTTTTCACTACGAACGTGCTTGTGGGCAGAAAAATTAGCCACAATATCAAAACCTTTCTCTTCACGGAAGATTATTTCAAAAATGGGATCTGCAAAGTTCAAAGTATAGGACCGGTATTCAGTGGGTACATACATGCCATAAGTGGAACGCAAATCACGTGCCAGCTCTGCGAGTCCGTTTTCATTCAAGTCAATCACAATTAACTTGGCTGGCTTGAAGGCAGTATGGCTCTAATAAAGGAAGAACCAATAGAACCGGCTCCACCTATTACACATACACTTTTGTTTCCAATTTCTGTCTGAAGTGCTTCCTTATTAGCTTCAATGTCTGTAACAAACATACTTGTCGGATGACAAATCACATGATCTGTAATAAATTGCTTTAAATTAAACATACATATTGTAAAAGTAAATAGTTATTTTAAATCTATATAGACCTAAAGCATTATAGATTGTAAGTACTTAATAAAAGCATCTACTTTTGAAAGGGCACATAAGTGTACCCTAAACCTAGTTTATAGAAAAAAAGTACCAGTAAATTCAAGAAACCATAGCTCATCATTGGAAAAGAACAAAACGTACACTAAAACATCCCTATCATAATCTTTGATGGTCAGATAATCGCTCTGGTAAATCATGGAAAACGGATTCTTTACTTCCGACGATATTCAAAAAAAGAGAAAGTCGTCACTTCCTCCTCAATCAGGAGGCACAAATCATAATCACTCTCTTTCAACGGTTCAGAAAATAAGGAGTGGAATTGAATGCTATCTTATAGAGTATTGCAGTTTTATTCACATAAAGATAATTTTCTTCAAAGAGAAATTCTATTTACACATTTTCATTCCACTTCCTCCCACGGATAAGGATTCTCCATCACGTTCTGAAACTCATCAACAGCTTCCTTCTGTTCGGCAGTCAGCAATGCAGCATTCCAGGAGGCAATGATGGAGTGAGCTTCATCTGCCAAAGGCTCATCGAAAACCTCTCCATAACAAGCAGTGAGCAGACGGAGCTTCAGCAAAGATGCGGGAAGAGTATCCAGAATATCCCAACAACGGTTCAGAACCTCCTGCACATGCTGCTGTTTCTCACCGTGGTCGACAAACGAGGCACTATAACCCATTAAAAGAGCGAGACATACATTGGCCTGTTCCTCCACTGTAGTGCCCCAAGTGCCGGAATTATATAAAGTTGTAGTCAAACGATAAACTTCACCATTACGACGCGACAAGTCATCACTATAGATAGGACTCCCGTCCATACCCAAATACATCAGATCGTGCGCAGCACGCTGAAGGAGGAGTGCTTCTTCTAAAAGAGACATATTATTTCAGATTTATGATTTTAGATTCTAAAGAGGAAAAAAGATACTTCGCCACATCCTACATAGTGATCGTTATTTGATCACTTCTATAAGGTCCGGATGGATGGTAGCCATGGCAACAGCAATGACACCT
>OGGJ01000743.1_pt1 | contig 31792 bp, 26 predicted proteins | sample 1571071 | NCBI WGS metagenome assembly OGGJ01 (sample SAMEA2581954, study PRJEB24529) | metagenome | biome: Human gut stool | place: China | collected 2011
TCATGTGTACCAGCACGGCGTACTGCACCACGTTCCAGTTGTTGGCGGCCAGCATATCCTGGCTCCGCTGGTTCAAAATGGCGTTGAGCACGTTGCCGGAGACGTTGAAGGTCATGGAATAAGCGCAGGGGTACAGGTGCATCTCAGAGAGGTCGGCAAAGTTGTAGATATTGGTCAAGATCCGGCGGCTGGCGGGGTTATGCTTCAAATCGTAGAGCACCCGGTTCACCTGGTCCATGTCCCCTTCGGGATAGTGGTGCTTCACGCCCAGCTGGTAGCCGTAGGCCTTGCCGATGGAGCCGGTCTCGTCCGCCCACTGATCCCAGATCCGGGCGTTGAGGTCATGGACGTTGTTGGACTTTTTCTGCCAGATCCACAGCAGCTCGTCCACAGCTGTTTTCCAGTAGGTCCGGCGGAGGGTCAGGATGGGGAATTCCTTTTGCAGATCGTAGCGGTTGACGATGCCGAATTTTTTGATGGTGTGGGCGGGCGTGCCGTCCTCCCAGTGGGGACGGACGTTCTGATCGGTGTCCCAGACGCCGTGGTCCAGGATCTCCTGAATGTTTTGCATAAAGACCTGATCGGCGTAGCTCATGACACATTCCTCCCAAATTTTCATTAACTCTACACAGTATAGCAAAGAATGAAGAGGAAAACAAGATGCTCCCACAGAGAATGTTGTATAGAAAAAATCGGAAAATCAATCACAGCTTTTCTGCTGAAATAACGTTCATTCCTTGAAAAACGGCAAAAAGTGCTGTAAAATGAAATCGTAAACGAGAGGAGTGACAGTATGCTGGATCGCAGCGAGGTGGGCAAGCGGGGGTATCTGGACCGGGACTTCCGCCTGGTGCATCTGAAGGATTCTCTGGCCCAGAAGATCGACTACCATTACCATGAATTTGATAAGCTGGTGATCTTCCTCGGTGGAAAGGTGACCTACGTGGTGGAGGGCGTCACCTATTTCCTCAAACCGTGGGACATCGTGCTGATCCAGCATAACCTGATCCACCGGCCCATCATCCACGCCGAGGAACCTTACGAGCGGGCGGTGTTGTGGCTGGGGCGGGACTGGATCGCCCAGCGCAGCGATCCCGGCGAGCCGCTGGACGCCTGTCTGGACAAGAGCCGGGAGCAGGGGTTCCACCTTCTGCGGACTGGGGAGGAGGGGCGTCTTGGCTACGCACGGTTCATCCAGCAGTTAGAGGAGGCTCTGCGGTCCGAGGAGTTCGGCGCCCGCCGTATGGCGGATACCCTGTGCCAGCAGCTTTTGATTCAGGTGAACCGGGACTTCCTCCGGGCCAACACTGCCCCGAATGAAACGGACAGCTACCATCTGGACCCCAAAATGGAGGAGATCCTCCGCTATATCGCCGCCAATCTGGAGGGAGACCTCTCCGTGGACGCCTTGGCGGCCCGTTTTTACATGAGCCGGTACTACCTGATGCACCGGTTCAAGGAGATCACCGGCTACACCGTCCACCAGTATACCGTGCAGAAACGGCTGCTGCGGGCAGGAGAGCTGATCCGGGAGGGCGTTCCGGTGATGAAGGCGGCGGAGCAGGCGGGCTTTCCGGAGTATTCCACCTTCCTCCGGGCCTTTCAGAACACCTTCCATACCAGCCCGAAGAATTTTCGATAAGCGCACCGTCTGTCTGCGTATACCGAAAGAGGATAATTGCCAACAAAATCAACGCCCCGCCATCCGGCGGGGCGTTGATCGTATATTGAATCGGAAGTTTAGGCCAGGAAGCCCTTCAGAATGCACTCTTCGGCTTCCTCAGGGGACAGTCCCAAGGTCTCCAGCTTCAAAAGCTGGTCACCGGCGATCTTGCCGATAGCGGCCTCGTGGATCAGCTGGGCCTCTGTGCTGTTGGCCACGATAGCGGGAATGGACTCAATGTGGGCATCATCCATGATGATGGAGTCACACTGCACATGGCCGAAGCAAGCGGCGTTGCCCACCATCTTGGGATAGAACACCTGACGGGAGGTGCCCTTGGCCACGGACCGAGAAATCACCCGGCCACGGGCACCGTCCCCATCCAGAGAGATCTCCATGTCGCTTTCTGCCACCTGATCACCGTGGGTCATGAGCCGCTCGGTGACCACGGCCTCAGCATCCTTGCCGCAGACGATCTTGGTTTCCCGCTTGGTGGAGTCGATGCCCCGGATCTGGACGGTCTCCATCTGGATGGTGGCGCCCTCTTCCAGATAGACAACGGTCTGGGGGTTCATGATGCGGCCACCGGTGCCGTCGCCGTCACCGTAGTGCTTTTCCGTGTATTTCACATGGGAGTGCTTACCTACATAGAAGGTGTGGATACCGTCATGACGGCTGTCCTCTCCGCCGCAGTTGTGGATGCCGCAGCCGGCCACAATGTCCACATCACAGTTTTCACCGATGTAGAAGTCATTGTAAACCAACTCCTGAATACCGGGCTTGGTGATGATGACGGGAATGTGGCACTGTTCGCCCTTGGTCCCATCCTTGATGCGGATGTCAATGCCGGATTTGCCGTCGGTCTTGCCGGTGATCTGGATGTTCTCCGTGGACTGCCGGCCGTCGCAGCCGGTGTCCTTGCGAATGTTGAAGGCGCCTACCGGCTTGCCGATCAGGTCCGCGATTTTTTCCAGCAGCTCCCGATCTACCTGAGATTCCATCATAAGGCGTGTACCTCCTTGTTCAGTACCGGGCAGCCGCCCAGCGTGTCGGTCAGGATCCGGGGCAGGATCTCCTTCGGAGTGCCCCGGTGGCGGAGGGTGCCGTCACCCACCACGATGACTTCATCCGCCAAGGAAATAATACGCTCCTGATGGGAAATGATGATCATGGTGGCGCTGCCCTGACTGTGGATCTGCTCGAAGGTCTCCGTCAGCCGGGCGAAGGACCACAGGTCGATGCCTGCCTCCGGCTCGTCGAAGATCATCAGGTCGGCGTTCCGGGCCAGAATGGAGGCGATCTCAATGCGCTTGACCTCGCCGCCGGAAAGGGACACATCCACTTCACGGTCCAGATAGTCATTGGCGCAGAGCCCCACCTTGGTGAGGTACTGGCAGCACTTGTCCTTGGAAAGCTTGTCGTCGCCGGAGGCGATTGTCAGCAAGTCGCGGACAGTGATGCCCTTGAAGCGGGGCGGCTGCTGGAAGCCGTAGCTGATGCCCAGCTTGGCCCGCTCTGTAATGGTCATGTGGGTAACGTCCTGCCCGTTCCAGAGGATCTGGCCCTCGGTAGGCGTCACCAGACCCATGATGATCTTGGCCAGCGTGGTCTTGCCGCCGCCGTTGGGACCGGTAAAGACCACCAGCTTGTGATCGTCCACGGTCAGGGAAATGTCCTTCAGGATGCCCAGAGTCTCATCGGCTTCCCGAACGGAATAGCTGATATGTTTTAATTCCAGCATGGAAGGTCCTCCTTTATGGGGAAAGGAAAAATTTCCTGTCTTTCTCATGTAGTATACCAAAAATACGGGGAAATATTGGTTGCAAAAGCAACAGAAATCGGTCGGAAGCGGCCGAAATCCGCATACTGTTATACCCTAACATATTTTACCCTACCTGTCAAAGGGTAAGGGGGGATTTTTCGGTAAAACCGGCACTTTTTTTCCGGGTCCGCATAGACTGGAGGGAAAAGGAGGGGGAGCCTATGGAACGAAATCTCCACGAGCCGGAGATCTACGATTTCCGGCAGCATGACCGGCTCTGGCAGCGGGTGGGCCCCGGGCTGGAGCCCTATCCGGAAACCACGGCGGAAGCAATGCCGCGAAGGGAGGAACTGCCGCCGGCGCAAGAGAGCCAGCTTCCCGGCGCGGAGCCGAACCCCTGCTGCATGGGCAGCGAGGCAATGGAGCTTCTGGCGGTGCTGGAGGGATACATCGAGGAGGAACTGGAGGACCGGCGGCGCTATCTGGCGCTGTCCCGGCAGGCACCCTCGTGGGCGAGGCAGACCCTGCGAGATATGGCGGAGGAGGAGAACGGCCACGCCCGGCGGCTCATGGCGGCCCGGTATCTCATCACCGGCCAGCCCTACCGGCCCAATCTGGTGTGCGGCGTGTTCTGCCCGGGGCGTTGGGCGGAGGAACTGCGGCGAAGCTACCATGAGGAGGCGTGCGGCGGCCTGAACTATGCCCGGACGGCAGACGGCACCACGGATGTCTGCCTTGTCAAGCTGCTCAATGAACTGAGCGAGGACGAATACCGCCATGCGGAGCGGCTCATGGCACTGCTGGAGCGGAGCCTTGGGCGGCAGGGCAACTGTTGAACAGGAATGTGAAAGCGCCCCGGAGCCGGGAAAACGGCTTCGGGGCATTGCTTTTGCCCGGCGGCTTGTGCTATACTATCCCATTAGAATTGATCAGGATCGGAGGACCTTGTATGTATGATGAATTGACGGCAGTGGACATTCAGAAAATGCAGGAGGAGATCAACTACCGGGTCCGGGAACTGCGTCCCCAGCTCATTGAGGAGGTCCAGACCGCCCGCGCCTTCGGGGATCTCAGCGAGAATTATGAATATAAATGCGCCAAGCAGGCGAAAAACCGCAATGACAGCCGCATCCGCTATCTGGAACGGATGATCCGCACCGCCAAGGTCATCGAGGTAAAGGAGACGGCGGACGCCGTGGGATTGTTCGACACCGTGACGGTCTATAACGAGATGATGAAGAAGGAAATGATAGTCCGCATCGTCACCACCCTGCGGCAGGACGCCTTAAAGGGACTCATCAGCAAGGAATCCCCTGTGGGACAGGCCCTCATGGGCCGCCGGACCGGGGAGCGGGTGGAGGTCGCCGTCAGTCCGGAGATGAAATATACTCTGGAGATCCGAAAGATCGAAAAGGGTTCGGATGACGAGAGCCTGGACATCAGCAGCTACTGAGCCGAGTCTGGGCCGACAGGATGCCGGATCGAAGGATTTCCGGCGGTTTTGCGGAAAGACTATTGAAATACCGGCTTTCTTGCCGTAAAATAGGGAGAAAGATAGAATCAGAGACTGTCAATAAAGTGGTAAATTCTCCGCGACGGTAAGGTAGGGCAGCCGTTAGCGGCTCCGCCGCTTTACGGATGCCGCATACCCCTTGCGGGTGAAGGGTGTGCGCGGGACTACGCCCGCAGGCGTGTTTCGGAGCGCAACCGCCGCAAGGCGGCTCTTAGCGCGGAGATAACCCAAGAAGGGATACACCGTCGGCTCAGACCAAACAGCGGATACTGCGTATCCGCTGTTTGGGAGCCTTCCTCGAAACAAGCTCGCTTGATCCGCCACCGGCGGCGCTTCGCCTATTTCCCTGCGCCATTGAAATCCTTAGTTTTCAGAACTTTTATAAAGTTCTGAAAACTTGCTCATCGGGGTGAAAAGTCTTTTCACCCCGATGAAGCGTCCGCCGTTTGACGGATGCTTTTTATGGTTTTCCAAACTCAGACGTTGGCAGTCTCCCGCGCCGCGTCTGCTTCAGTTTCCGATTCCGCGGCAAGCTTTGTCGAATCGGCTGCCTCCGCAGGCTCCGTGGTCTCGGTCTGCTCCGTTCCCTTTTCCGGCAGCGCCGCTTTTTCTTTGCGGGCAGGCAGCTTTTCAGAAGCTGCTTTCAAAGCCTTGGCGGCTTTGGACTCCTTCTTAGGCTGCTCGGTCCGCCAGTGGAGGGTAGTCTTATTGAACATCGGCTCGCAGACATACAGCACAGCAGGCATCACGAACAGGCAGATGCAGGCGGAGATCAGAGCACCCCGGGCCAGCATGATGCAGATGGCGCCGATGAGGTCGATCGAGGACACAAAAGACACACCCAGGGTGGCGCAGAACATCACCAGCGCGCTGGTGATGATGGAAGCGTCCGCCGAATCCGCTGCGATGCGGATAGCCTCCTTCCGGTTCTTGCCGCTTTGCAGTTCTTCCTGGAACCGAGAGGTCATCAAAATGGCGTAGTCCACCGTAGCGCCCAACTGCACGCAGCTGATGATGGTAGGTGCGATGAAAGGCGTGGAAGCGCCGGAGAAGTAGGAGAAGCCCTGATTCAGGAAGATCGCCAGCTCAATGGTGGCCACCAGCACCGCCGGAACGGTGATGGACTTGAACGCCCACGCCACGATGATGAAAATACAGGCAATGGACAGGTAGTTTGCCACCACGAAGTCCACGGCGGTGGTGTCGATCAGATCCCGGTACATGGCACCCTCGCCGGTGATCATGGCGTTTTCATCATACTGCTTCAAAATGGCGGTCATCTCGTCCAGCTGGGCCGACACTGCGTCGGTGGCCGGAGAATAGCTGGAGTTCACCATCATCAGCTGATAGCCCCCCTGCTTGAGCATATCCTTTACCTCATTTGGAATGAAGAAGTCAGGAATGCCGGTACCCAGCATCTTATGGTAGGACACCACGGAGGTAACGCCCTTGACCTCCTCCATGCGGTTTTCGATGTCGCTCATCTCCGCCGGATTCAAATCGTCCCGCAGGACGATGAAGTGAGAGGTAGCCATATCGAAGTCGTTTTTCAGCTTTTCGTTGGAGACGATGGAGGGCAGATCCCGGGGGAGGGACTCGTCCAGCTTGTAGTAGATTCCGGCGTGGGACTGGGCGTAGTAGGCCGGGATGAACAGGAGCACAAAAATCACCATAATGGCCTTGTTATGCCGCAGGATAAAGCTGTTCACCTTGTCAAAGCTGGGCATCAGGCTTTTGTGCTTGTGCTTGGTGATCTGCTTGTCGAAGATCAGTACCAGGGAGGGCAGCACCAGAATAACAGTGGCCACGCCCAGCACAACGCCCTTGGCCATGACGATGCCGATGTCCCGCCCCAGCGTCAGCCGCATGACGCACAGGGCCAGAAAGCCCGCTACCGTGGTGAGGCTGGAGGAGGACAGAGAGCGGAAGGCAGCAACCACCGCCTGCGCCATGGCGTCCCGGTTATCGTCGTAATTGGGCCGCTCCTCCTCGTACCGGTGGTAGAGGAAGATGGAGTAGTCCATGGTAACGCCCAATTGCAGAACGGCGGCGATGGCCTTGGTGATGTACGAGATCTCTCCTAAGAATATATTGCTGCCGAAGTTGTAGATGACGGCAAAGCCGATGCTGGCCAGGAAGATAAAGGGCAGCACCGTGGATTCCAGCGTCACCATCATGGCAACCAGGGCCAGCAGCACCGCCAGACCCACGAAGATGGGCAGCTCGCTGTCCATCAGGTCGCGGGTGTCCTTGATGACCACGGAGAAGCCCGCCAGGAAGCACTTCTCGTTGCAGACCTTCCGGACCTGCTCGATGGCCTCCATGGTCTCGTCCGAGGCGCCGGGGTGGCTGTACTGAATGATCATCATGGTAGCGTCTCCGGCGAAGAACATATCCCGGAAGTTGGCGGGGATCATGTCCGTGGGGATCTGGATGCCCATAAGGTTGCTGATCCAGATGGCATTGGAAACACCGTCAATGGCCTTGATGTCATTGAGCAGGCTGTTGGTATAGCCTGCGGGCATACTCTCCACCACCAGCATGCTGGTGGCCGCCATTTTAAAGGGCTCCTCCAGCAGCTTTTCGCCATGAGAGGATTCCAGGTCCTCCGGCAGGTAGGACAGAATGTCGTAGTTGATGCGGGTGGAAATATAGCCGATGGCGGCGGGAATCAGCATCAGTACCGCCATCATGGCCACCAGCTTCGGCTTGCGGGTCAACCATTTTGCGATTTTTTCCAGCATGGCCGATCAATCCTTTCCGCCGAACAGGCCGGTAATGGCCGCCCAGAAGTCCTTGAACATCTGCGCGACACGCCCCCAGAAGGTAGTCTGCACCTCCGCAGCGGCCTCAGCCTCCGTTTCATCCTCGTCCGGCATGGTGATCTCCTGAGTGCGGATCAAGATCTGAATGCTCTCAGGAGAGGGGTTGCGGCTGTCGGTGAGAGACACGGCCTCGGCGGTGGCATCCATCAGCAGAAGGTTGTTCACGTCGCCGGTATACTCATCCCAGGTGTCCTCGATGATGTCGCAGATGCTGGACTTGGCGTCCTTGATCTGTCCGGCGGTGCCCATGGTCTTGGCAGTGCTCCGCAGGACGGCCGCCAGACCCTCCAGAGTCTGCTTGGTGCCGTCATCCAGCGTAGCGCCGGTGGATTTCATCAGGGCTTCCGTGTCGCTGATGAGGCCCTGCGTATCCCGGATGGTCTTGATGGCACTGGCGCTGAGGCTGCTGACGGTTTTTAGAGTATCCTGCAAAACCGGCTCGTAATCATCCAGGATGTCCTGCAGATCCTCCACATCATCCAAGATATCCCGGAGGTCCGCAGAGGAATGGCGGATGGCGGCAGACAGGTCCTCGGCACTGTTGAGCAAAGAGGACAGGTTTTCGATCCGGCCGCACAGAGCGCTGAGGTCGCTGATCACCTGACTGGTGGGATCCTTCAATCTATTCATCACATCTGCCAGTGACTTCTGAAGCTTGGCGATCTCCGCCATGGCGCTGTCCAGACCGCCGGAGATCAGGTCCACCACCGCACCGCCGACACTCTCACTGGGAGGCAGCGGCGCATCCGGTTCCGTTTCAGTTCCCGGGTTTTCAGGGTCAGGCGGATTTGGGGCGCCTGTGGGATCCTTTTGGGATCCGCCGCCGTTGTTCTCTCCGCTGTTCTCTCCGCTGCCGGTATTTGCGGAACCGTTTTCATCTGTGTTGGCGCCGCTGTCGCCAGTTCCGCTCCCGTTTCCGGTGTCCGTGGAAGAGCCTTCCACAGTTCCGCCCGTGCTTTCAGAACCGCTGCCGTCGGGAGTCTTTTCGGACGAACCGTCGGAATGATCGCCGGAAGGTGCACTGTCCCCGCTGGAGGTGTTCTTCTCAGAACTGTCCTCGGGATCGTTGTGCAGCAACTCGCCGGAGAGAGTTCCGCCGCTGGCGGGAGTATCGCCGCCTTTCACCTTGCCGCTGGCATACACCAGCCACAGGTCATTCATCTGCTTGGCAACGGCGGCACTCTGTCCCAGAACCTGCTGGCAAAACTGCTGGAAGGTCATCTGAGACTTTGCCTGATAAGCGGTTTCCAGCTTGTCAATCCCTTTCTCCTTTATCGCCGCCTGCAACAGGGAAATCGTACCTTCCAACTCCGCGATTTTATTTTCAAGTGCATCAATCGTAGCTTTTAACTCAGCTTTCTCTACGGGATCTTCTGTCTGTCCCAGTTTTTCTTTGTACTCAGTCAGCTTTTTCCCACAGGCGGCAAGTCCCGTCTTTGCTTGCTCCAGATTTTCTATTACTGCCGCAGCGGTCGCTGCGGTTTCCCCCGCATTTTCGGTCTCCTTCAGCTCCAGCAAATCCTGATAGAAGGTCTTGCGGTCTTTTTCTACATAGGCGCTATGCGCTTCCTTTACTTGATTGACAGTAGTGGATCCGACGTTCTGGTTCTTGTCGATGGTTTCATCGAGTTTGCCGGAGGTGTCCTTTACGGTGCCGCCCAGAGCCTCCTGCAGCGCCTTCAGGCTTTTGCGTAGGCTGCCCAGCGCACTGAACACCTTGCGCACATCGCCGGTACCGTCTTCCAGATCTCTCAGGGCACTCTCCACATCCTTCAGATCACCCTTCAGGTCGGAGACTGTGTTGGTCATGCTGCGCAGGGTGGACTTGGAATCAGAAATCGTCTTGCTGAGGGCTTCGATCTGCCCCTCCACCGGCTCCAGCACATCCGCCAGATTGAAGAGATCCTCCCGCAGAGCGTCCGTTCCGGAATAGATCACGCCCTTGCCGTCGGAGAAAATACCCCGGGCCTTATTCAGCTGCTCCAGACCGTTGGCAGAGGCGTTCAGGCTGCCGGTCATGGCCGTCATGGCGTCCAGCAGGGAATCAATGCTGCCGGAGAGCTTGTTATAATTGTCCTCCAGATCGTCCTTCCGTTCAGACAGCTTGGCGATCTCCTCCAGCTGGCTCAGAGTAGCCGGCACCATCAGGAAGGTCATGCCGCCAAAGGCGAAGTCCTCGCTGCCTACCCGGATCGTATAGTGGCATTCCTCACCGGGCAAACCGAGGAACAGCACCGCCCGCAGGTTGCCGATCAGCTGCACCTGGGCACCGGGGGCTTCCAGAGACAGGATGTCATCCTGATTGAAGATCGCCATGGCTTCCAGGGTGTAGTTGTTCCGGGCGTACTCGCTGGCCCGTTCATTGGGCACGATGTCCAGACGGATCTCCACCACGCCGGCCTGTCCCGCCAAATCCTCTGCCTTGGTAGGCACACCGTTGAGGGTATAGCTCATGGAGATCGTCCAAGGAAGCTGCTGGAAGGGCTTTGTGGTTTTGCCCTCAAAGTAGAAGGTCCCGGGCAGGGCCTTTTCGTCCAGCCGGAAGGTGGTCATGCCGCCGTTCCGGGCAGGCATCGTGCCGTCGGTCAGGTTGATGATCTCATCGTAATCGCCGTAGTCCGTCAAGGTAGCGATGCCGTTGGTGCGATAGCTCTTCACCACACTGCCGTCGGTGAGATTGCCGTAGTAGTCCGTCATGGCGTAGTAGGCCTCGTCATAGGTGGCGGTCACACCGTCCCCGATGGCGGCCGCCGGGATGGAGCCCAGCACCATCAGGGCGGACAGTGCGCAGCTTCCCACACGCAGAAGCTGTCTTTTCGCGGTTTTCACTGGATTTCGCATCTTACTTTCTTCCTTCTATTTAAATTTTGCAGAATACAGGTCAAAACTGCGCCGGGAAGCGCAGATCCATCCGCTCCCACGGCATCCCTCGGCCGTTTTCTCCGAAGGGGCCGTAAGCGGCCAGTCCCCGGTAAATCGGCCGGGTCAGCCCGAACCGGCGGATCACCACGCCGGGCCGCATATCCACATGGTCCTCCAGCCAGATTGCCAGCGTCTCATCGCGGATCATACCTGTGCCGAAGGTGTTCACCGACACGCTGACGGGGTCCGCAAGGCCGATGGCGTAGGCCAGCTGCACCTCGCAGCGATCCGCCAAGCCTGCCGCCACCACGTTTTTCGCCAGATACCGGGCCAGATAAGCCCCAGTGCGGTCCATTTTTGTGGGGTCCTTTCCTGCCAGAGAACCACCCCCATGGTGGGCTGCGCCGCCATAAGCGTCCGACACGGCTTTCCGCCCGGTGAGGCCGGCGTCCCCGGCGGGGCCGCCGATGACGAACCGTCCGGTTGGATTGATATAAAGCAGAGGCTCCTCGTCCGTCAGCGCCGGGGGCAGCACCGGCAGGATCACCTCCCGCCGCAGCGCCTCCCGCAAGGCATCCGTGCGAACGTTGGGCGTATGCTGGGCAGAAAGGACCACTGTGGTGATCCGGGCGGGCCGTCCATCCTCATAGGCCACGCTGACCTGAGCTTTGCCGTCCGGCAGCAGCCAGGGCATTTCCCCGGAGCGCCGCATGTGATCCAGCCGCTTCACCAGCGCCCCTGCCAAGGTGACCGGCAAGGGCATCAGCTCCGGGGTCTCCCGGCAGGCGTAGCCGGTCATGATCCCCTGATCCCCGGCGCCGGTATCCTCCGCCGAACGGTGGCTGACGCCCTGAGCGATATCCGGTGACTGCGGATGAAAGAGGATCTGAATGTCACAGTGATCCGCATCCAAGCCCAGTCCGGGGCGGTCATAGCCGATGTCCCGCAGTACCTCCCGGGCCACAGCCTCGTAATCCGGTTCCTGCCGGGCGCTGATCTCTCCGAACAAAAGCAGATGGTTTTCCCACACAGCCGCCTCGCAGGCAGCTCTTGCCTCCGGGTCCTCCGTCAGCAAGGCATCCAGTACCCCATCGGCCACCTGATCGCACAGCTTATCCGGGTGACCTCTGGTCACAGCTTCCGATGTCAGAACGTGCCTCATATTGCACCTCTTCTCCCTCAAAGCGCCCAATGCGCCCTTTTTCTCCATACTGAAAGTGTAACATGTTTCCTCCGGCGCCACTATGGGCATATCTGCCGCCTGTGCCTAATGGTATGGGAAAATGCCCCGCAAAAGTTCAGGCAAAATTGCCTCCGTGCCTAAAGCCTTAAAGATTTCGTTAAAAACTCGCACTTGAGACTGGTCCGGTTTCCGTGTATAATGGATATGAAAAAGGAAATTTGTTTCAAAAGGAGCGGGCTATGGCGCAACAGACAAAAAATGCCATCCGGCGGGCCTTTATCCAACTGCTGAACGAACGCCCTCTGGATAAAATTTCCATCAAAGACATTGCGGAAACGGGCGCTGTGAACCGCAACACCTTCTATTACTATTATGCGGATATCTACGCACTGGTAGAGGACATTCTTCAGCTGGAAATTCAGGATTTCCAGTCCAAGCTGCGCCGGTACGACAGCTGGCAGGAGGCGTTCCGGGACGCTACGGCCTTTGCCTCCCAGAACAAGCGGGCCGTGTATCATCTCTACAATTCGGGCAATCAGGAAACGCTTCGGCGCTACTACCATAAGGTGACATTAGCCGCCATGACCTCCTATATCCGGGATCAGGCTGAGGGCCTCCCGGCGGATGACGAGGATATCCGTGTCCTGTCGGAATTCTATGCCGCCGCTCTGTCCGGGCTGACCGCCCTGTGGCTGCAAAACGGCATGAAATATGACACCGATGCCTACATTGACCATCTGGGTCACTTGCTGGACGGCAATATCCGCCGTGCTCTGGAACGGAGCTGCCAGGATTCCGGCCAAGCATAAAAGCATCCACCCGTCAATGACGGGTGGATGCTTTTTATGTCTGAAGCCGGTTGCTTTTTCCGCTGTCGGCATAAGCGGACGTTCCGCTTGGAACATCTGCGGTTGTTTATCCCTTCTTCCCGGCGGATCTCTCCGCCTTTTTTCCGTTCCGCAGAAGGCTCTTCTCCGTTTCTTCCTGAATGCCCTCCAGCGTCATCCGCAGGTTGCTCATAAAGAGGATGCTCATAAATTTCAGCAGAGCCTCCCGGGTCTCCTTGTCCAGATCCTTCAAGGCCCGGACCATAGGCCGCACCGCTTTGAAGCTGTCTGCCTTCAGGTCCGTCAGGGTCTGGGCACCGGAGGCCTCCAGCACCTGAAAGGCGCTGTCCACAAATTTTTCCCTCTGCTCAACGGTCAGCCCCTGGACCCAGCCCCGCAGCTCCTGATCCGTCAGGCGGGCCTGCCGGGTGACACTGTGAAGCCGGACAAATCGGTTCCCCAGCACCGCCCAGGAAAAGCCGTCATGCTGCATGAGGCCCTGCTGGCTGCTGTCTACCACGGTGTAGTCCTCCTCGTGCTCCAGCAGCATCCCTACCACGGAGGATTTCGGTACGATGGTGTGGATACGCTCCGCCAGCCGGATATGCCGGGGCAGAGACAGAATATCCTCGTGAAAGCCGGGGCCGTCATTGGACCAGACGGCGGCGATCCGCCGCTGCACCGCCGTGGGACAGAACACCCCCGCCCACACTGCCAGATTGCCGCCCTTGGAATGGCCGCCCAGCCGCAACTTGATCCGGGGGTACTGATGGGCCATGGCCTCCGTGTATGTCACTGCCATTTTCTGAGCGGGGACCTCCCGCATACAGCTCAGATAGAAATCCTCTTTCCACCCTGCCAGCGTATCGTCGGTGCCCCGGAAGGAGAGGTAGACGGTGCCATCCCCGCACTCTGCCGCCAGCGCCGCGAACTGCTCCGCCTTCACCGTGTCCAGATGGTCCACAAAGCCGTTGAGCTTCATGTCCCGGAACCGGGGCGAGACTGCCGTCCGGCGCAGCAGCTCCGGGATCTGATTGGGCACCAGAACGCCCATGTCGATGGGCCGGCCCTCCGTTTTGGCAAAATATGCCTCCGCCGCCCTCCACAGGGGCACGGACTTCCCCCCGCCGGGGCCGGGGATGATGCCGCCGAAGTCCACGAAGGACAGCTCCGCCAGAATCAGGTTATCCACCTCGTTAAAGGGGCTTTGCGCCAGCGTCAGATCTCCCCGCCAGTCCAGATAATCCAGAATATTCGCCATAGCTGTCCCCCGTTTCGTTTTGATGAGGGTATTATATCCGCTTGATTGGGAACTTACAAGGCAGTATCTGTAAACTTTGTTCTAAGGCCCGCCGCCCCCTCATAGGATAAAGCATCACAACCGAGAGGTGGACGAGATGACAAATCAGACCCAAAACGAAGTGCTTTTGGAGGGGATCCCCGTGGGTGCTCCGGAGCCATCCCATGAAAATCACGGCCAGCTTTTTTACCGTCAAATCCTGGAGGTCCCCCGGCTGTCCGGCACGGCGGACCGTCTGCCCCTGCTGGTGCGGCAGACACAACTGCCGCTGCTGAAAGAGGGCGTTCCCCTCCGGGTAGAGGGACAGCTCCGCTCCTTTAACAACCGGTCCGGCCCCGGACGGCGTCTCGTGCTGACGGTGTACGCCCGGTCCCTTCAGCCGGGGCTGGGAGAGCCGGTCAACCGCATCCTGCTGGCCGGGACATTGTGCAAGCCGCCTATCTATCGGCGGACGCCGCTGGGCCGCAGCATCAGCGATCTGATCTTAGCCGTGCCCCGGAGCTACGGCCGGGCGGATTACCTGCCGGTGATCGCGTGGGGACAGGTGGCGTCACAGGTGTGTACCTTGGAGGCGGGAGCGCCCTTGTCCCTTGAGGGGCGAGTCCAGAGCCGGGTGTATCGAAAGGTGACGGAAACCGGCCCGGAGGAGCGGACAGCCTACGAGGTGTCCGTCATGCGGCTGCTGGAAATGGATGAGGAAACATAAAAAAGCAGACGCCGCTTCATGCAGAAGCGGCGTCTGTTTTTCGTTGTTTTCTCAGTCGTTGGTGTAGTTGTCGAAATAGCCCTGAATGTAGACGATGGGGGTACCCTTGTCGCCAGAGCCGGAGGTCAGGTCGCACAGGGAGCCGATCAGGTCCGTCAGGCGGCGGGGGGTAGTGCCCTCGGAGACCATGTTGCCCACCAGAGAGCTGCCGTCCTTAGCGGCGATGCGGCCCTTGATGGCCTGCCGCAGCTCCTCGCCGTTCAGACCGGCGAAATCATTATCTGCCAGATACTTCAGCTTCAGCTCGTTGGGCGTGCCCTCCAGACCGGCGGTGTAGGCGGGGGACACCACAGGGTCTGCCAGCTCCCAGATCTTACCAACGGGGTCCTTGAAGGCACCGTCGCCATAGACCATGACCTCCACGTGCTTGCCGGTGGCGTCATACAGCTTCTTCTGAATGGCCTCCACCATGCTCTGGCAGTCGCGGGGGAATAGCTTCACCGTGTCCTCGGTGGCTTTGTTGGTACCCAGCAGGCCGTAGTTCTCATTGTAGCCGCTGCCGTTGACAGGGGCGGTGAGGATCTCGTCCAGAGAGAACACCTTTTCCGCACCGGCGGCGATCAGGCGGCGCTTGGTGCGCTTGCGGGTGTGGATGTCGCAGTTGATGACATTCTTGGTATAGGGCAGGATGGCCTTGGCGTCATTGGCGAAGATGACCTCCGTCTCCGCGCCGCAGTCCCGGATCAGGTCCATGTAGTAGGCCACATAGTCCACGCCAGTGAAGGGGTGCACGGTGTAGCCGAACAGCTCCCGGTATTTTTCCAGGGTCAGCACGTCCCGGTAGGGGTCCACGCCCTTTTCGTCCATCACATCCGGGTCGATCAGGTGGTTGCCCACTTCGTCGGAGGGATAGCTCAGCATGAGGACGATCTTCTTCGCACCCTTGGCAATGCCCCGCAGGCAGACGGCGAAACGGTTGCGGCTGAGGATGGGGAAAATAACGCCCACCGTTTCACCGCCCAGCTTTTCCTTCACGTCGGCGGCAATATCGTCCACGGAAGCGTAGTTGCCCTGAGCACGGGCCACGATGGCCTCGGTCATAGCCACTACGTCCCGATCCCGGATGGCAAAGCCATCCTCCGGCTGGGCGGCAGCCTCCAAAACGGACTTGGTGACGATCTCCACCAGATCGTCGCCGCTGCGGATAATAGGCGCCCGGACGCCCCGGGAAACAGTACCGACCATACGGCTCATAAAAAACTCCATTCCGCCGCCACATGGCGGCACACATGATTTTAGCTTCAAGCACAGGGCCTTTTGCCCCAGCTTATTTATTTTAACAGATAGGTTGACCTTTGTAAAATTAAAAAATGCACTTTCAGATATCAATTCTGCTTATATTTTTACCTATCGTATCTGTTGGTTTTATGATTCGCTATCCAAAAACACGGTTCGGCCGTCGATCCGGTCGCCCTCTACCGTTAATATACCGTAGGTAGGCCGCAGGCCCTTGCCCACAGTTCCCGGATTCAGGAACAGCGTTCTGCCCCGCTTGTCCACCAAAGGCTTGTGGGTATGGCCAAACAGAAAGGCATCTAAATGGTCCTGCTCTGCCTTCAAGCCCGCCGTCAGCAGGGAGGTTTTTACGCCGCAGGTGTGGCCGTGGCAGATCAACACACGGCAGTCCCCTAAAAACAGCAGTTTTTCCGCCGGCTCCTCCGGACGGCAGTCACAATTTCCGGGAACGTGCTCCATGGGAATGTCCGGATACCGTTCCGCCAGCCGTTCCGCATCCCGCCAGCAGTCCCCCAGATGGAGGATCATGTCGGGCTTTTCCCGTTCAACCGCCTCCTCCATATTGGATATATTTCCGTGGGAATCCGAAAGCACCAGAATGTTCATAGCAGTCTCCTCTTGTGTGGCATATTCATAGTCAAAAACAGTATACCCTGTTTTTTTCGCCGGTGCAAGGGCCGTTGCGGAACCCGGTGAAGTATGCTATACTGCTGAGGAAAAAATCAGGACGCCGCAGAGCGGGAAAACGAGGTAATCATGGGACATTTCGATCATCTGAATGTGGCCTTCTTCACAAAAGCCGCTATTTACCCCGGCAGCATCGGCACCTTCCGCTACCGTTTTCAGCGGGAGGGCTGGACGGACGGAAAGGGCACTCTCACTGTCTGGGTCTACGAGAACACCAGCTTCGAGCTGGCCAAGGATGTGGAATCCCAGACCTTCCCGTGGACGGAGGAGGGCGTGGAGCAGGTGAAGGCGTGGCTGGAGGAAAAGTTGGCGGAACGGGGCAGCCAGCCCTATTCCATCCCCTACCCCGCCCCTAAAGCGGAATGATATGTACTGGAATGACCTGAACTCCCGGCTAAAGGCGGAATACGGCTGCAAGGTCTACAAGCTGGCCCTGTCCTCCGGGTGCTCCTGCCCCAACCGGGACGGGACGCTGGACACGCGCGGCTGCATTTTCTGCGACGGCGCAGGTGCGTTCGCGGAGGCCGGAGCCATCCCGGATCAGCTGGCAGCCGCCAGACTGCGGGTAGCCGCCAAGGCTGGGACCGATGCGAAATACATCGCCTACTTCCAGTCCTTCACCAACACCTATGGGAATGTTGACCGCCTGCGGGCCTTGTATCAGGCGGCCATGGCACCGGAGGATGTGGTGATCTTATCTATCGCCACCAGGCCGGACTGTCTGGGGCCGGACATTCTGGGCCTATTGGAGGATCTGAATCGCGTCAAGCCGGTATGGGTGGAACTGGGCTTGCAGACGATCCACCTGGAAAGCGCCCGGTATCTCCGCCGGGGCTATGACCTGCCGGTATTCGACCGGGCGGTGAAGGACCTGAAAGCCATCGGCGTGACGGTCATTGTCCATCAGATTTTGGGTCTTCCCGGCGAAACACCGGAAATGATGGCGGAGACCGCCCGCTATATCGGTCAAAGCGGGGCGGAGGGCGTAAAACTCCATCTGCTCCACGTCCTCCGGAACACGGATCTGGCAGCAGAGTGGCAGGCAGGCCGGGTACAGACGCTGGAACTGGAGGAATATATTTCCATTCTGGAGCTGTGTCTGCGGAATCTTCCACCGGAAACAGTCATCCACCGCCTCACCGGGGACGGCGCGAAGCGGGACCTGCTGGCTCCCCTGTGGAGCGGAGATAAAAAGCGGGTACTGAACGCCATTCATCAGGCATTTCTGAGAGACAATCTGATTCAGGGAAGCACCCTATAAAAACGTTCGCCGTATGGACCTCCATACGGCGAACGTTTTTAATATTCACTTTGCTTCTTCCGTGCAGACCTTGACGCCGGCGATGGCCATGGCGAAGGTGAACCAGAAAATGACCAGCACGCGGGGATAGTTCCACAGGAAATCCGCCAGACCGCAGACCATCGCGCCACACATGGCAGACGCAGCGGCGGCTGCTACCGTCCTCCCCACGGAGGGGCCGCTATGCCGGACCGCCCGGGCGGCGTTTTTGATATTCCACAGCATGGAACTCACAAAACCGGTGACGCCCAGCAGGCCCATCTGGATCCAGACCTCCAAATAAAAGTTGTGGGAGTGGACAAAGGGCGCCTTGTCGTGATACAGGTTGAACTCCCGGATGTATGTCTGGGTGGCGGCGGTGCCGAGGCCCGCTCCGGTGAGGGGGGAACGGCGGATGACCTCAATGGCCGCCTTGTAAAGAGAGACCCGGCTGGAGGTGGAGGAGTCCGCCGTATTGGTAATGGTGAGGATGCGGTTCAGCACCGTGGTGGGCAGGAAGGGCACCGCCAGTACGCATAGCAGGATAAAGGCTGGGATCAGCTTCGGTTTCCAGAGGAACACGAATACCGCCATAGCGACAGCCAGCCCCACCCAGCTTGCCCGGGAATAGGTCATGGCCATGGCCATGCCGCCCACGCAGAAGATACCGGCGCAGATGACTTTCCACTGCCAGCGCTTTGCCGTAAGGGACAGGGCCAGCACCAGCGGCAGTAGCAGCAAAAGCACCTGTGCGAAGGTGTTTGGATTGTCGAAAATGGAAAAGACCCGCCCCGGCATACCGGCGTTGACCTTCAGATCCACATAGGAGGGATTTACCTTCACACCCTGAATTCGCTGGACGATGCCGTAAGCGCCTGTTGCGCCCACGCAGACAGCCGCCCCGGCGCACAGCCGCTTCAGATCCTCCCCATTCCGCACGGCACTGACGGTAATGACCACCAGCAGCGCCGCCGACACATGGTAGATCAAAAAACGGGCGGACAGCCCCGGCGCATAGGAGAAGGTCACGGCCAGCGTCACGGCAGCCAGCATCAACGCCGGATAGAAGCCGATCCGGGCCACATCCAGACGGCGGCCCGTCCGCATAGCCCCGGCGTAAAACAGCAGCAGCAGCAAAACGCCGGTCATAAAGCTGTATGCGTTGTTCCAGCGCTCGTAGGGGATGCACCACAGCGCCGCGATGCACCAGGACTGGGCAATGGAGGCACTGTCTCCCATGTCAAAGGTCAGTCGTGCGAAAAAGCTGTCCTCAAAGGTCAGGTTCCACGCCTTGTACCAGGCGTGAAGCAGCGTCCCCGGCAGGTTTACCAGGGCACTGAGCACCCGGCACAGGAAGCTATCCTTCCAGGACCGGGCCACGATCCCCTCCCGGCACAGGGGCCGGAGAAAGCGGCTGGTTTCGATCTGCCCATTGCACCAGCGGCCGGCTGCCGCCAGAAAACGGTGGAGGGTACTGTCCTCATAGACATCGCAAAGCCAGACCCATATCTGATAGGTCAGGCTGGTTTGCCAAAGTGTCATAGTTGCTCCTTACATATGATTTTTCAGGCGGTACAGCGCCGTCAGTGTACCAAACCGGCCGTTGCCGATGAGATCCGCCACGATCTGCTTGTTGCGGCCCAAGCCCTTGGGGCGTAGTTCCCGGATGGCTTTCGCAAACTCCGGCTGGGCGCAGAGGGCTTCCACGGCCTTCCGCTTTTCCCGGACGGGCTTCGGATTGCTCTTCACATACTCGTTGCCCACGGCGATCAGCAGCCCTGCCCACACTGTGTTGGCCCGCCACTGAGGCCGGGCGGCGTCAAGGCCGTATTTCTCCACGATCTCCGCCTTTCGCTCCAAAAACCGGGCGAATACCGCCGGATAGTCCCGCATATAGCGGTGGGTGGCGGAGGCGGGGTTTTCCAGATAGTGGTACAGGGGCTTGTCCGTCACCGCGAGACGGTGCACATTGGCGAAATATTCCATCAGGAACAGCTCATCCTCCAGATAGGCCCCCTCAAAGGTAATGGCGTTGTCCCGGAGGATAGCGGCGTCAAAGAGGAAACGCCAGATGAAGCCGTTGAACACCGGCGGTTGAAGCCGGTCCCCCGCCAGAGGCCAGAGGATCTTTTCCCGGATGCCGGTCTCTTCATAGATTTCTGCCGGCAGCAACAGCTCTGTCCGCCGTTCCCCATCAGGCGTCACGTTGTAGTGGGCACAGCCGGCGCTGTCTGCCCCGGCCTTTTCCCGCAGATACCACAAGGTCTCCAACGCCGCCGGCTCAAAGGTGTCGTCGGCGTCCAAAAAAGCGATATACGGTCCCGTGGCCTGCTCTAACCCCAGATTCCGGGCGGTGGACACGCCGCCGTTGGGCTTGTGGAATACGCGAATGCGGGGGTCTCTTGCGGCGTAGCCGTCGCACAGGGTCGGAGAACCGTCCCGGCTGCCATCGTCAATCAGCAGCAGTTCCCAGTCGGAAAAGGTCTGGGCCAAAACGCTCTCTACGCACTGGGGCAGCAGCGCTTCCGCCTGATAGACCGGTACGATCACAGAAATAGCGGGCATAAGCCACCTCCTTTCCTTCATACAGGGTGATTATAGCATAGGCACTATCGTTGGTCAATAAAAGGAGCGGGGCACAAATTTTCCTCCCGGCGTTGCTTTTGCCGCCCATGTCTGCTACACTATGGCTGAAAACAGTCATCGAAATTGCAGTTGTTTTGCGCCCTAATGGAGGCCGGCGCTGCCGCCGGCCCCCTATCTGAAAAGCGGCGGCGCCAGACCCGGGGGCGAACGCTGCGGGGCGTATCAACGGGGACGCTCATGCCGCTTGTGCCATCCTATGCATCCCCGCCGCCGTCTGCCACGAAGCATGTCCCACATCTCCGGCCCATCTGCCGGAAATTTAGAGAAAAGAGGTCATCTCCATGATTAAAATTTCTCCGTCTATCCTCTCCGCCGATTTTGCGAATCTGGAGAGGGACATTCACCGCATTGCCGACGCCGACTACGTCCATGTGGACGTGATGGACGGCGTGTTCGTGCCCAATATCTCCATCGGCATCCCGGTGCTGAAGTCTATCCGGAAGGTCACGGATATGTTCCTGGATGTTCACCTGATGATCACGCAGCCGGTGCGGTACGTGGAGGAATTCTGCGATGCCGGCGCCGATCTGGTAACGGTCCATGTGGAGGCGGATTTCCCGGAAAACATTCAGGCCGCCATCGACAAGATCCACGCCAAGGGCAAGAAGGCGGGCATCGTTCTGAAGCCCAAGACCACCTGGGAGGCAGTCCTGCCCTATATCGATCAGGTGGAGCTGATTCTGGTCATGACCGTGGAGCCCGGCTTCGGCGGTCAGAAATTCATGGCGGACCAGATGCCCAAGGTGGCCGCCATCCGCAAGCTCATCAATGAGCGGAACCCCGCCTGCGAACTGGAGGTAGACGGCGGCGTGGCCCCCGACACCTGCCAGACCTGCATCGACGCTGGTGCCAACGTGCTGGTGGCGGGCAGCGCCGTCTACAAGGCGGAGGACATCCCTGCCCGTATCAAGGAACTCCGGGGGAAATGAGCGTATGAGTCATTGGAATAATCTGCCTCAGCTCAGGCTGGGCGTGTATCCTACGCCCTTTTACCGGCTGGAAAATATCAGCCGGATCTACAACAAGAGCATCTGGATCAAGCGGGATGACCTGTGCGGCGTCGCTTTGGGCGGCAACAAGGTCCGCAAGCTGGAATATCTGCTGGCGGACGCCCAGAAGCAGGGCTGCGACACCGTGTTCACCACCGGCGGGGCCCAGTCCAATCATGCCATGCTCACCGCCGCCTGCGCCGCCCGTCTGGGGCTGCGCTGTGTCCTGATCCTGAAAAAGCGGGGTGTCACGGACCGCAAGGGCAATCTGGTGCTGGACGATATTTTCGGCGCGCAGGTGGAATTTATGGACACCGACAGCTATGAGGACATCTACGCCGAGATGCGTGAGCGCTGCGAGGTGTTGGCCAACCAGGGACACAAGGGCTATATCATCCCCGTGGGCGGCTCCACGGCACTGGGCTCCATCGGCTACGCCGAGTGCGTCCGGGAACTGGCGGAGCAGGCCAAGGAGGTCGGAATCGAGATCAGCCATGTGGCCTCCGCCACTGGCTCCGGCGGCACCACCGCCGGTCTGGTGCTGGGTACCTCCCTGTTTCTCCCGCAGGCCAAGGCCACAGGTCTGGGCGTGGATACCGACCCCTTTGAGGAGATCGTATCCGAATTGGTGAAAGAAGCCGCCGGGCTGGTGGGCCAGCCCGTCCCCACAGACATGGACAGCCGTTTCCGGATGATCTACCATGTGGGCGCCGGCTACGCCATCCCCAACGCCGAGGACACCCCCTACATCGAGGAACTGGCCCGGCAGGAGGGGATCCTGCTGGACCCCGTTTACACCGGCAAGGCTTGGGCCAAATTCCTGATGCTGGTGAAGGAGGGCTACTTCGACGGGCAGGAGCACATCGCCTTCGTCCACACCGGCGGCGCGGCGGCGCTGTTCGCCATGGATCTTGGATAATAGGAGGGGAACAGGTTCCCCTCCTAACCACCCCATCACCCCGCCGCGCGCACTCGCTTGCGTGGGATGCTCGCACACTTGCGGGGTGTAGAGTATCCTTCGTCAGGCACATGTCCTGACGAAGGATGGATTTAAATGATTTTCTGCCGCCCATGGCGCGTAGGTCGTGGTATTTTTGCCAGGCGCAGAGGGTGATTGCCCCGCAGGGGCAAAGTGATTCAAATACCGCATAACACAACCGCTGCGGGGCAGGGTGGAAGGCTCTGCCCTGCGGATCGTGAAGGAGCATGACCCATGGAGTATTTTCCCGCGCCGCTGGAGGCGCTGGTCGAACAATTTGCCCGTCTGCCGGGGATCGGTGGAAAGACCGCCCAGCGGCTGGCCTTTCATGTACTGAGCCTGCCGGAGGAGGACGCTCAGGCGTTTGCGGACGCCATCGTTACCGCCAAGCGCACCGTCACCTACTGCCCCGTATGCCGCAATTTTACCGCCGGGGGGCTGTGCCCCATCTGTTCCTCTCCCAAGAGGGATAACTCTGTGATCTGCGTGGTGGCGGACCCACGGGACGTGGCGGCCATGGAGCGGGGCCGGGAGTTCAACGGCAAATACCATGTGCTCCACGGCGTCATCAGTCCCATGAACCACGTCGGTCCCGATGACATCGCCATCAAGCCACTGCTGGAGCGGGTGGCTCAGGGCGGTGTGGAGGAGGTCATCATGGCCACCAACCCGGACACGGAGGGGGAGGCTACCGCCATGTATATCGCCCGGCTTTTGAAGCCCTTTGAGGTCAAGGTGACCCGGTTGGCCTATGGCATCCCCGTGGGCGGCCATCTGGAATTTGCCGATGATGCGACCCTGGCCCGGGCCTTGGAGGGCCGGAGGGAGCTTTGATTTTCTGCCTTCTGTGATTTCGCCGGGAATCGCAGTCGCTTTAAACCGATAAAATTGTGTACTTTTTTCGTCGCCCTTTGTTGACAGGGGTCTGCGGGTGTGTTACATTGTAACCATCTTGGAAAGCCTTATGAGATCAGGAGAGATACCTACTATGACTTCTGTTATGTTCTTCACCTATTACTACTTTACTATGCACGCATAGTAAGGGTAATTTGTGTTGCAATCAAAAGGGCCCCCCAAGCCGATTTTTGCGCCGCACAGGTTACGCCTGTGGGGCGTTTTTTCATTCATCACTTATCATCAAAAACAATTTAGTAGGAGGAAACCGTTATGATCGTTGCGTTGAAGCCGGGTGTTACCCAGGAAAGCCGTGAACAGCTGATGGATTGGCTCCAGAATCTGGGCCTGCACATCCATGTGTCCGAGGGCGAGTACCAGACCATTCTGGGACTGGTGGGCGACACCACCAAGGTGGATATGGACCTGGTAGCCAGTCTCGACATTGTGGATTCCGTAAAGCGGGTCACGGAGCCGTTCAAGTGCTGCAACCGCAAATTTCACCCGGAGGATACCGTGGTGCAGGTGGGCGATGTGAAGATCGGCGGCGGAAACTTCTGCGTCATGGCCGGTCCCTGCTCCGTGGAATCTGAGGAACAGATCGTGGCGGTGGCCAAGGCGGTGAAGGCCTCCGGGGCCAATATGCTCCGGGGCGGCGCCTTCAAGCCCCGCACTTCTCCTTATGACTTCGCCGGTTTGAAGGCCGAGGGTCTGGAACTGCTGAAGATCGCCCGGCAGGAGACCGGTCTGCCCATCGTCACCGAGATCATGAGCGTGGTGGACCTGCCCCTCTTTGAGGATGTGGATGTATTGCAGGTAGGCGCGCGGAATATGCAGAATTTCGACCTTTTGCGGGAATTGGGCAAGCTCCGCAAGCCCATCCTCCTCAAGCGCGGCCTTGCCAACACCCTGAAGGAGCTGCTGATGAGTGCTGAGTACATCATGGCCAGCGGCAACGAGCAGGTCATCCTCTGCGAGCGGGGCATCCGCACCTTTGACGATTACACCCGCAATACCCTGGATCTGGCGGCGGTCCCCATGCTCCACGAGCTGACCCACCTGCCGGTCATCGTGGACCCCAGCCACGCCACCGGCATCAACCGGCTGGTGGCCCCCATGGCTATGTCCGCCACCGCCTGCAATGCCGACGGCCTCATCATTGAGGTCCACAACGATCCCATCCACGCCCTGTGCGACGGTGCGCAGTCTCTGCGGCCTGAGCAGTTTGACGTTCTGATGGGCAAGATCCGCGAGATCCGGAAGGTCGTGACGGCATGACCGTCGGGATCGTGGGCCTGGGGCTGATCGGCGGTTCCTTTGCCAAGGCCTACCACGAGGCAGGCCATAGGGTCCTGGCCTTTGATACGGATCAGTCCGTTTTCGACTTTGCCGTTCTTTCCGGCGCGGTGGACGGTCTCTTATCGGAGGAAAGTCTTTCCTCCTGCGACCTGATCCTGATCGCCGTCTATCCCTCCGCCGCTGTAGACTATCTGCGGCAGCACGGCGCGCATATCGGCCCGAAGCCGGTGGTCATCGACTGCTGCGGCACGAAGCGGCTGGTCTGCGACGCCTGCTTCCCGCTGGCAAAGGAATACGGCTTCACCTATCTGGGCGGACATCCTATGGCCGGTACCCACAATTCCGGCTTCAAGTACGCCACATCCACCATGTTCCACAACGCTCCTATGGTGCTGGTCCCGGCGGATCACAATGACATCGACCTGCTGAGTCGGGTCAAGGAGCTGCTGGCTCCTGCGGGCTTTGGCCGGTTTTCCATTACCACGGCGGAACAGCATGACGAGATGATCGCCTTTACCTCCCAGCTGGCCCATGTGGTGTCCAACGCCTATATCAAAAGCCCCACGGCGGAACTGCACAAGGGCTTCTCCGCTGGCAGTTACAAGGATATGACCCGTGTAGCGTGGCTGGCCCCGGAAATGTGGGCGGAACTGTTTCTGGAAAACAAGGACTTTCTCATGGCGGAACTGGATACCCTGATGGCAAACCTGCGCCAGTATCAGGATGCCATGGTACATAACGATCTCCCCGGCCTTGTCCGTCTGCTGGACGAGGGCCGGAAACGAAAAGAGGAGGTGGATGGCCGTTGACCACCATCCATATCGCGGCCTCCCGCGAGTATGACGTTGTCATTAAGCCGGGTCTGCTGACCCGGCTGGGGACCATGGCAGCGGAACTGGGCCTTGGCCGCCGGGCCGCCGTGATCTCTGATGACGCGGTGTTCGCCCTTTACGGCGCTGCCGCCGAAAAAGCTCTGACGGACGCCGGATTTCAAGTGGATCATTTCCTGTTCCCGCACGGGGAACAGCAGAAAAATCTTTCCACCTACGGACAGGTTTTGAATTTCCTCTGCGACCGCCGCTTCACCCGCAGCGATTTCCTCGTGGCGCTGGGCGGCGGCGTGGTGGGGGATCTGGCAGGCTTCGCCGCCGCCACCTATCAGCGGGGAATTCCCTATATTCAGGTACCCACCACGCTGCTGTCCATGGTGGATTCCTCTGTGGGGGGCAAGACCGCGGTGGATCTGGACCACGGCAAAAATCAGGCGGGCTGCTTCTATCAGCCCTCTCTGGTGCTGTGCGACCCATCCCTGCTGAATACGCTGCCGGAGCGGGAATACCGGGCCGGGTGCGCCGAGATCATCAAATACGCCATGCTTTACAGTGAGGACTTTCTCCGGGAGTTGGAGGAAGCCCCGGTGCGGGAGCAGTTCGAGCGGGTGATCTCCGTGTGTGTTGGCATGAAGCGGGACGTGGTCCGGGGTGATGAATTTGACCGGGGCCAGCGGGCACTGCTGAATCTGGGCCACACCGTAGGCCACGCCGTAGAGGCTTGCAGCGGCTTCACCCTGCTCCACGGGGAGGGGGTCGCCATCGGTATGGCCATCATCACCCGGGCCGCTGTGGAAAAGGGGCTTTGCGCCCCGGAGACGCTGCCCCGGCTGCTGGCCGCTTTGGAGCGGTATGGCCTTCCCGCGGAGACCGACTATCCCCTGACCGACATTCTGGCTGCGGCAGAGGCCGACAAGAAGCGCACGGACGATGTGACCAAATTCATCGTACCGGAGCGGGTGGGCCATTGCCGTGTGGAGCCGGTCCCGGCAGACGAGGTGGCCGGGTGGCTGAAGGCGGGAGGTCTGCGATGATCGAAATTCTTCAGCCCGGTTTCCGTACCGGAGCCGTTCACATCCCCGCCTCCAAATCTCAGGCCCACCGGCTGCTGATCTGCGCCGCTCTGAGCCAGAATGAGACGGTGATCCGCTGCCGGGACATTTCCAGAGACATTGCCGCCACTGCGGACTGTCTCAACGCCTTGGGCGCTGAGATCTGGCTTCGGGGTGAGGACCTGACGGTGCGGCCCATCACCCAGAAGCCCCAGGGGACCCGTCATCTGCACTGTCAGGAAAGCGGTTCCACCCTACGGTTTCTTCTGCCGCTGACCGGCGTTTTGGAAGCAGACGCCGTGTTCCACATGGAAGGGCGGCTGCCGCAGCGCCCCTTGCATCCGCTGGATCAGGTCCTGACGGATCACGGCATGACCATCCGCCAGAACCACGACCTGCTCTACTGCGGGGGACGGCTCCGCCCCGGCGAGTTTTCTCTGCCGGGGGATGTGTCCTCCCAATACATTTCCGGTTTACTGATGGCTCTGCCTCTGTTGAATGAGGGCAGCGCCCTCACCGTTACCGGCGGACTGGAATCCGCCGCTTATGTCACTATGACGGAGGACACCCTCCGCCGGGGCGGCGTCTCTCTGCGGAAAACCGGGGGGACGTGGCACATTCCCGGCGGACAGCGCCTTCGTTTCCCGGACCGTCTCACCGCCGAAGGAGACTGGTCCAATGCCGCCTTCTTCCTGTGTATGGGCGCCTTGTCCCCGGAGGGCGTCACTGTTCACGGACTGGATCTGGCCTCCTCTCAGGGGGACCGGGCCGTTTTGAACATTCTGGCCGCCATGGGTGCGCGTGTTTCCACGGAGAACGGCTCCGTGACGGTTCGTCGGGGAGAATTGAAGGGCGTGGCCATCGACGCCGGCCCCATCCCCGACCTGATCCCGGTGCTGTGCGTCACTGCTGCCGGGGCGGAGGGGGACACCCAGATCTTCAACGCCGGACGGCTCCGTTTGAAGGAATCCGACCGGCTCCGCACCACGGCTCAATTGCTGACAGCTCTGGGCGGCAGTGTGGAGGAACAGCCCAACGGCCTTTTGATCCACGGCACGGGCCGTCTGCGGGGCGGCATTGCCGATTCCTGCGGCGACCATCGGATCGCCATGTCCGCCGCCGTGGCAGCCTGTCTGTGCGAAAGCCCGGTCACTGTGCAGGGCATGGCCTGCGTTTCCAAGTCCTACCCCCATTTCTGGGAAGATTTTGACGCGTTGAAAGGAGGGGGCCTGTGAGCCGGTACGGAGAATTTCTGCATCTGACCATCTTCGGCCAGTCCCATGCCCCGGCCATCGGCATGATTTTGGAGGGTCTGCCTGCCGGGGAGACCATCGACATGGCGGCCCTTCAGACGTTTTTAGACCGCCGTGCCCCTGGCCGCAACGATTGGTCCACCCCTCGGAAGGAGGCGGACCAGCCGGAATTTCTTTCCGGTCTGGTGGGGAACGTCACCTGCGGCACGCCGCTTACCGCCATCATCCGCAACACCAACACCCGCTCCGGGGACTATGACGGCCTTTCCGTGGTGCCCCGCCCCGGCCACGCGGACTATACCGCCGGAGTGAAGTACGGCGGTCACGCAGATTTCGCCGGGGGCGGCGCGTTTTCCGGGCGGCTGACAGCCCCCCTGTGCATCGCCGGTGGCATCTGCCTGCAATTGCTGAAAAAGCAGGGCATTGAAGTCATCAGCCGCATCGCCTCCATCGGCTCGGTGGAAGATGTCACTCCTCTGACCGCTTCCACGGCAGACAAGCCATTCCCGGTGGTAGATGACGCCGTAGGGGAGACCATGCGGGCAGAGATCGCCGCCGCCAAGGCGGAGGGTGACTCCGTTGGCGGCATCGTGGAATGTGCTGTGCTGGGTCTGCCCGTGGGACTGGGCGGACCGCTGTTTGACGGCATGGAGGGCCGTATTTCCTCCATCGTCTTCGGCATCCCCGCTGTGAAGGGCATCGAGTTCGGCATCGGCTTCGGGGCCGCGCGGCTCCGTGGCAGCGAAAATAATGACCCCTTTGTGGTGGAAAACGGCACGGTCAGAACCATGACCAATCACTGCGGCGGCATTTTGGGCGGCATCACCAACGGGATGCCCCTGACCTTCCGGGCAGCGTTCAAGCCTACGCCGTCCATTGCCAAGGAGCAGCAAAGCGTGAATTTGAACACCCTGACCCCGGAAATTCTCCGGGTCCGGGGCCGTCATGACCCTTGCATCGTGCCAAGGGCCGTTCCCTGTATCGAAGCCGCGGCGGCCATCGCCGTATACGACGCCCTGTTGGGCCAGTCTTAAAAGGGAGGAATCTCTATGGAACTCAGTGATTATCGTGCCCGGATCGACCAGATCGACCGCCAACTGGTAGAGCTGTTTGCCCAGCGGATGAACACCGCCGCCGGCATCGCCGCCTACAAGAAGGAGCACGGCCTGCCGGTGCTGGACCCTGTCCGGGAGCGGGAAAAGCTGCTGGATATAGCGGCACAGGCCCCGGAGGATATGCGGGATTACACCGCCTCTCTCTACACCATGCTGTTTGAACTGAGCCGCTGCTATCAGGGACGGCTGCTGGGGAGCACATCCCCACTGACCACGGAAATTCAGACCGCCATTGACCAGACGCCAAACCTGTTTCCCTCCAACGTGTCCGTTGCCTGTCAGGGTGTGGCGGGGGCCTATTCCCAGCTGGCCTGCGACAAGCTGTTCAAGCTGCCTCACATCATGTACTTTGCCTCCTTTGAGGCGGTGTTTGCCGCTATCGAAAGGGGATTGTGCCGCTACGGTGTGCTGCCGCTGGAAAACAGCACCGCCGGCAGCGTCAATGCCATTTACGATCTGATGATGAAGCACGATTTCCGCATCGTCCGCAGTGTACGGCTGAAGGTGGACCACAATCTGCTGGTGAAGCCCGGCACCAAGCGGAGCGACATCACGGAGATCTACTCCCACCAGCAGGCCTTGAGCCAGTGCGAGCAGTATCTGCAGGCCTTTCCCGGTGTGAAGATCATCCCCTGTGAAAATACCGCCGTGGCCGCTCAGAAGGTGGCGGAGGGAGATGGCCACGCCGCCGCCCTGTCCTCCCGCTCCTGCATGAAGCTGTACGGGCTGGAATGCTTAGAGGCCGGGGTGCAGGATCAGGGCAGCAACTTCACCCGGTTCATCTGCATCTCCAAGAATCTGGAGATCTACCCCGGTGCGGACCGCACCAGCCTCATGGCGGTGCTGCCTCACGAGCCCGGCTCCCTGTGCCGGGTGCTCTCCCGGTTCTACGCCTTGGGCCTGAACCTGAACAAGCTGGAAAGCCGCCCCATGCCGGAGCGGAATTTTGAATTCATGTTCTACTTTGATCTGGAAACGCCGGTATACGCCCCGGAATTTTTGCAGCTCATGGGCGAGCTGCCCTCTCTGTGCGAGGAATTTTCCTATCTGGGCAGTTACAGCGAGGTGGTCTGATGCTGCGGTGCGGACTGCTGGGGGAAACGCTGGGCCACAGCTATTCCCCCATGATCCATCACGAGTTAGGGGAGTATGACTACCGGCTCTTTGAGGTCTCCAAGGAGGACTTGGATGCCTTTCTGTGCTCCGACCGCTGGGACGGCCTGAACGTCACCATCCCCTACAAGAAGGCGGTGGTGCCCTGCTGCGGGGAGCTGTCCGAGGCGGCGGAAAGACTGCAAAGCGTCAACACCCTCGTCCACCGTCCTGATGGCACGCTGTACGGCGACAACACGGACCTGTTCGGCTTTCTCTACATGGTTCGCCGCAGCGGAATCGACCCCGCTGGAAAAAAAGCGCTGGTGCTGGGCAGCGGCGGGGCCTCCGTCACGGTGAAGGCCGCGCTGGAGCAACTGGGCGCTGAGGTTACCGTCATTTCCCGCAGCGGTCCGGACGATTATGACCATCTGGACCGCCACGCCGATGCCCAGATCATCGCCAACACCACCCCGGTGGGAATGTATCCCCATAACGGCGCGGCGGCGGTGGATCTGTGGCTGTTCCCTCAATGTGAAGGCGTGCTGGACATCGTTTATAACCCGGCACGGACCGCTCTGCTATTACAGGCAGAAGAGTTGGGGATTCCCCATGCAGGCGGGCTTTCCATGCTGGTGGCTCAGGCCAAGCGCTCCAGCGAGCAGTTCACCGGCACGGTGATCGGCGATGAAGCCTTGGAGCGGGTGGAGCGCACCGTGAACCACCGACTGCGGAACATCATTCTCATCGGAATGCCCGGCAGCGGCAAATCCGCCGTGGCCGCCGCTCTGGGCAAAGCTCTGGGCCGGGAGGTGGTGGAGGCTGACGAATTGATCTCCCAAAGGACTGGGATGTCCATCCCGGAGATCTTCGCCCAGTTCGGGGAGGAAACATTCCGGAAACTGGAAACAGAGGTTCTGGCGGAGCAGGGCAAGCGCTCCGGCATCATCCTCTCCACCGGCGGCGGCTGCGTCACCCGGCCGGAAAACTACCCGCTGCTGCATCAAAACGGCACCATTTTCCGCCTGACCCGCGACCTTGCCAAGCTGCCAACGGAGGGCCGTCCCATTTCCCAAACCACGGACCTCGCTCAGCTTTGCGCCCGCCGGGAGCCGCTGTACCGCCGCTTTGCCGACGTGACGGTGTCCAACGACGGGGCGCTGGAGGTCACGGTACAAACCATTAAGGAGGCGCTGCTATGAAGCTTCTGGTCATCAACGGGCCCAATCTGAATCTGCTGGGTCTGCGGGAGCCTGCCATCTACGGCAGCCAGAATTATGAGTCCCTACTGGCCCTCATCCGCACTGCCTGCGATGCTGAGAGCATTGAGGTGGGCTTCGTCCAGTCCAACCACGAGGGTGCCATCGTGGACGCCATCCAGGCGGCCTACGGCGTCTATGACGGCATCGTCATCAATCCCGGGGCCTATACCCACTACAGCTACGCCATCTATGACGCCCTGCTGGCCGTCAGCGTCCCGGCGATAGAGGTCCACCTCAGCAACATCAACCGGCGGGAGTCCTTCCGCCGCATCTCCGTCACCGCTCCGGCCTGCGTGGCCCAGATCGTGGGCCATGGCTTCCTGGGGTATATGGAGGCCATGGACCTGCTGGCAGGAGGTGGTCCTCTGGTATGAGGCTCTGCGTCATCGGCGACCCGGTGGGGCACAGCCTGTCCCCCCTGCTGCACCGGCGGATGCTGGACCGGGCGGGATTGACGGGCAGCTATGAGACCGTCACC
>OGGJ01000753.1_pt1 | contig 31405 bp, 19 predicted proteins | sample 1571071 | NCBI WGS metagenome assembly OGGJ01 (sample SAMEA2581954, study PRJEB24529) | metagenome | biome: Human gut stool | place: China | collected 2011
GCAGAGCGCTGCTCGTCTGTCGTATAGAGTTCGTACTGGAAACCGCAGATGATTTTCATGATCAGGGAATCATGCCTGAAATTTTGTATACGCGCCAGTATTTTCAATTTTTTATCGTGCGGTGCACGATCGGCCTTATATCCCCTGGCTGAAGTCAGGGGCTTTACGGCCTCTACTGTAAAAGTCATCGGTTGCGATGAAGCCTTCTTTTGCGGGTCACTCTTCAGCGAAGGACTCGTACCACTGTCAAAAGACCACAGCCGTCAACAAAATCTCTGCGTGCAATCAGAATCAACGCCTCTCAAAAGAAAAGCGTGTACTAAAAGGCGTCGGTACATTCTCCAACCGACGCCTGAGTTTGGATCTTCGGATTACTTCAACAGTTCCTTGGGTGGTTCTTCACCGAACCACTTCACGTACATCTTGGTGAATTCGCCGTTGGCGCGGGCTTTGTCGATGGCTGCGTCAATGGCCTTCTTGAGTTCCGGTTTGGTCTTGCTCACGGGGAAACCGAAGGATTCGCTGTTGAGAACCTCCGGAAGATGGTAGTAGGCTTTGGCTGTTTCAGGACGCGCCGCAAGGAAGTAGGCCGTTACGGGGCGATCTGTGATCACGGCTTTGCAGCCCTTGTTGCCGAGCTCGAGATAGGCGTCGTTGATCGTGTTGAAGTTGCGAACCGTAGCACCCGGGACTTTTGCCGCGCGCATGGAGCCCGAGGTGCCGATTTGCGCACAGATCGTGCAGTTTTCAATGTCCTTGACGCTCTTGATCTTGTCCTTGTCTTCGGCGCGCACAAGAATCGACAGGCCCGAGATGTAGTAAGGCTTGGAGAACAAAACGCGCTTGGCGCGCTCGGGCGTGATCGTAAAGGCCGAAGCACCGACATCGGTGATACCCGTGAGCATCGACGGAATGATCGCGTCAAAGCCCATGTTGGTCACTTCGAGCTTGCGCCCCATGTCTTTGGCGACGTACTCGAGCAGGTCGATTTCAAAGCCTTTCAGCTTGCCCGTTTCGCTGTCAAAGAAGACAAACGGCGCGTAGGTGCTCTCGCAGGCCATGCGAAGCAACTTGGCGTCTTCGGCGTGAGCCTGAACCGAGATGGCGGCGGCAGCGGCGCAGACAACGGCCGCAATGGTCTTTTTCATTTGTGTTGTGTCTCCCATTTGTCGTTTTAAAAATCACACAAACGGCAAAAGAGTAACAACAAACGAAAGGCATCGGACTACGACTTTTTCGTTACCGTTTCCGATCGAAATCAAAAAAGTCGAAATTGAGAGCCATTGAGCATCCGCACGCCGCCGGACATTAAGTTCGGTGACGGAGAGTGACGATAACTCAATTGCCACCACCAAATGGGTAAACGAAAAGGTCAGCGCGAATGTTTCGGACTTTGGCAATTGGGAGACGCCAGAGGCTTCAGGAACGGCGGCCAAATCTGGCATTTTCCACAATCGTTCTTGCCACTTGAGTAGCCAGATGCAAGCTCAGTAGAATGAGCGCCATGTCCGGTGGGATTTGCATCATTGCTCACACGGAATTGAACGGTTCTGCGACGGTTAGCCGTTCTTTCTTTGTCCAAAACCGTAGCAAAACGGCTCAGTGTTGGTAGCACCGAGCCGCTTAAAGATTGGAGAATAATGATGCGTCATTCTCTGGTCGCTAGTATAGCAAGCAAGGTCTTGAAAATCCTGATTTTCTTGATCCTTTTCTTACTCTGCTAGGCGCGTAAGTGAAGAGCCTCGGTAGTTCGACGGCTGCCGAGGCTCGCGTGTATTTAGCCATCCCAGAAATCACATCGCTTCTCGTTGGCTGTGTAACTGTTAGCGCTACTTCCGACAGACGGATTGTTGGAGTTATTGTCGATGCTCATACAAACCTCGTAATCCAACACACCGCCACCACCAAGGCTTGCCGTAATTTTGTACACAACCATAACACCACTGCCAGATTTCAGAAACGACAAAGCCCATTTGCGTTATGCTAAAAGCGGCGAAGTTCCTTAGGTGCAAGGCGTGGATGGACTACAGTGACTGCTAGTTTCAGTCCGTCGCACCCGAATCAATGCCGTTAAACCGCAGAACGCAGCCCGTAAAGACGCCGAAAGCTACCGGCATCGTTTCCGTGTCCTGAATGTCGAAATCGGACTTGTGATGTCCGTGATGCCTGCAGCCCCAACGGAACATCGCGCCGCGTCCGCCGCGCTCGACGACGCGTTTGAGCATGAGCGAATAGTCTTCGCTGCCCGACGGTTTGCGCAGTTCGACGACGTCGGCCACACCCTCTGTTTGGCGCGCTACGTCGCTTATGGCTTCGAGAATGTCCGGGCAGGGAACGATCGTGGTGGCTTCGCCCACGCGTTCAAGCTCGTATTGAACCTGATAGGCCTCGGCATTGCCTTTGACGATATGCTCAACATTGCGGCAGAGAAAGTCGTTGATCTCCGGCGTCTGACCGCGCACTTCGGCTTGGATGTAGGCGTGGGCCGGTGTGATATTGCGACCTTCGCCGGCGTTGAGTTTGCCAAGAGACACGCGAGTGGCACCGTCGCCGTGTCGCGGAATGCCGGCCATTTGCAGACAGGTGCTGCAAGCGGCCAGAAGCGCGCTTTTGCCTGCATGCGGCTGGTTGCCGGCATGCGATGGGACACCCGTAAAGCGGATATCTAACTTGGTGCTGGCCAAAAGACCGTCGTAGACGAGTCCGATCTGCTTTGACTTGATGGCGCCTCCGCAGTGCGAGGCAAGGATCACATCCACATCGTCGACAAAGCCGGAGCCCACGATCGCGTTGGCGCCGCGCACGCCTTCTTCGGCCGGCTGAAATATGAGTTTGATGACGCCTGTCAGGCGCTCGCGGTTTTCCATGATCCAGCGGGCGACGGCCAGCCCCAAAGCCGTATGTGCGTCGTGCCCGCAGGCGTGCATCAAGCCGGCGTACTGAGAGCAAAAGCCCTGCTTGTTGGGAAGATGTTCGGGATCGGTCGTTTCTTCTACACATAAGGCGTCCATGTCAAAACGCAGCGCCAAGACGGGACCGGGACGACCGGTGTCGATAACGGCGGCCGCGCCTGTGTAGCCTTCGATTTCGTCGATGAATTCGGCCGGAACTCCTGCCGCAATGGCTCGGTTCACGGCTTTTTCGACCAATGCTTCGGAGCGACCGAGAACGCAGTCCGGATTGATCAGCCGCGTGCCGGTGAGAACCGATTCGCAACCGAGTGCCTTGAGACGGTTGTAGACGAGCCACGTCGTTTCGAACTCTGTCCAGCCTTCTTCCGGATGCTGGTGGAGTCGGCGACGTGTTTCGATCATTTCAGAGAGGATGGCGGAATCCATGGCGTTTTCCTGTGATGCTGAACCGACGGGCGGTTAGGAAAGTAAAGAATCGTCCGAAGAAGTTTACTTCGGTCAGGAACAGGCAGAGAAGCGGTCCTGCGAGTCAAAGGAAGTCTGCGTTTGAGTCAAAAACGCAACCTATTGAGATTTTTTGCCATGACGACAAACGACCGACAGCGGAAAATAACCCCAACGGCATTCTGTCGATTGGAGGAAAAACACAATGAAGCGCAGAGTATTGATCGGCGGCGCGATGGCCGCAGGTGTGGCAGCCGGGTTGCCGCTTACGTCATCCGCGGAAGAAAAGGCGGGCAAGGCGGTGCGTGCCGTAGCCAAGGTCGATGACGGCAGCGTTGTGAATGTGCCGCTTGCCAAGCGCTCGGGTCCTAAGTCCGTGGTCTATTTCACGCGTGATTTGTCGGCCGACGGCTTACGCAAGATCGTTGCCAAGGTTTCGTCCGTTCTCACCGGCAAGGTGGCGGTGAAGCTGCACACCGGCGAAAAGGGCGGTCCCAACATTCTGCCGCGCGAATGGGTTAAGGAATTGTTGGCTAACGACATCAAAAACGCCACGATCGTTGAGACCAACACCTACTATCCGGGCGATCGCGATACGACGGCAAAGCACCTCGATACGCTCAAAGTCAACGGCTGGACGTTTGCTCCGGTGGACATCATGGATGCCGAGGGAACAGCCATGATTCCTGTGAAAGGGGCCAAACACATCAAGGAAATCAGTGTCGGCAAGGGACTGCTCAAGTACGACAGCCTCTTGACGCTGACTCACTTCAAAGGCCACACGATGGGCGGCTTCGGCGGCTCGAACAAGAACATCTCCATCGGTTGCGCCGACGCGCACACAGGTAAGAAGCAGCTGCACGCCGGGGCTACCGGTCAGCAGTGGGGTATTACCGGACGCGAATTTATGGAAAACATGGTCGATGCCACCAAAGGCATTACAGACCACTTCAAGGGCCATGTCTGCTACGTCAACGTGCTGCGCCGCATGAGCGTGGACTGTGACTGTGCTGGAACGTCCGCTGAGGCTCCGCGAGTGCCCGATATCGGGATCTTTGCTTCGCTTGATCTTCTGGCGGTGGAACAGGCCTCGGTTGATGCTGTTTACGATCTGGGAGAAGCAAGTGCTCCGTTGCGCGAACGCATCGAATCGCGTCATGGATTACGTCAACTTTCGGCTATGCGAGAAATCGGATTGGGTAGCGAAAACTACGAAATCGTGGATCTGGACAAGGCCTGATTCGCGTCTGAATCAATGAGGTTAATTTCCGAGTCGCCGGATTGAAGTGGGTCCCGGCGGCTCGGAATTTTTCAGTTGGACTTAACTTCCTGCCAGGCAACGAAACGTCGTTCTTGCGCACAGAAAATCTGAGCATAGACAAAGCAAAGCCCCGAAGGTTTCACCAACGGGGCTGTAATGTCACTGCGGGCGACTACAATCTCGACACCACAGTGGCCAGCTCGCCAAAGAGACTGGACTTGAGCCCGATAAGCAGAACGCTCAGAGCGGGAGACAGTGTGAACTTTACTCAAAATTCGTATGTACGTCCGTCGCAAATCGTTTCATGGAGCCTTTTCTTGATTTTTTTAGGAAAGTTGCTAGCCGCCGGCAATAAAGGCCCTGGCACCGGATCCCATGAACTGCACCCCGATGCAGATCAGGAAAAAGCCGATGAGTTTGCTGAAAACGGCCATACCCGAAGGACCCATGCGGGAAGCGCAGTATTCGCTTGAGCGCAGAGTGACCCAGGCAATGATGCTGGTGACCAAAATGGCAAGCGTGGTAAGAAGAAACGTTTCTGCCATAGAGGTCAATTCGGGTGCTTCGGCGATTTTGGTGGAATATCCGATCACGACGGCAATGGTGCCGGGACCTGCAATGCCCGGCATCGCAAGCGGGAAGAACGAATAGTCTTCCTTGCCGCGTTGTACGGCAGGGGCGTTGTTGGGGCCTTGACCGCCGAAAAGCATTTGCGTGCCGATGATGGCAATCACGAAACCGCCCGCGACACGCATGGCGCCGAAGCTGATCCCGAAAAAGGAAAGAATCAGGTTGCCGCCGATGAGGCTCACAAACATCACTGCAAACGAATAGATGGCAGCGAGGTTGGCCTGTTGTTTTCTCTGCTCGTGGGTCATGCCTGCGGCAAGGCTCATGAAGAGTGGAATTTTAGAAAGCGGATTGGTGATGACCACCAGGGATATGAGTGCGCCCAGGAAGTATTTAAAGCTGACTGAATCCAGCATAGCGAGCACCGCGTTCGGTGAAGATCTCAAAATTAAAACAGCAGGACAAAGTTTGTCCGTACCGTTAGACTTCGGCGCATCATACTAATCCAGGCAAAAACGGCAAGCTTCGGTTCCCGACAGTGTTTTTTTTGTTGTCAGTCTTGTCCTTGTGTCTCAAGCAGGAAGACCGTGTCGGATGCGCCGGAAAAAACATAACCGGAAGAGCAATCAGATGGAAAACAGTTTCGAAGAGCAAAACCTTCCGCTTGGCTACGCTGAGTTCGAGACGATACGTTCCGACAACAGCATCTATGTCGACAAAACGGAGCTGATTTTCCAAATTTGCAATGTGACCCGACAAGTATTGTTGGTTCGTCCTCGACGCTTCGGAAAGACGCTTCTAGTGTCGACGTTTGCTTCTCTTTTCAGTCACGGCACGCGAGATTTTCAAGGTCTGGCGATAGAGAGGCTCTGGAACGACAAAACCTATCCGGTGATCCGTCTGGACTTCTCAGGCTTCAAAGAGTTCGACGGACCAGAGGAATTTTGTGCAGCGCTGCACAGCAATATTCAGTCGTGCTTTGCACCGTTGGGTTTTTCGGTTGATAGACAAAGTCCGGTTTTGTTTTGGGATCAATTCAAAGCCTGGCTCAAAGAACTGGAAACGCGCAGCATGGTTCTTCTTATTGACGAGTACGATACGCCGCTTACAAAGTTGATGCACAAGCCCGAGCTTTTCAACCTCGTGCGAGAAGAGCTCGGCGTCTTTTACGCGGCGATCAAACAATTTGAATCGCGGTTTCGCTTCTTCTTCATGACCGGCATCATGAAATTCAGCAGCACGAGTATCTTTTCTGCTTTCAATAATATCGTCGACATTTCGATGCTGCCGCAGTATGGTGCGTTGCTCGGTTATACCGAGTCTGAAATCAATCACTATTTCGGTCCGCATATTGAGAAAGCGTCGCGAGACCTTGGTATTTCTAAACCGGAATTGCTCAATGAGCTGAAGCTCAACTACAACGGTTTTTGTTTTGAAGAAACAGCGAGTCAAACGGTTTATTGCCCGTGGTCAGTCTTGAGTTTTTTGGCTCAACCTCAACGAGGTTTCAAAGACTATTGGTCCGCAACCGGCGGATTGCCGACTGTTCTGATGCAGTATCTGAAGCATCACAGTCTGCGCGATCCCGCGGACTTTGACACGCCTGTTCCGGTTGCTTTGGAAGAGTTGGCTACGCCGAACCGAAATGTTTCCGATGTGTCGCTTGAGGTGATGCTCAATCAGGCCGGTTATCTGACAATCAAAAAAGCCTTGTCCGATTCGGCCGTCTTGCTGGGATATCCGAACAGAGAGGTCTACAACTCCATGGGCCGACTCTATGCCCAACAGATGACTGCAGGCGATGTCGAGCTGAAGAGATCGTTGCTGTTCTGGGAGCAGCTTCTTGATACGAAAGGTGCGGAGGAGGTTGTTGACGCCTTTAATCGGGCGTTTTCGCGCCTGAATTATCAGGCCTATCCGATTAAGGACGAAGCGACCTGCGGCAGCCATTTGGTTATGCTGCTTCTCGGAGCGCTACTCGAACCGACTGTCGAAAAACACAATGCTTACGGTCGAAGCGACATCGAAGTTGAGACAGACAAGAGGCGGTGGGTCTTTGAACTCAAATATGCCAAAACGGAGACAGAGGTTCCGAGGTTGTTGGATGTCGCCGTTGAACAAATTAAGTCTCGGCATTACGGCGAATCGCTGCGACACAAAGAACTGTGCCGCCTTGCGCTTGTTTTCAGTGAGTCGGAACGACGTTTTGTGGCTTGGAAAGCCGTCTGAGGTTCATTGGTCGGTCTCACGCGGCCGGTCTGAATCCGGTGTGAAACGAAGATGGGGCCTGAGCATTTGAGGGTCTCAATTCACTCGTCCGATCGCACGAACGCTCTTGCCGAACAGCAACGCGGCAACATCGGCATTTTCTCGGCAGCGGGCGAGGATGATTTTTCCGGCAGGTTTGGCACCAAGGAAAGTTTCACCAGCAGGTGCGGCTGCATCAGAGGCTCCTTGGGAAAGGCCTTTTTGAGCGCCGCATGAAATTCTGCATCCAGAGCCTTTTGCAAGGACGGTACGTCCGGACCACAGGCCTGGATCGGGTGCTTGCGGTCAAAGTCGTAGCAACGTGCCTCGAAGTGTTGCGTTTCCTTGTCGAAAACCACCAACACTTCGGTTTTGATCGACAAGCCGAGGTGCACGGCAAGTTTCCAGCCGGGCAGGCGCAGAGGATAGGCGAACGCAGAAGACATACGAGGACCTTGCAGTTAACATGAATAGTCGGTCCATTGTATCGACGGACGGCGTCAGACAAGGCACACCGAAAAGAAAACACACAATATTGTGGAGTCAATTTTTTCGAACAGTGGCGGTTTAAAAAGTAGATATAAAAGGTACAATGACGGTATATTTAGTAGTAATTTTATCTTCTTACTGAGGAACATCTTATGTCGGGGCTAGTAAGTTTTAATATGAAAATTCCTGCTTCGGATAAAGAAGAGTTGACACGCTTGGCCGAAGAACTCGGAATACCTGCGGTGACTATCGTCAAATCAATGATTCGCAAATTTATTGCCACGGGAGGCTTTCCGTACGACGTTAGGGTCGAACCTCGTCCTGTGGTCAATTGGGATTCTCCGTTGATTTTGACAGCTAGAGAGGAAAACGGAAAGCTGATCATGCCTAAGGAATGGCGCGACGATGACGATGAGGAAGGCGAAGATGACTACTAAGATTGACGCTCCGCTTCCATTTGAAATTCGCCAAGTAGCTTTTGAATTTGACGATAAACCAGGAGTTTTCAAGCGGAGGCCGGTGGTTGTCATTTCGCCGAAACAGTTTGGAGACAGCGTTCTCGTCCTATCTGTAAAAGTGACTTCTCATGCTCCGAGACCAGGAGTCCCCGGAGAAATCTTTCTGAAAGACTGGGCGAAGGCGGGTTTACCGAAGCCTTCTGTGGCGCGTTGTTCCAAACTGGCTCAGATACCGCTTGCAAGGATGCAGGAAAGTTTCCTGTACGGGCGATTGAGTAATTCTGATGCACGCAGAGTTTGCAAAGCGCTGAAGGAACTGGGAGTTCTTGCGACCTTTTAACGAATTGCTGATTTATCAGCAGACGGCTCCAGCAGACAACGTTGCAATTTCTGCCATTTCGAGGTTGCGAATTCTGTGCGCTGCAAGAGGTAACTGCTTGGGTAGAAGAACGAGTTTCCATTTTGTGCCGATTGGGACAAAAAAGCACAGTATTTTTCCTTGTCGATTTTGCTTACATTTGATGTGGTTCCGCGTCAAACTCTATCTGTTGGCGGCTGTCGGCACGAGATGTCGACAGCTTGCCGTTAAAGAAAGTTAGAAAAGGAGAGGCGATATGATTCCTAAACTCGCGACTCTGGCCGTATCGGCTGCTTTGGCTGCTTCGATGGCTGCACCGGTGACGGCATTTGCCAAGGACGGCGTCTACACCGCCAGTTCCGTGGGCCGCAACGGCTCGATCAATGTGCAGGTCACGATTAAAAACGATGCAATTGCTGACATCAAGATTGTGGATTGGTCCGAAACGCATCCTGTGGCTGACCTGACCAAGACGAAACTGATTCCCGACATCATCAAGTATCAAAGCGTAGAAGTCGACGCCATTTCGGGTGCCACGCTCTCGAGCTTTGCCATCAAGGACGCCGTCAGCCAGTGTCTGAAAAAGGCCGGTTTGGACGTCACCAAGTTTGAAAAGGAAGTGCCGCAGCCGGCGCTGTTGACCGATACCAAGACGCTGGACGCCGATATCGTCATCATCGGTGCGGGCGGTGCCGGTTTGTCGGCTGCCGTGACCGCTGCTGAAGCCGGAAAGAAAGTGATTGTTCTCGAAAAGAACGGCTTTGCGGGCGGCAATACGAGCGTGTGCGGCGGCTGCTTTAATTCGGCCAATGTTAACCAGAGCCATATCAAGATGACCGAAGGTCAGCGCAAGATCGTCGAAGGCATCTTGGCCGAAAAACCCAAGTCCGATCTGCACAAAGAATTGATCGGCAAGGTTTCCAAGCAGTGGAAGGCCTATAACGACAAGAAAGAAACCGTTCTTTTTGACTCTCCGGAATTCCATGCACTTCAGACCTGGAAGTCCGGTGACTACAAGGCGGATTTGGCGCTTGTCTATACGCTCACTCAGAACACCGGCAACGTCATGAAGCAGCTCGAGAAGATCGGCTTTGTGTGGCGTGACAAGGCCACGCAGTTTGTCGGCGCTTTGTGGCCGCGCTCCAACCGCGCTCAGAACTTCAAGTCCGGTGTGGGCTATATCGATACTTTCCTTGCATACATCAAGGATAAGAAGCTTCCGGTGACGATCGAACTGAGCACCAAGGCCAACGAACTCATCGTTAAGGACGGACGCGTCGTCGGCGTCAAGGCCCAGGCAATCGGCGGTGACGAAAAGGGCCGCAAGTACGTTGTCAACGCCAAGAACGGCGTCATACTGGCAACCGGCGGCTTCGGTGCAAACGTCGAAATGCGTAATGCCTACGACGAACTGTGGGGTAAGAAGCTCGGCAAGACCACACCGACCACGAATCTTCCGTCGGCCACCGGCGACGGCATCACGATGGCCAAGCAGGTCGGTGCCAATCTGGTGCAGATGGGCTGGATTCAGTTGTTCCCGGCCGGTGACCCGCAGACCGGCGCGACGAGCTTCAAGCTCGGCGAAAACTCCTGCATTTATGTCAACCGCGACGGCAAACGCTACGTCAACGAGTCCGAACGTCGTGACGTGCTCGCCAAGGCCAATCTCGCTCAAAAGGACGGACTTTTCTTTGTGATTTCGTCGGCCAAACGTGCCTTGATCGATAAGGACGGACGCAACGCTTATGGCGTCAAGGTCGAAGACATTCTGGCTTCGGGCAAGTCTTACAAGGCCGATACGCTTGAAGAACTTGCCAAGAAGGCAGGCATCAACGCCGCCAACCTTGTTGAGACAGTCAAGAAGTGGAACGAATTCTGCAAGAAGGGAACGGGCGACGAAATGGGACGCCCGACCTGCATGGACGAACACCGTCTTGACGAAGGCGGTCCGTACTACGCCACGCTGATGACGCCTTCCGTGCACCACACGATGGGCGGCGTGCAGATCAACACCAAGGCACAGGTCATCAACAAGGCCGGGAAGGTTATTCCGGGGCTTTATGCTGCCGGTGAAGTCACGGGTGCCATTCACGGCACAAACCGCGTCGGTTGCAACGCTGTTCCCGATGCTCTCGTGTTCGGTCACATCGCGGCTGAAACCGCTGCTGCGGCTAAGTAGTCGTTTTGCCTAAAACTTGACCCAACGAAGGCTGCAGACTTCGGTTTGCAGCCTTTTTTATAGAGACAATTAGCTAAGAATAACCTCGATGGTCGGGACGAAGGAGCCGAGAACTTGTGTTATTAGCCGACAGGCGAAAGGCCGATTGCCGCCTGTTGTTTCGAACGACGAATCAAAAGAGCAGAAAAAGGATCTTCGAGCGCGGAATCATCATCACGGACGATGATTTCGTCTTTTTTCAGGGCTGGCGTCGGCAGCAGCTGGAACGGACGCCTGATTCTCGGAGCGCACGCACAGGTCCCAAAAAACTGCCGCAAGCTGCTGCGTGTAAAAAGGATGGCATTTCGTCAGGTCCAGAATCTGACGAGCGTCTTCTGCAGCCTGCTCTTTGCGGATTACAGCAAACCGCTCAGTCAGAAAGTCGTAAAAATCCTGATATGGAATCTTACCGAGGTGCATCAGAGCACCAAAATGGAAAAACGGAGATTTGATGTCCTCAAAGATGGCCGTCATCATGCTTTCTTCGCTTCCCAGGAACAAGTAGTTGAGACTTTTGTGCAACTGCATGACGGCACGAAGCAATTTGTCCGTACCGGGGTCTAGGTTGGCAATCTCCTGGAACTCGTCGAAAACGACAATGAGACGATCATGGGCATCGCTCTTTTCGTTGATCAGCGTAAGAACGTCCTCAAGAGCGGTGCAACCTTGCGCGGAAGCGTCGAATGAGACCGCTTCAACAGGAGTCATTACGTATTTTTGCGAGTAAGTTATGTCGGAAAAAGACGTAACGGAAATTTGCGAGTGAATGACGAGATCAGATGCGATACCTTTCAGTCTGACGTCGGATGCTATAGCTTAACGTTGCCGATGATTAACCAATCAGTGCCAGTGCCGCTTGGGCGTAATGTTCCAACGTTTCAACCGATTCTCCATTTCTGGCGTCGATGGCCATGCCGGATAAAAGAGCCGTCAGGCCGAGAGCGCATGCGTTGGAGTCGGTCGCCGGATGAATGGTCCCGCAAGCAATGGCTTCACTGATTCTTTTGTTAAAGAGCCCCTTTAACTTCCGTCGTTTGGTTTGTGCGTAAGAGCGCGCTGCTTCAATGGAACTGCCGGCAGTCTGGGCAATCAGACAACCTCTGCATTTCGTTTTGTTGCTCATGACGCTTGCCGCCCACAGGAAATAGTTCCGTATGGCTTTCTTAATGTCTGTCGTCTCCAAAAAACGAGACGATGCGTCCGACCAGTACTTTCGTTCGTACGCGTTCAAGACAGCGCGGAAAAATTCATCTTTGCTTCCGAAAGCGGCATAGAAGCTTGGCGCCGTGATATTGAGTGCCTTGCAAATCATGCCGATGCTCGTTGCCTCGTATCCGAAAGTCCAGAAGAGGTCGATTCCGAGGTCAACCGCCGCGTCAATTGAAAACGTTCTGGGTCTGCCTCGAATTGTTCGTTTGATTGGTTGCGTCTCAGAAGCAGTCGTATCCGGTGCGGACAAATCAACAAGATTGTTTTCGTCCGGATTTTTTGCTGTTCTCATGTGTTTCCGATGCTCCGATTGACTTGAATCTCGAATAAAAAGGTTTGGCTGAAGGTACGACCATCTTTCAAAAGTCGCTCCTGATTGTAGAAGAAGTGCTGGCCTTTTATTTTTATATCGATTATTATAATAAACGATATAAAAATCGTAAGGAGGCTTCCATGGCAAACAGAAGAGATGTGTTGAAGTGCTGTGCAGCTGCATCATTGACAGGCATTGCACCGCTTTCAAAAGCGGTTGAAGGCAAGACTCTCTCCTCAATCATGTTTGAACCTTGTGTTGCCGGCGGCCTTTCTCTCAAAGGACGCGTCATCCGCAGTTCGGTACTCGAATACGCCTATGAAGCCGACGGTTATGCCGACCGACTGCTAACGCTTTACAGGCCCATGTGTGGTCCGGACAGTGAAGGCGTCTCGGCAATTATTTCCGGGATGATCGGCGTTAATCCGGGAGCGCGTGCCGTGCCGAGAATGATCAAGGCTTACGACAACATTTTTGAACGTGAAATATCGAAAGTCGCGCGTGAGCCTCACGCGAAAGGTACGCGTTACATCGTTCAGCTCGCGCATTGCGGTCAGAGCGGTATGAGTGAGGACGGAGTCTGCGTCGCTGGTCCGAGTGAAGCCCGTAAGTCCAACGGTGAGAAGGTTGAAGCCATGAGTGCCAAGCAAATCGCCGGGACCATTCGAGCTTTCGGAGAAGCTGCCAAACGAGCTCAAAATGCCGGTGCCGACGCTGTCGAAATTCACTGCGCACATGGTTTTCTTTTGAGTGAATTTATGAGCCCGGCCTTTAACCGAAGAACGGATGAGTATGGCGGTAGTTTTAAAAATCGCTCGCGACTGCCTCTTGCTGTATTTGATGAGGTTCGTGCGCAAGTCGGTCAAGATTTTCCCATTTGGGTCAAAATCAATTCGACCGACCGTTTGGAAAACGGCGTAAGCTCTAAGGACTTTCTAGCTCTTTGCGAAGCATTTGATCGTCGGGGAGCTGCGGCGCTTCACATCAGCGGAGGTCTCCTTGGAGGACCTGCTGTTTCCTTCAGTCCTGCAATAGAAGAAAACCCGCAAAAAGGTTTCTTTGAGGACGCCGCTCACGCCGTTGCCAAGCGCGTGAAGCATGCTTCGATCATTTCAGTAGGCGGATATCGAACTCCGGCCATGATCGAACGGACGCTTGCCGAAGGAGATATCTCGCTCGTCAGTCTGGGCCGACCGCTGACATCCGAACCTGACTTGGTTTCACGTTGGGCCCATGGAGACAGATGCAAGGCGCGTTGCATATCTTGCAATCGTTGCTTTGGCAGCAAAAATATCATTACCTGCGTCGCTTTTGCAGAGACGATGAAGAAGGGGGAGGCAGAATAATTCAAACTGAGTTATTCAAGAAAACGCCGCTTCGCAAAAGCCTCGAGAGGACAGTCTTTTGAAGCGGCGTTTTGTTTGGACCAAGCTATCGTTAGCCAAGGATCTGCCCCAATCCTTGGCCCGCATGGTGAAAATCTCAGAAACGATAGTCGAGACGAACTTGCCCGGCGGAGCCCTGACGTTGACCGACGTAGCCTTTAAGTGCAATGGAAGCAGCCCAAGGCGAATCGGCACTCTTTCGATAGGTTGCCGAGAGCTCGCCGACGCCCGTATTGCCTTCTAGCGAAACGCCGTCAATGGCCAGATTGTTGACATCGGCTTTGAGGTCGGACTGCAGCGTGCGCTCGTAAGCAAGACCGGCGCTCCAGGCAAACTGATCGGTCAGTTGATGGCGTAGGCGCGTGCCGAAGCGCAGCGTGTGAACGAAGACGTCGTCGTATTCCAGAGTCGAGCGATCGGCAGCGTCAATACGGATGCTCTCCGAGGAAAGCCAGTTAAGAGCGTAGCGTCCGTAGACTTCCGTCATAAGCGTATCCGTGAGCGCGAATCGCATGCCGGCTCCGAGGTGCGCTGCGGCAAAGAGAGAATTGTCGTCAAACGTGGCTCCGGAAGAGGCAAAGCGGCCGGAATAGTCGGTGGAAGACATACCGCCGTGCAGTGAGGCGTCCAGGAAGAACGTGTCGCTCACAAAGTGCCGCAACGCCAGACCGACGCCGTAGTAATTGTGATCGGCATTGCCGCTTGAGGTTCCGTAGCGATTGTCCGAGTCGCCCCAGCCCGCTTCGAAGAATGCGGCAAGCACCGTGTCGGAAACACGGGTCGAAGCGCCGACGATCAGGTGCATGCTGTCAAGATCCAGGTCGCCTGCGGTGTCATAAGAGGACTTTCCGCCGTACATGGCGCCGAAAAGTGTCGTTGCATCGGAACGGGCCGACGACTCTGCCATCAGCAGGCCTTCATCGGCAACAAACTCGGTTGCCTGGCTGATCATTGCCATAGAACCGAGAATGCTTTCCGACAAAGTTGAAGCGCTCGAATTAGCTGATTTGCGGTAGGAGCTTGCGTCGAGAATGTCTTTGAGCGTGTCACTTGAGATCGTGCCGCTCAGCGTCGAGTCCTCGGCAACGTTCCACGATTCGGTCGTGAAAGTGTCCGACTTGCTAAAGACGGTGTCCTTGGAAACTGCAATCGTCTGGCCTTCGGCAAGGTCGATGAGTTCAAAGCTGTCACCCGGATTCAGGCCGCTGACATGAATGTTGACGGAAGTATCGGACAAGTCCCAAACGCTAGAGTCGTTTCCATTGAGCGTACTGACGGACAGATCGTCTTGACTGGTTGCACCGAGCGTCAGGATCGGAGCTGAGGCATTTTCTTTCGTGACGTAGAAGTCGACGTTGTCAAACTGCGTGAGGTAATTTTCAACGGTGTTGTTTCCGGACAGGATGAGGCGGCTGTCCTCACCGAATGAGTCCTGTGAGCTGTAGCCGCCGTATACACCCATGACGCTGCCTACGGTTGCGTTGGAAAGCGTCAGCGTATTGCCCGAAGAGGTCCCCAAAGACGTTTCGCCTCCCAATCGGGCAAGCGATACGGTTCCCTTAACAGTCGAGTCGGCGATGACAATGGAGGTGTTGACGATATCGACACGATCGCTGCTTCTGGCTGAAACGCCGATGATCGTGTTCATGACGGAGTGGTCAGTAACGGCGACGGTCGTGTTTTCTACCGAAGCTGAATCAACGGAATTGAGTCTGACGCCGTAGACCGAGCTGACTTCGGAGCCCGCAATCTGAATGGTCGTTCCGACTGCTTGCGCCGATAGGAGATTCTCGGCACTGATACCGGAAATATCCGCGTCGCCTTCCTGCATTTTCACGTTGGAAAGGATGACCGCGTTGTTCGTAAAGACGGCAGTTGGTTGCTGAGGGTTGAAAAAGTCAACGTCACCGGAAGCTGAAGCACCGACGATTTGCCAACTGCCTTGAATGGTCGAGTCGCTGATGGAAACACGGTTGGAGTGCAGTTCGAACGAAGCCGGAGTTCCGCTGGTTGCTTCGACGCCGTATGCGGTGGCAGAGTCTTCGGACAAATTCTCACCCAACGTGCTGTCGCTTACTTCCAGAGCATTGTTGTGAGCTACAACGGAACCAAAAGACGTATCGTCGTACAACAAAGAAAGCGAAACAAGCGAGCCTCTCAACGTGCCTGTGACTGAGGAGTGTCGGATGTCGAGACGGCCGTTTAAAGCCTCGGCATTGTGACGTCCCTGCACGCGGCTTGCATAGATATGTCCTGTGGCGTTTGCGTCGGTTTGAAAATTATCGAGTATCACGCTGGCGTCAGACGAGAAGACCGAGATTGCCGATTGGAGATGATCCGCTTCAATCGAATAGGATGACTGCCCGTCAAGCGTCACGTTGCTGATGACGACGGAGCTTTGCTGCGTCGTTAGCGCCCCAGTTTCGGAGCCGAGCATCTTAACGGCAGCAATCTCAAAGCTATGATCACCGACGAACGTGGAATCCTGAATCGCAACGGAATTGTCGAGTGTTTGCGCGCTCTCGGTGACGCTGGCACGGAGCGCATACACGTTGACCGACAGCTTGGAGTCGGTGATGCGGACGGCGTTGTGATCAGCTGCGAGCTGTCCAATTGTTACCGATGAGAGATTCTCTCTTAAAAAGCTTCCGATGTCCGGAAGGCTGCCTTGACGGGTATACGCGAGATTTGCCTGATCGATTTCCAGAAGATTGCCGCTTGCCGTGAGCGAATCAATATTGGTTTGATCGGTTATCAGTGCCGTGGCGATTTCATAGGTGTCTGTATCTTCAGCCAATGCCCCGGAGAGCTTGAGCGTGTTGTTTCTCAGATACAGTGTTCCGATGTCTGACGCTCCGGTCACCTGAACGGCTGAAAGTCTGCCTGCGGTCAGTTCGGAGCCGAGCGGGCGGCTGACGGTGAGCGTCGAATTGTCAAGACGAACTTCATTGCCGGCCAAATCGTGGCCTAATGTGGCGGAAACCCAAAGATTGGGCATATGGCCGGCTTCGGGGTTTGCCAACGGAAAGAGCGTACTGTCGACTGGTTCGGAGGCGGCTTGAGAGCCGGTTAAAACCTGATCGGCGTAGTACCAGATATCGGAGTTGAGGCTCCAGGCATGAGCCTGAAAAGTCATGGCCAAAAGGACGGCAGAAGCCAGAAGCGTATGTCGGGGCATGGAAACTGATTGGGCAAAATTTGGCAAAAAAACAAAGCTAGATTTTATGTGTCCTCAGGCGTGCCGATGCATTGTTTTTGTTGTTTTTTTCTGTGGTTCTTGATTTGCGGCAGATCGCGGACCGGTACAAAAACCGGGGAGAGGATAAGTGACGCGTTGCATACCACATTTTCGAAAAAAAGACAGTACGGCAAAGCTAGACGAACCTATTTCGCGACATAATCTCCAGGAATTTTCAAGCTATCGTCGCTTGTTGCCGATTCAGGCAAATTGCTTTGCAGGTGTGTTTTCGGTTTGATCACCCGAAAACTCGAGAATCCAAGACGATTTATCCGGATAAGAAATGAATAAACCATCTCTGATTGCTGCAGCTGTGGCTGCTGTTTTGACAACTTTCAGTCACGGGTCGGCAGCGGCTCCCTGGACTCAAACCAGCTTGGACAAAGTTATCGGTGAGCAGGCAAGCGGCGAACAACCGGTCTTGCAGGATGTTGCTTTGAATCTTGACCAAGGCCAAATCCGGTCCGGTGCTTCTGCTGCGGCCGTGATGGTTGACGGCACTCGGAGTGCTTCGGCAATCCGAAACAGTCTGACGCTTGCGTTGAGTGAGGATTTTTCCCTTGCTGAGCTTGCCGCAGCAGAAGTGTTCGCTCGCAGCGAAGTTCAAACGGTTCAAACGTCGGCTCAAGCCTCCGACAATATATTGAGCGTGCAGGCAAAAACCGTTACGGCTTCCGGGCGATGGACCGGAGCTTCGGTCGAGTCTAGTTCAAATGCACTTGCCCAAGGCAACGGACTCAATGTGACGGCCGAAACGCTTGATGTCTCGTCGTGGGGAGAAAGTACGGGCTTTTACGGCTCGGTCGTTGACGGTTCGACAGGCACGGCGTCTGGCTCATGGGTAACGATGAGAGTCGGGACAGCGGAAGCTTGGGAGGTGCAAGTCGCCGGAGCTCAGGTGACCGGCGTATCGGCAGAAGCTTTGAATAACAAAGTCACCGTTGGTTTCGATGAGTATGCGGTTGAGGAATTGAGGCTCTATGGCGGTCGAGCCACGGCACAGCCGACTTCCGACACCGAGCAGGAAGCCACACAGGCCATTGCCTCCGGTAATGAACTGTCAGTCGTTTTTGGAACCCTTCATGGTGATTCAGATATCACCGTCGCTGCGGGCAAGGCCGAGGCTACCGGGCAAGATGCCGCTTCGGTTGCCGACGGTAACAGCACAACAATTGAGATTGGCAAAATTGTCGCTTCGTCGTCAGTTCCGATCCTTGACATTCAAGGAGGGGTGTCAAGTGCCGGAAGCGAAATGGGCGATCCGCTGTCTCTCTCCGCTCAGGCAAGTGCTTCAGGCAACATGGTCACGGGCCGTCTCGGAAGCATCAGTGATTCGGACACCGCAATGGTTGCGGGCAGTGCCTGGGCCAATGCGCAGAATGCCGTTTCCGTTGCCGACGGCAATCGCTTGGCATTTGATGTTTCCTCCTTAGTATCGAATCCGGTCTTTTTAGTTACAGGAGGCGAGTCCGTAGCCGGAACCACGTACGGCAGTTTACTGCCTTTGTCCGCGCAGGCAAGCGCTTCGGGCAATGTGGTCACGGGGCATTTCGAAAGCATCAGTGATTCTAACTTGGCTATGGCTGCGGGCAATGCTCGGGCCTATGGGCAGGATGCCGTGTCATTTGCCGACGGCAATCATCTGACATTTGAGACTGCAACTTCGGTATCGAATTCCACTCTGGAGTTTTACGGCGGTTATTCAGCGGCCGAAAGTGCAAGCGGCGATCTGCAGTCCGCACAGGCAAGCGCATCGGGCAATGAGGTGTCGGGACGTTTCGAAAGTGTCAGTGATTCGACCATATCCATGGTTGCCGGCAGTGCCGCGGCCTACGGGCAGGATGTGGTTGCCCTCGCCGATGGCAATCACTTGGATTTGGAGATCTCCTCTTTGTCATCCAGTGATGATTCCGGTGATGATTCCAGTGATGTGTTTTCAGTTATCGGGGGTAACTCAGTAGCCGACAGTTTAAGTGTCGCGTCGCCGTCAGTTTCGGCTCAAGCAAGCGCTTCGGGCAATGAGGTGTCTGGACGTTTCGAAAGTGTCAGTGATTCGACCACATCCATGATTGCCGGCAGTGCCGAGTCCTACGGACAGAATGCGGTTGCCTTTGCCGATGGCAATCACCTGGATTTGGAGATTTCTTCTTTGTTATCCGGTCGTGAATTTTCAGTTATCGGGGGTAACTCAGTAATTGGCAGCTTAGGCGTCGCGTCGCTGCTATTGTCTGCTCAAACAAGTGCTTCGGGCAATGAGGTGTCGGGGCGTGTCGAAAGCATCAGTGATTCGTTCATATCCATGGTTGCGGGCAGTGCCTCGGCCTACGGACAGAAAGCCGTTTCGTCTGCCGACGGCAATCGTCTGACATTTGAGGTTGCAACCTCGGTGTCGAATTCCATGCTGGAGGTTCAAGGAGGCCTTGCAATGGCCGGAGGTGAAAGCGGCGATTCACAGTCCGCACAGGCAAGCGCTTCGGGAAATCTGGTGACGGGAGTCATCACGGGTTCTTTCGATCAGTCTTCAAGTCTGGGAATTAACGGCGGACGAGCAATGGCGGTTGCAGAAGATTCAACAGCGGTTGCCGACAACAATCGGGTTCAATTGAGTCTGGAAGGTGTCGCTGCCGACGGTTCCATTTCACTTCTGTTGTCCGGCGCAGTTGCGCAGGCACAAACAAGAGCTGCTGCCGGGGGCAATCTTGTGGTTGTCTCAGGGAAGGATACGGTGGTAAGCGGCACACTTTACGGCGCACAAGTGACGACGCTTCAATGGTCGGGGGAGGCGGATGCTTCCGGCAACAGGGTCGAAGTTTCCGGTATTAAATTGACCGGTTCGATCACCGGGGCTCAGGTTTGCAATGAAAATAAATTGGGCTCGGCCGTCGCGGAGGGCAACGTTGTCGTGATTTCGAACTCCACGATCGAGGACAACGTGACCGGTGCGAATCTCTTGGGTTCTCACATCAATGCCAGCGGCAATACGGTGATTTTGGGTGAGGGTACAGTTGTTAACGGTAATGTGACTGCTGTTGTCGATGCCAATGGTGTTTTGGCCCGTTCATCCGGGGGCGAGTTTTCAAGCACATACAGCAATAACCGGGTGGTGATGAACAACGCGACGGTCACCGGCGCTGTCAGCGGGGTGTCATCGAACTCCGGCTCATTGCCCGTGGATATGCAGACTGCCGGAAACACTCTGGTTCTTGCCGGGCACAATGAAGCGGGCACAATCGCCGGATTTGAAACGCTGGATTTGACGCTGTCCGAGCAGAACAAAACGCAAAGTGTCTTGACGCTCACGGGCGGTAAGTCGACGCTCAGCGACGCCACCATTGTGATCCGCGGTGCCGAAGTGCTTGAACAAGGCAAGTTGATTGAGGCCGTTGATGGAGCAAATTTGTCGGTTAAGGATGCCACTGTTGAACTGCGAGGGACTTTTATCAAGAAAGTCGCGCAAAACGTTGACTTTACTGTCACGGAAGGCGAAGGCAACGGTTTGACGACCGACTCGGATGTGCTTGCTTCGGCCAAGGTGCAGGCGACTGAATCGGCCTCAAGTTTGAGTGAGTCGCTTCTCGGCACGGCCGCCTTTGTGCGCCAGGGGGCCGAGTTTGTGGCCGACGACGGTTTGGCGACCATGGAATTTGCCGCCCGCAGCAAACAAGGTCTCAACGCCTTTGCGGTTATGCAGGGGAGCTCCATGCACTACGACGCTTTGTCAGGCGTGGACGTTTCGGGCTTTGCGCTGCTTGCCGGCGCCGCAGTGCAGCAAGGCAATCTTACCTTTGCGAGCTTCGTTGAAAGCGGATGGGGCAATTCCGAGGGCGACATCGCCAAGAACAGCACTGATCTGAGTTACTTTGGCGTCGGCTTGGCGGCCCGTTATCGCTTTGAGAGCGGCTTTTACGGCGAGGGCGCCGTTCGCCTGGGGCGCGCGAGCAGCGACTTTGCCGCCAGCTTTGTCGAGGATGGTGATCGCGCTCGTTATGAGTCTGACGTCTTCTATGCCACCATGCACATGGCTGCGGGCTACGAATTGCCGCTTAACGATTTCGTGACGGCCGACATGTATGCGCGCTACACGTTCTCGTTCCTAGACAACGACTCGGTGGATTTGAACGATGCGGCGCAGTCCCGAGCCGAACTCGATTCGGTGGTTGCGCATGCGCTTCGCATCGGTGCACGTGTCAAAGGCGGCTTTACGGACGCCGTCAACTGGAAGGCGGGGATTGCCTACGAACACATGTTTGATGGAGCAGCCGACGGCACCGTTGACGGGGTTTCGATTACGGAAGCTGAAATGGACGGCGGCAGCGTCATCGGTGAACTGGGTGTTTCTGTGAAGCCCGGCAGTGAAACGAGCCCCTGGACGCTGCAGTTTGCCCTCAAGGGTTACCTCGGCGAACGCGAGGGTGTGAGCGGCAACGGGATGTTGGTCTACAGCTTCTGATTGATTGTGCGGAAATCGAAACGCAGGAAGCTCTTCGGATTGACCTGTGGAAAGATTTTAAGAAAGGAAATATCGATGTTGATTGCGAACTTACGTACGAAACGCACGCTTTTGTCGTTGGCGGTCGCGGCGGCACTCACTCTGTCGGTTCAGGCCAGTGCCGCCGATACCTTGCAAGGCAAAGTCGTTGCGGACGAGGCGCCCAACTATTCCGCTCAGTCGGGTAAACAGTACTGGGTGCTCACGGGAGCCGAACAAACGGCGGAAAGCAATGCGTTGACGATCAACGACGCCAACGGCACCGTCAAGCTTCCGGACCAAATTCCGGTCTCGCACATTTATCTGTCCGAGGCCGACAAGGCTGTTGCAAACGGCAATCAAATGACGAACGGAGGACAGAAATCAACTTTTGCTTCTGCGATCTTGCCTACGAACATCTGGGCGGATAACTGCGAATCTTTTGAAGCCGACGCAAACAAGATGACTTTGAACTCAAGTGTTGATGCGGCCGGAAGCTATGCTTTTTCGAACATTTTTGCCACACGGATCGGCGAAGCGACGATCCGAAACTCCGAGACGATGATCAATGATGTTGAGATCAACGTGACCGTCGATCCGTCCGGCGTGTCATTGGAGGACCGTGGAGCGTTCTGGGCTTGGGGGGCTTATGTCGACAACTTCAGCGCCGATGCGGGAATGACAAGTTCCGTGCATTTTTCGGAAAACAGCCTGACGTTAAGCGACACGAAAATTGCTGCACCGAAGGAGATGTATGTTGACGGTGTCATGACTGAGCAGGTGAACACGGTTGTTGCAGAGGGCAACCGATTTGTTCTTGAAAATCTGTCGATCAGCACGGACGACGGTTATTTTCGCGGTGTGACCGCGTTCGGTGCGGACGAGGTTCAAATTCACCGAAATGCAACGACGGTGAAAGATCTTACCCTGTCGCCGAAGACTTTTGCCGTCGTCGAGGGCATGGAGGTCTATGGCTTCGGTCGGGCTGAGGCCGCTAACAATACCTATACGGCCGATGGGATTGAGCTCAACGGCAGCGACCTGATTCTTCGCGGCGGTCGTTTCCTGGACGGCGATTCGGCGGTCTTTTCCAGCAATACGGTCAATATTTCCGACATCACCGCCGGAAGCACATCGGGAGAATTGCTCACGGTTTACGGCATGCTGACAAGCGGGGTGGCCGATGTGTCGGCCAATGCGACGACAGTCACGCTGGACAAAATCACGTTGTCGCCGTCGGCTGCCGGCACTTCCTACGAGACCGAGATTTTGTCGGCCCGTGCGGTGTCGGTGTCCGATGCCGAAACGGTGTCGGCAAGCGATAATCTTCTGTCGGCCCATGATGTGCACGTCCACTCGGCAATGCTTTCGGCGGCGTACGTGAGCGGTAAAGACACCGCGTCGGTCTCGTTGATCGGCAATAAGGTCGAGCTGAGCAATTCCGAGACGATGCAAAGTACGGATTTTGAAAACGGTCTGACGATCTACGGTGCGCGCGCTGCGATAACCGGCAACGCCGAAATCTCCCGCAACGCAGTGTCGGTGAAGGATGTGACGACCGCGGATCTGCGTTTGTACGGCGGCCGTTATTGGGCGGTCGGCTCGACACAAAACGCTTCTGTTGTGATGAACGGCAACCTGCTTGAAGTGGAAAATGTCACGAACACCGGACCGGAGGCCGATCTTTGGGCGGCGCGCGCCGGTTTGGGGGACGAGGCCTACCATAGCGGTGCGGACACCTCAACGGTTACGCTGCAAAACAATCGGGCTCGCGTTTTGGATTCCAAGTTTACCGGTCAGCTTGGAGTAGCGGGAGCCGAAGTCGATATCCGCGGCAGCGCTGTCGTTTCAAACAACGCCGTGGAGCTCCGCAACGTAACGGCCGATCATTTCTCTGCTCTAGGCGCGAGTTATGTGGGTTATGTGACGGCTGATCAAGCTGATGTGGTGATGAACGGCAACACGCTGATTGCCGAAGGCGTGACGGCAAGCAATTACTCTCAATTTGTCGCCGCACGGTCGTTCTTTACTGACGGCGATGAAGAAGTCTACGGACAGAACATCCTGATGCAGGGCAATCGGCTCGAGATGACGGACGCGACGCTTTCGGGTGAGAGTTATGTGATGTCGGTCAGTGCCACGGACGCCGGTGAAGCGCGGGCGCTCAACAATACGCTTGAGGTTTCCGGACTTACCGCCAGCAATGATCAAGGCACTGCGGAGACTATTGTCGTAGCGGCCCATCTTTATGCGACGCAGGCTGTGGCTGAAAACAATGCGATGGTCATCAAGAATTCGTCGTTTGTGGGAACCACGGTGTTGGAGGGCTTGAATCAACAGACGGAAAACAGCGGCGTTGCCTCGGGAAACAGCGTTTCTGTTTCCAAGACGAATTTCTCTGGAACGAACAATGTCTTCGCGGTCGATCTTGTTGCAATGAAGGCTGAGGTTGAAAACAATTCAATGGTCGTCGAGGATTCGTCGTTTGCCGGGACCACGGCATTGGAGGGCGTGAATCTGACGACTGAAAACCGGGGTGTTGTTTCCGGAACCGGCGTTTCCATTTCCGGGGCGACGGTCACCGGATACGGCCTCATTCAGGCGGTTGCCGTACAAAGCCCAAACACGGTCGAAGTTGACAATTCGACACTGCTGTTGAGCGATGTCAGCATGGAAGGTGAACAAGCTCTGATTGCCGGCGTCGCTATCTTTGGCAAAACCGTTTCGGTTCAAAACACCTTCGTGCAGGCAACCCTGCTCACTATGAAGGACAATGGGGAGCGCAATGCGTTGGGCGGCGTTTCGGTGGAAATCAACGATGGCGGTACGTTCACAAACGAGAATACCGTCGTATCGTTGTTGAACAATTCTGAAATCACTGACGGTTACGTGGCCGGCACCCTTGTGTCGTTAGTTGACGGCGGTCAGGTTGAGATCAATAACCAGACGGTCGTGGTCTCCAACAGCACGGTCGACGACGTGTACGGCACGGGCATTGTCGCCTCCGGTGACGTGAGTGCGCGTATCAACAATCAGACGATCGTTTTGGATAACGCAACCGTTGAGGGCGGTGTGTACGACGTTTCCGTTAAAAACGGGACTTCGACACGCAGCGGCAATGACGTTGAGCTCACCAACAGCCGTTTGCAAGTGTCCGGCACCAACAAAGTGGGCTCCATCAGCGGCTTTGACACGATCGGACTCAATGTCACCGAAGCGAATAAGCAAAATGCCGTTCTGACCGTCACCGATGCCGATGCAGGCCAAATGGAATTCAACGGAGTTACGATCGAAATCGCTTCCGACGATTTCCTTGACAGTTCCGATACGTATCAGCTCATCAATGTTGAAGGCGGCAAATATACGTTCAAGGATTTGACCGTCAAGGAAAGCCACACTTTCCTTGAGACGACCTACACGGCTAAAGGCGATGTGGTGCTGGGTAACGGCAATAGCCTCACAAGCGAAAATGAGTTGTTCAACAACAAGACCGTGAAAGCGACTGAAAGCTCCAAGACGCTTGCCGAGTCGCTCCTTGGTACCGTCGCGTTCATCAACCAAGGCGCCGAATTCATTGCCGACGAAGGCATTGCGGCGATGGTGGATGCGGCCAAGCTGGGCGAAGTGACGGCCTTCGGCGTGATGCAGGGCGGATCAACGCACTACAACACGGGCAGTTACGTGGACGTTGATGGCGTTACCTTCATGGCCGGCGCCGGTTTGAGAGTTAATCCGAACTGGATCCTGGCCGGTTTCATTGAAGCCGGTTGGGCCAACAGCGCCAGTCACGTGGAAGGCACGCGCGGCGACGGAGACCATGAATACTTCGGCGTCGGTTTTGCCACGCGTTATCAGACGGACGGCGTTCTTTACGTCGACGGCTCGCTGCGAGCGGGGCGCGCGACGACCGAATTTGCGGGCCGCTACGGGCAGGATTCGGCCAGTTACGACGCCAAGAGTCTCTACATGTCGGCGCACGTCGGCCTGGGTGCAATGTGGGATCTCAACGAGAGCCTGAAGCTGGATACGTATGCGCGCTACATGGTCACGTATCTGGATGACGACGACGTGGGTCTGAATAACCGCTACAACGATAAGCTTGAACTGGACAGCACCGTGACGCACGCAGTGCGTGCCGGCGCCCGTCTCCTGGGTGACTTCAACGACTACGCCTCCTGGAAGGTGGGAGCCGCTTACGAGCATGTCTTTGACGGGGACGCCGAAAGCGCGGTGAATTCCTTCAGTCTCGACGTACCGAGCCTGGAAGGCGACACGGGTGTCTTTGAATTGGGGCTGCGCATTCGTCCGTCTCTGGAGAGCAACTGGGCGGTGGATCTCGGAGCCAAGGGCTATGTGGGTGACCGGGAAGGCGTCACGGGGAATATGACCGTCAGATACAGCTTCTGACGTTAGGAGCGTCGCACATCTTTGTGCGGCGCTCTAATCTTCTGCTTTGGGAAAAGTGCGAAGGAACACAGGACAGCGAAAGGCTTCCGGGCGGCTTTTTGACTGCGGATTGATACCGACGTTCGAGTGCATCGAAGCGGTGTGCCTCGTTTTGAAACGAGGCGACTTTATAACAAGAGGGAGACCATGTCTATTTCGAATGCAAGCGCAAAACGCAGCATCCTTTCTCTGGCGGTGGCCGCCGCGCTCACTGTTGCGTTTCAGGCAAACGCCGTGGCCAAGAATGTCGGCGATTCGGTGCGCAATGAAAACCTTGTCGATAGGAACCAGATCGCATCAACCGCTCCCCGCTACTGGGAACTGAGCGGAAGCACACAGAGCGCCGAAAACAACACGCTGACGCTTGACAATGTCACGCTTGCCGAAGGACTGACGGACGACACCGATATGGTGCACATTCTCCTGTCCGGGGCAGCAAGCGCCTCGGCCTCCGGCAATAACTTGACGATGACGGGCGTGCCCCCGCAGTTTCCGTCGGCCATTACCTTCGAAAACCTTCGGTTCAGCAACGTTGACTCCGCGACGGCCGACGGCAACACGATGACGTTGTCGCTAGAGGGTGACAAGGCGATGACGGCCGTCGGCCTTGTCGGCGTATCCAATGTCAATATTTTGGGTGTGCAGGATGTGACAGTGACAAACTCCGTGACGCAAATCGCCAATGTTTTGGCCGACGCTCAACCGAATCCGGGCGTGGGTGAAGACTACCAGGGAGGTTTTTGGACCTGGGGCGTGTTTGTTTCCAACGCTGAGAAAAGCCCGGCTGCGGCCGTCGGTTCGGCACGCATTGAGCGCAACTCCATGACGCTTTTGAACACGACGATGGATTCGCCCCAGGCTTATGTCTACGGCATTGCGGTCGAACATATCAGTGATGTGCAGGTAAGCGACAACACGTTTGCGCTTGACGGCGTCAAGATCACCGAAGGCCGGGCCTATATTCCAGCCATTCAGCTTACGTTGGTCGATACTGCTGCTCTTCAAGGAAACCTGACGAGAGTGAGTGATCTCACCGTTTCGAATTCTGCAACTACCTACATCCATGGTTTTGACGTGAGCAGCGCGGGCAAAGTTGTCGCCTCGGAAAATGTCTTTGAAGCGAACGGTGTAACGGTGGACAACGCCAGAGTACGCTTGCTGGGAGGTGTGGTTTACGGCAGCGACGAAGCCGTGTTCTCGGGCAACAAAATGATGGTCAACAGCCTCTCGGTGGCAAGTGTGGCGACGGCGGAAAATGCGCTGGAAGTTGCGGTGAGCGGTTTTGAAGCCAGAAGTGTGACCAATGTCGAGGCCGTCGGCAATACGCTGGTGCTTGACGGTCCCCAATTAAACGGTGCAGATTTGATGGTCTTCGGCGGCTTGGTCGATCACTCGGGCCAATCGCAGGACGCTCGCAGCTCGGCAACGCTTTCGAACAACTCCATTGTCGTGAAAAATGTCACCGCCCAGAACGGATCGGGCGAGTCTCTGGTTGTCGACGGCATCGTAGCCGACACCATGAGCGACGTTGCGGTTGATTCCACGGTTGTTAACCTTGAAAACATCGGTCTCTCCACGACGGTCCCGGCTTCAGGAAACGCCGGATCGTACCTGTCGGTTTCGGCCGTGAGGATTTATGACGCGGATTCGGGTACGGCAACCGGCAATCGACTTGTTGCCGAGGATGTGCACGCCTATGAGGCAACGTTGGGTAGCGTTTCTGTGACAGGAGGGGTCGCATCGTCCGTTTCTTTGATCGGCAACAGCGTGTCGGTTGACAACACCGATACGCAGTCGGATTCGGATTTCGACGGAGGGCTGACGATTTACGGCGCCCGAGCCGGGATAGGAGCAAGTGCGGAGATTTCCGAGAACACCGTTTCGGTGAACAACGTGACGGCGGGCAAACTGAGTCTCTACGGCGGTCGTTATCTTCAGACAGAGGATTCGAGTCAAAACGCGACCGTGCTGATGAACGGCAACGGGATTGCGCTCTCCGGCGTGACATCAGAAGGGGTGGGGATTCTGCGGGCCGCATACCTCATGGCCGACGACGACAGCACCAATACCGGACTTGACGCCACCATGACGGGCAACCAATTGACGCTCTCGGAGTCCGAGTTCAAGGGCGCCTTGAAAGCTTACGGTGCCTCAGCTTATTTCGGCGGCAGCGCGGACATATCCGGCAATACCGTTAAGCTTGATCAAGTGACGAGCCATACCCGCACAGCCGTTACCAGCGCGATTTATGATCAAACGGAGAACCCGAGCGAAAACGCTTCCGTGGTGATGAACGACAATGTTCTTGACGTTTCCAACTTCACTGCCAAGGGTCTCACGGAATTGAACGCCGTTGTTGTGCAGGCCGAACGGGAAGACGGCTACGATACCCCGGTCCTCGAGAGCGTTTCGGTGCAAAACAATGCGATGAGGATCAGCGAGTCGACGCTTGCCACGGCAACGGACGAAGATCGTCTGTCCCTGATGACCGTTGTGGCCGAAGGGACCGATCGGGTCGAAGCACGCAACAATTCGTTGGAAGTCTACAAACTGACGGCAAGTAACGGTTCAACTCCGATTGGAGACGGAGAGTCTGCGAACGCACAGGCAACATACGTTCAAGCAGTCCTGCTTTTCGGTGAGGATTTGATGGCTGCCGACAGTTATGTCAACGTGGCCGAATCGACCTTTGTTGGCAGAACACAGCTCATCGGTGCGCAACTCGAAGGAGGTTCCGATCTCAAAGCTTCAGACACGCAAGTCACTGTTTCCAACTCCACCTTTACCGGAGAAACGATGCTGTACGGGGTGAGTGCTGTTTCCGAGGCAGAAGCGACGGTGGCTGACACCTTACTGAACCTTTCCGATGTCAAGTTGTCTGACACAGCCATTTATGTGGGCGGCGCATCTCTCGACGGAAAGACGGTTTCAGTGCGCAACACGTTCGTTAATGCGACAAACGTGGAGATGACCGAAAGCAATGTACTCGGCAATCGACTCTGCGGTGTGGAGGCCGGTGTGTTGGCCGGCGGTACGTTCTCGTCCTCAAATACGGTTGTGTCGGTGAGCAATTCGAAATTCAACGACGGTTATGTGGCCGGCAGCTTTGTGTTGCTTGCCGATGACGGTCAAGTCGAGATCAATGGCCAGACGGTCGTGGTTTCCCGCAGCAAGGTCGACGCCGTCTATGGAACGCGTCTCATGGGTGATGGCGATGTGAGCACCCGCATCAACAATCAAACGATCGTTTTGGATAACGCAATCGTTGAGGGCGGTGTGTACGCCGTTTCCGTTAAAAACGGGACTTCGACACGCAGCGGCAATGACGTTGAGCTCACCAACAGCCGTTTGCAAGTGTCCGGCACCAACAAAGTGGGCTCCATCAGCGGCTTTGACACGATCGGACTCAATGTCACCGAAGCGAATAAGCAAAATGCCGTTCTGACCGTCACCGATGCCGATGCAGGCCAAATGGAATTCAACGGAGTTACGATCGAAATCGCTTCCGACGATTTCCTTGACAGTTCCGATACGTATCAGCTCATCAATGTTGAAGGCGGCAAATATACGTTCAAGGATTTGACCGTCAAGGAAAGCCACACTTTCCTTGAGACGACCTACACGGCTAAAGGCGATGTGGTGCTGGGTAACGGCAATAGCCTCACAAGCGAAAATGAGTTGTTCAACAACAAGACCGTGAAAGCGACTGAAAGCTCCAAGACGCTTGCCGAGTCGCTCCTTGGTACCGTCGCGTTCATCAACCAAGGCGCCGAATTCATTGCCGACGAAGGCATTGCGGCGATGGTGGATGCGGCCAAGCTGGGCGAAGTGACGGCCTTCGGCGTGATGCAGGGCGGATCAACGCACTACAACACGGGCAGTTACGTGGACGTTGATGGCGTTACCTTCATGGCCGGCGCCGGTTTGAGAGTTAATCCGAACTGGATCCTGGCCGGTTTCATTGAAGCCGGTTGGGCCAACAGCGCCAGTCACGTGGAAGGCACGCGCGGCGACGGAGACCATGAATACTTCGGCGTCGGTTTTGCCACGCGTTATCAGACGGACGGCGTTCTTTACGTCGACGGCTCGCTGCGAGCGGGGCGCGCGACGACCGAATTTGCGGGCCGCTACGGGCAGGATTCGGCCAGTTACGACGCCAAGAGTCTCTACATGTCGGCGCACGTCGGCCTGGGTGCAATGTGGGATCTCAACGAGAGCCTGAAGCTGGATACGTATGCGCGCTACATGGTCACGTATCTGGATGACGACGACGTGGGTCTGAATAACCGCTACAACGATAAGCTTGAACTGGACAGCACCGTGACGCACGCAGTGCGTGCCGGCGCCCGTCTCCTGGGTGACTTCAACGACTACGCCTCCTGGAAGGTGGGAGCCGCTTACGAGCATGTCTTTGACGGGGACGCCGAAAGCGCGGTGAATTCCTTCAGTCTCGACGTACCGAGCCTGGAAGGCGACACGGGTGTCTTTGAATTGGGGCTGCGCATTCGTCCGTCTCTGGAGAGCAACTGGGCGGTGGATCTCGGAGCCAAGGGCTATGTGGGTGACCGGGAAGGCGTCACGGGGAATATGACCGTGCGCTACAGCTTCTAAGGCGGTGCGATCACTGCTGCAAAGGAGACCTACTCCTTGTTCGGGCTGGAGACATCGATATCGTCGTAGCAGACGTTTAGTTTCCAGCCCGCATCGTCAATGAGACCTCGCAGATTCAAAATCTTTTCCGCTCAGCAGTGATGAGATGCCCCGAAATACCGGTTCAGATGCTCTTTGAACCGTTGCATATCCTCAGCAATTTGCGGATTTTTCAATACGTCGTTTGCCATGAATGATGGTAAAGGTCGCATACGGAGAAACTGGAAAGTTTTGTGAACCGGCATCAACACGGCGTCAATTCCTTTTCCTTCAAAGAACTGCAGCGGATCGTCAAAGGCTTCTTTTGGTGCATTCCAAGTGGAACTCAGCATATAAGTCTTGCTGACGCACACGCCTCCACGTCCGTAAAGTTGCGTGGCATCTGAGCGAGTTCGTCCGTCACCTCCATTGATGCGCGGATCCAAAAACACTTCGTCCTGGTAACGCTTGACCTGCCATGGTGGATTCATCCACCAAGCCGGAAATTGAAGGATGATGCTGTCCGCATCGATAATCTTTTCCACTTCTTCGTCAACCGAAAACTCTCGGTCCACAGTGGTCACGGTCACCTGATGGCCGAATGAGTTCAGTACGTCGGTTGCCAGTTCCACAAAACTGTGCGTCAATGTTCCGCCTGTCCCATGCCATTTTCGCCGCCGTCAATGATCAATACCTTACTCATAAAAATCCGCGAGGAAACCCGCGGCTTTAGCCGCGGGAGGAATCGCGGCTCTAAAAA
>OGGJ01000759.1_pt1 | contig 31161 bp, 40 predicted proteins | sample 1571071 | NCBI WGS metagenome assembly OGGJ01 (sample SAMEA2581954, study PRJEB24529) | metagenome | biome: Human gut stool | place: China | collected 2011
TTACCCCCCCCTCGACATTTGTAGGACGAATGAGCGACAATGCTCCGATTCCTAACCCGACTTTACTTAATTTTTGAATGAATTCTTTTCTCTTCATGCTCTGTTACCTTTCTTCCTATGTTTTTCCTTTCTTGCTTGTGTTCTGCTTTTTCTGTTTGAACATCCTGCAATAATGAGATGTTCTTTGTGATAATATTTGCAGAATGTAGATACTAAATATGGTTCTGTATTGTAAATACACCCCTTGCATGATTTTGTTCCACCATAGCTTAGAATGTACCCCATAATGACAAAAGCTACTGCAAATATTATTAATACTATTACTGCTAGCATTGCGTCAACCTTTCATGTTTTGCAAACTTACGTGTATTATACCATAACTATACCAAAAAGAAACGTATTTTTACAACTTTATTTTGCGCAATATAAAAAGCCAATGTTTTTCGCATTGGCTTTTAAAATCAGTCATCCTTTCCCCATTCATTCTTTTGTATAGCCTCTGCTATGGAAGTAGCTAAAGCATTTGAACTGTCCTTAATATATGAGAACTGCCATTTGTTATCCCAGAATTTCACAACATCAAAATATTCATTTGTTTTTGAATTTCCAAAGCAGAAACACTCTGGATGTGGAATTTCAATCAGTTCAAATCCAGAAATGTCATAGCCGTCATTTGCAATCACTTCCGCAATTTCATCAAACTCTGATTTAGGAACATCTTCATTCCAACTCTCCAAGTGGATATGGTCTTCGGTTATTTCTGATATATCGCACATATGAGTATTTTCGCTGAAACCCATCATTTTTTTCACTGCTTCGATACTGCTCATATTATACCTCCGTAAATTCTAAGTTTTTTTCACAATATCAGTTTGTCATTTATAACAATAATTATTTAATTGGGCGTTTGATTCTTCACGACCTACATATGGGTATTTTATGACTAATTTATGGAAACATTGAAAACATATCTCTTACAACAGTAGGTATTTTTTTCATCCTATAACTGTAGCTTTACTCTTCTTTTAACTTGACATCCCCACAACAGTAGGTATTTCTTTAGTATTCTATTAATATTGCCAGAGTACCGCGTCCATAAAACCTGCATGGGCGTGGGTGAATGGCTTATTGTATTCCTTGGTTTTTTATGTAATTCTGCACGGTTTCAAGTGTATTTTCGCTTACGCTTGCTACAAAATAGCTGTCCGTCCAGAAATACGGTTTCCAGTAGTACTTCTTCAACAGGCTGTCCCCATACAGTTTTCGTGCATATCTTGATGTCTGTGTCTTTATCACATTTACAAGTTCCCCCGGCGACACCTGTGGTGGCGTCTCCAATAAAAGGTGCAGGTGGTCTGCTTCCCCATTCATTTCGAGGATGTTGATTTTCCGGCTTTTAGCTATCTCCTTTATCTTGCCGTACACTGCGTCCTTTACTTCTCCCACAAGTACCGGATGCTTGTATTTTGTTACCAGTACGATATGGTACTGCAATATATAGCAACTGTGGCGGTTCGTGTAATACCCGTTTTTTGTCTTTCCCTGCATTGTCATCTTCCTTTACATCCATTTTTATTTATGTTATAATTTTATCAGTAAATTCAATGCTTTTCAAGAGGTACACCCATATGAGTTACAGAGTTGTTCAGTGCCAAGTTGCCCGTGGAAATTTCATATATGATTACTGCGACAGCAATGCCAGACTTGCAAAACTGTTGTACAACTCTGCCCTTTTTCGTATCCGGCAGGTTTTTACCGGATATGACAGGGATTGTCTTTCTGATAACCAGAAACAGGTATTTGCCGAGATTGCTGTCCTTAAGGAAACCTTCCCTTCCATTAATGTCAGCAGGGTTATCTCATACGCACATCTTGAAAAGCTTATGCGTGCAACACACAATCCAGACTTTTTTGCAGGACTTCCAATGCAGTCAGCGCAGGCTGTCTTAAAACAGGCTGTTTCCGATTTCAAGAACTGGCTCTCTGCCTTAAGGGATTACAGGAAAAATCCGTCAAAGTATCTTGGCAAGCCTAAAATGCCACATTATCAGAAAAATGATTCCATGACTTTTACTTTCACAAACCAAGATGCCGTCCTATACTTCACGGACAATGGAACTCTCCTTAAATTTCCGCTTTTAAAGGAACGCCTTTTTCTGCCTAACATTGAAAAATGTTCTGTGCTTAAGGAAGTAAAGGTAAAACCGTTTTATGACAGATACATCATTTCCCTTACTCTGGAAATAAATACATCTGTTGCACGCACCGATTCTGAAATGCCTAACATCTGTGCGGTTGACTTTGGAGTAAACAACTTCGCAACTATCGTTTGCAATGATAACTCGTCAAGGCTTTACAAGGGCGGGGCTGTTCTTTCCAACTGTCAGTGGTTTTACAAATCCCGCACAAAAGCTGTCAGAATCATCACTAAAGGACGCAAGAGCATTAATGTATCTTCCAGATACATCAACGCATTGAGCGTGTACCATTACAACTTCGTCCATGACCAGTGCCACAAGATAAGCAGAAGCATTGTCCGTTACTGCATTGAACACCGTGCAGGTACTATCGTGCTTGGTACAAACAAACACTGGAAACAGAACACCAATATCGGGAAACAGAACAATCAGAACTTTGTCTCAATGCCTGTTGCAGTACTAAAGGACATGATTGCTTACAAAGCATCCGAGGAAGGCATCTGTGTTATCATGCAGGAAGAATCTTACACTTCCAAAGCAGACATCACTTCCATGGACTACATCCCGACCTACGGTGTGGACGACGATAAGGCTGATTTCTCCGGTTCTCGCATAAAGCGTGGGCTTTATAAGTGTGCCAACGGATTAATCGTAAACGCCGACTGCAACGGTGCTTCCAACATCATGCGGAAAGCATTTGCAGATGCATGGAAAGGCACACATGACTTTTCATTTCTTGCAGAGCCAGAAGTGTACGGATTCCACGAACTGAATCCCTAAAAGTAATCCCGTAAAAGGGATAGTGGCTGTGTGAACAGCCTAAGACAGCACGGACAGCTAATCTTTTAGTTCAAAAGACGCAAGTGTTACGGCTTCTTCAAGATACCACTTCCATTTCCTTTAATAGGAGTTGGTCATTCATAACCTGCATACTTCTCCTTTACTGAATATTTCTCCCTGCGACAACAGGTATTTTACAGTATTCTATAACATCTCTCAGTCCTTTTTTATTTTCTCTTACCCTACGACAGCAGGTATTTTACAGTATTCTATAACGATAGACTTTACTCTATCCTCGCCCAATGTCCTGCGACAGCAGGCATTTTACAGTATTCTATAACAGGGTTCTCCAAAAGCCTCAATACTCTGATTATTTGAGACTTTTGGAAGCATATTTTTAAAAATCAAATTCAACTTTTCCGTTTTCTAATTTTAGTTTTGCCTTAAAATTTTTACCACTTTTCGACTTAAATCCACTTATTTGTTTTGTGCTACCCTTGGTTATCAAATCTTTAATCGCACTTTCTGGAAGTAATAATCCGCATAATTGTTTTGGAAGTTTGATATTGCAGTTTGAGCATTCGTAATTCCATTTGTTTGAATCCATAGGCTTACCGCATTTGCATTTTATAGTAGATTTTTCCTCTTTTTTTGAAAAATCAAATTCAATTTTATTGCTGTCACCCATTTTAAGTTTGGCATCAAATGTCTTTCCGTTTTTTGACTTGAAATTACGGATAACTTCCGTTTCTCCCGATTTTACAAGGTCGATTATCTGCTTATCATTCAGCCTCTTTCCGCAAATTTCACCCACAGAAAATGGGCATCCTCCGTTTTTATTATAATTGCTACATGCATAACCGAATCTTGTAGCCACAATAGGTTTACCGCAGTGAGGGCAATTAATGCCAAGAGGTTTAGGTGCAAATTTTTCACTGCTCAAGTCGTCGTTTTTATGTTTCTCTTTTAGAGTGTTTATCTGTGTTCGGATGTAGTTTTCAAATTTATCCATGTACTGCTGTTTTGAAATAGTACCATTTTCAATTTCTTCAAGACCTTTTTCCCACGATGCTGTCATTTTTGGAGACAACATTGTTGGAAGTTCTTCTTTCACTACATCATAAATAAGCAATCCCATTTTTGCAGGAGTAAGCACCTGTGTTTTATCGTCAATATTGATATGTTTTAATCTAATCAGTTTTTCAATTGTCTCCGCTCTTGTTGAAGAAGTTCCGATTCCACTGCCTTTAATCTGTTCTCTTAGTGACTCATCTTCAATCAAATTTCCTGCATTTTCCATAGCCAATGTTATAGAACCAGATGTGTAACGGTTTGGCGGTTGCGTCTTTCCATCCTTTATGGAATATGCACAGTTAAAAATATCTCCAACGTTGAACAGAGAATCCAGATTTCCAATATTATCCAAGTCATTGACTTCTTCCAGTCCATATACCTTTAGATAGCCTAATGATTTCAAGGTTTTTGCAGACATGAAGAATGTTTCTATATCTGCATTTTCTTCTACCTGTATTTTCGAATACTCTGCAACAGGATAAAAAATTGCAAGAAATCTTCTGGTAATCAGTTCATAGACTTTTGTTTCTAATTCATTCAATTGTCCCATTGCAGATAAGTTCCCTGTGGGAATAATGGCATAATGGTCACTAATTTTACTGTCGTCAACATATTTTTTTCGAGCAATATTTTCATGCCACCCATTGTTTAGCACTTCATCTGCAAATTTGCCTAATTGTGTATGTGCCTTTAATCCTGTGAGATTTTTATTTATTTCTTTTGCAATTGGTGTAGACAGCACTCTCGCATCCGTTCGTGGATAAGTAGTCAATTTCTTTTCATACAATGATTGCGCAACTTCCAATGTCTTAGCCGGGCGGATTTTGAATTTTTTACTGCACTCCGATTGCAACTCTGCAAGATTGAACAGCAAAGGAGCATTTTTCTTTTCAATCTTCTTTTCTACTTTAGAAATTCTGATTGTTTTCGGAAGTGAATCTGCAAGTGTTTGTGCATCTTCTTTTTTTAAAAAGCCATTATCAGAATATAGTTTTGGAGAATTGAAATATCTGCTTTTCTCGGTTACTTTCCATTCTCCGTTAATCACCATATCATTTACTTTAATCTGATTGTTAAGCTTATAATAATTTGTAGGAACAAATGATTTTATCTCATTTTCTCTGTCTACAATCATGCCAAGCACACAAGTCATGACACGTCCGACCGCAATCGGAGTGTATTTCGTGTTGCCTACCTCATTGTTAAGTTTTGCACCATACAGGATAGATAATGCCCTTGTCAAATTGATTCCAAGCGCATAATCATCAATTGCCCTTGTATATCCTGCATCAATTTTTCCAACGTAATCGCGTAAAGGTTTTGCTTCTTTAATTCCGTTTAGTACGGTTTCTTCTGTCTGAGAATCAATCCATACTACTCTCTCGTCGATTCCTTTTGTATGTCCTGCAAGCATTCTAATAAGCATCTGGATATACAAGCCTTCTCTTCCCGAATCACCTGCATAATAGATAGCAGAGATGTCATTCCGGTGATACAAACTTTTAACAACGTTGTATTGTTTTCTTACATTTGAAATTACATTGTATTTATATTGTTCTGGGAGAAATGGAAGCATATCGAGTTCCCATTTTTTCAGCTTTTCATCATATGCTTCTGGATATGACAATTCAACCAGATGCCCTATAGACCATGTTACTATCCATTCATCTGATTCCATATATCCGTCTTTTGTATCTTTTACTCCAAGAATGTCTGCATATGTTTTGCCGACGCTTGGCTTTTCAGCAGTAATGATTTTTTTCATTTCGCTCTCCGTTCCTATTAATTATGTACATTATACCATAAAGACACCATAAAGCAATGTAAACTATACATAAATTAACGCTATGAAATGTTGCTCATGAGGAATAGTTCTTTTTAGACAGAATCAGCCTCGTTGCTACAACGAGGCTGTTACTTTACAAAAGAAATTTCTGGCAAGCTATCATCTGGCATAACCATTCTTGGATATATTTTCATCGCACAAATATCATAGTCTGATTGAATCAGCAAATCCAACAAGATACTGGCACTAACATTATCCTTCCCATATGTTACCGCATTACAATCTTTTATGATGTTTTCATAATTTTGCCATTTCCAAGGATTATCTTCTGATTCACCCTCTAAAATCAACTTTTTAAGCATATTTTTGCTTACTGCAAATTCGATTTTCCCGGTATTGAATACGAATATGTTGTCATTTTCCGCATACCGTTTCCTTAATACATCACTTTCCATGCCAACACCTGTTTTCTGTAGCTTCTGGCAAACTCTGCCTTGAATCTGCTTGAGACTTCTTCTTTTGAAATTTTTGGCAGTTCTGCTCTTATACCAGTACTGCCATAGCCAATACCTTTTTTATTCTTCATATTGACACCTCCCTTGATTTATGTATATTATACCATAATTATATACAAACGTCAATGTAGATTATACATAGATTCTACATTTTTGGACAAATGTGTCATAACTCACAGCAGTGAGCATTTCTTCTTATTTTATGTTGATAAAAAACTGAACGCTCGCGCTTTTAGTCGCGTGATTCTTCGTTTTCCCTTAATTTTATGCTTGCACAGCAGGCATTTTTCTGTATTTCATAAGCACCATTGTTATCATCATTCCCTACAATAGTAGGTATTGCATCCTAAAAGGCATTCTCACCAAAATTCATTTCCTTTTAAGAAATTTCGGCGAGAATTTTTGCCCCTACTTATATGAAAACTGTACCGTTGGATATTTCCTTGTATAGTCTTTTAAGCTTTGCATGTCAGCTTCTTTCTTCCAATATTTCTTTTTAGAATCATAAATGAATCCATCTTCGTGAAGCTTCTCTCTGACATCATATGAGCCTTTTCCAGCTATGATATAATTTTTCTTCTGAAATGTTATGGAATTGTTTTCATTTATATTGTATTCAAACGCTTTGCTTTCCAAAAATTTCTTTTCTTCTTCCAGATTGTCTTCGGATATTTCTTTTTCCCATGCTTTGTTGATTCCATTCCATGTATATCCGCCACGTTCTTTTAGAATATCCTTCTTGTCGAAGCAGTTTTTAACTTCGATAGTAACCACATTTTTCTTATACGACACGTCTTCTGAAATATAATCTTTAATCATTTTTGCAACCTTGTTACTGTCACTTGCATCTTTGGTCGCATTGAGGAACTGTTCTTTGTTAAATAAATGCATGTTCAATGCAGTATGTAACAGGTGTTCATATACTGCATAAAACTCTTTGCCATGGTCTGATTTCCCCCTATTTACATGGTCAACATGATGTGCAAGTTCATGCAATGTTGTTACTACAATGCTTGCATCATCCCTGTACAGGTTGTAAATACGAATATGGTGTGTCATTCCGTGATAATCGCCGTGAAATCCTTTCCGTGTCTCGTTAATCATTTCCACATAGAAACGTTTGTATTCCCCTAATTTGTCTGAATCTGGATATGCATAATCCAATACATCACATAAAATATTCTTAATCTTAATCATGGTGGTTTCTCCTTTTCATGTTGTACTAGGCAATCATTTTTGCCAATTCGGTCAGTTTTTTGATATTCGGGTGAATCCAGTTGTAGATAGTCTTTGCATCTGCTTTTGAAAATTCATCTTCTAAAATCGACAATAAATCAGATACACCTTCCGACTGATTTTTTAAGAGTTCTGCAATCTCCTTTGCGAGTTCTTCATTGCTTCTGGTGAAATCGTTCAAATCTACATTTCTAACAGACATTTGTTTGATGAATGTTTTTACATTTTCATCATTTGATTCTGCAATAGGTTCAGCGACCTTTTCTTCGGCAGGTTTCTTTTCAATCTGTTTTTTCGGTGCTGTTTCGACAGGTTTGTTTGATAAAGATACTTTCTCGGCTTTAGCAGGTTCGCTTGGCTTTAGAACAGGTTCTTTCTCCGGCTCATCCTTGCTTTCCACCACATTCTCTTTTTTACGTGCAGTTGCTTTTGTTGCAGATTTTGTTCTACCTCTGGTGGCACGTTCCTTTTTCGTCTGTGGGTTTACTTTTGCCAACACTTCACTGCTGACTGATACAGCCGTGATTAACTTTACATCATCTTCCGCGCTCATTTTTCCAATATGATAGGCTTTCATATCGGAATCTTCCGTTTCTACAATCTCAAGCTTATTCATTTTGACAGCAAGCGTATTGAAACTCATTACCCTTGCCACCGGAATTACAGCATTTTTCTTGGCAAATAATAATAGTTTATCCGGCATTTCCTTAGATAGATTTTCATAGTCCTTGTCTGTCAGTAAATCTAATTCACCAATATAAATCATATCGTTTTTTCCTTTCCATATATGCTATAGCCATTTTTTCCGTTGTTCTTTGTTTTGTATAATGCATCATCTGCCATTTTATAAACTTCATCGAATGATAATGAGCCGTCTGCTTTAGCAATCCCGCATGACAATGTAATCACATTTCCATTCGTTCCTTCAAAATATTCCAACGTTGCATTAATAATTCTCATTGCAAGCCTTTCAGCATTTTCGTCCGTCTGCACATCTGCAAATACCATGTATTCATCACCACCAAGCCTGCAAGGAATATCATCTGTCCGAAGGATGTTCCTTAATATCCCGGCAAATCCCTTTAACACTTCATCCCCGGCTTCATGTCCGAAAGTGTCATTGACCTTTTTAAAATTATCCATGTCAAACATGTAAAGGTATCCTACGTTTCCTGTATTAATCTTTGCAGACAGTCTTTCATCTACATATTTCCGATTAAATATCTTTGTCAGCCCATCCGTATATCCTTCCAGTTCTTTCTTCTCAAATATCTGTCTGCTGTTTTTTTGAACCAGATAAATACACATAATCACAGATATAACCGTTCCTATGATAGCCAGACAGTCAAACAGAAAAGAATATGTATTGAGTTTTTCAACATTTTTCTGTGTTTCCTGCTTATCTTCTTTTAAGTATGTCAGCAACAGACCTATTTCAGAGCGTGTTGTTTCAACCGCTTTATCCACTCCGCCGGAATCATTTCTAATTGTCTTCAATGAAGCAACTGCATTTTTACAGATTGTTTTTTCCTGTTCAGTTTTTAAAACATCCATGCTTTGAATGTTTGATATTTCCGACTGCATAATCTGTAAAGTGCTTTTCCGCGTGCCTTCGTCCGACAATAAGGTTGCATTCTCATATGCATAGAGATACGTGAGGATATATTCTGTAGACTGTATGCTTGTAGAATACATTTTGTCGGCTTTCATGTATTCACTGATATAATACCGTTGAAACATGATACCGCTTATAATGCAGACTATCTCAGCAAGTCCACATATCAGTGTAACCCAGATAAGCTTTGATATGGAATTGGATTCATTTTGTCTTATCATAATCCCGTACCCGAATTCTGGTAAAATTCTTCATAGGTCATACAAAACGTATAATCCGAAAGACGAGCCTTTTTCTTGCAGAGTACATAATTACGATATTTTTTTACTATTTGAATCTCCTCTGCATTTTTCCCTGTACCTACTGTTACTGTAGAGCCTTCCACAATCCTATTCATACATTCCCGTATGTTCAGTCCGGTTACGTCAGCCATTCAGTTTTTCCTCCAATTCTTCATGTTCTCTGTATCTTGCAATCAATGAAGTCTTTTCTTCAAATGTCAACGTTGATGCAAGTTGCTTTGCCTGCTTATAGAGTTCTGGTTTTGAGATAATCAAGTCTATGTAATGGTTGTATCCAGACTGCTTATCCCCCATGAGATTTCCAGAGCCTCTTAGTTGCAAATCGGCTTCTGCAATTTCAAATCCATTTGTTGTCTGCGTCATTTTTACAAGTCTTGGATTTTGTTTTTCAAACGACGATAAGATGCAGTAGGATTTGAAAGTGCTTCGTCCTACACGACCTCTGAGCTGATGCAGGCTTGCAAGTCCGAAATTTTCAGCCTGTTCAATTACAATGACTGTTGCATTAGGAACATTTACACCAACTTCGATGACTGTTGTTGACATGAGGATATTAATTTTTCCATCTTTAAAAGCTGTCATAATCTTGTCATTTTCATCTTTTTTTGCTTTGCCTGTAATGATTCCGATTGTCATATTCCGTGGATTGAAATAATCCTCGTATTCTTTAATCATTTCATTCACGGACAGTATTTTTTCGTTTTCCTCGATTGCCGGGCATACAACATAACATTGATGTCCCATGTTAATCTGTTTCTCCATAAAGTCAAAAACAAGCTTCCGGTTATTACAGATTGCAGTCTGGATAGGGATTCTTCCTTTTGGCATGGATTTGATTTGAATAATCTCTTTTGATTCTCCATATATGGCAGATGCAATTGTGCGTGGTATAGGTGTCGCGCTCATTGAAATAAAGTGGATGCCACTTTCCGCCTTCTGGTTGAAAGCTTCTTTCTGTTTTGCTCCGAAGATATGTTCTTCATCTACAACCACAAGTCCTAGCTTCTTGTAGTCATAGTTCAGACAGCTATGCGTTCCTACAATGATGTTTGCTGTTCCGTTAGAAATCATTTCTCTTGCAGATTTCTTTTCTTTTTCACTCATTCCTGCACGCAGATACACAACGCTGTACCCCTGTTTGTCTGCATACTCTTTTATCTCGTTATAATGTTGCATGGCAAGGATTTTCTTCGGTGCCATTAAGATACTTTGGTATCCGTTTTCAACACATAAGAACATGGCAATGATAGCTACAATAGTTTTACCGCAACTTACGTCTCCTTGTACAAGTGCATTGACGCGGTGTTTTGCGTTCATGATAGAATCAACCGTTGTTTTCTGGTCTTCCGTAAGTTCATAAGGAAGTTCTTTGATAAACCGCATTGTGTCTGCATTCTTTTTAAATGCAATGTTGGTGTCTTTTGCATCTGTACTTTCCGTCATTCTCAGTGAAAAGTAAGCTAAATCATCCAAGTCGATTCTGTGTTTTGCCGTTTCAATATCTGTTAATGTCTTTGGAAAATGCAGTGTTTTAATTGCCTCTGCATAACCCATGCCAACGTTGTGAGATTTTGCGTCGTATGGTTCTGTAATCTGGTTGGAAATCAGCTTGAGATTTTTAATGTAATTTTCAATCGTTACACCTGCAAGTTTCCGTTCCACTGCTTCGATATGAGGAATAAATTCATTCTCCGCACACAATGTCAATGGATTTTTAACGGTATACCCATATTCATTGAAAGTTACCACACCACACACGACTACATTCAGTCCTTCGTACTTTGGCAGTTCTCCATATCCGTAGTAATTGCCAAACCAGAAAAAGTTAAAAGTCGTGTCTGTTGTCTCATCAACCATGTTCCCTTGGATATAATTCTTTCCATATTCGCCTTTTCTTTTTACCGCAAGCAATTTGCCACGGACAGCGCACACCACATCATGTGGTGCTTTGCGAATGTCATACACTTTTGTGAAATCATAGTATTTTTTGGGGAAGAACCGGACGTAATCATCTGTTGTCAAGATATTCTTTTTTTCAAATACATTTGCCGTCCGCTTCGGCAATACTGCTGATAATACCATTTATGCCCTTTCTACAGCCCTATAGCTGTGTGTATATTTCCTGCAATGCCTGTTGGATATTAACTTTGCCCGTGTATATCAACTTCTGGTTTTTCAAGTTATTGCAGACTTTATAGTATGTCGGATGTCCTAAATATGTCGTGTTTACAACGACATATTTTTTATTAATCTTCTTTGAATCCCATGCTCTTTCCGAGCCTTTTATGAACTGCCATTTTGGAAATTTTTCTTTCAGCTTGTTCTGCCATGAATCATGCCCTCCGATTACAACTACATCCTCTTGTGGCAGTGCTTTTTCAATATTCTGTTCTTCTGCCTGTGAAATTGCATCACTAAGAACATCCATTGTTTCGATGTAATTTCTCATTGCCACGTTTTCTTGTTTTATTCCGTTTAATGCCTTAAGTTCATCTTCCTGTTTATTCAGTTTCGACTCATATAGTTTGTTTTCTTTTTCCAGTTCTGCAATCCTGCCGTTCATGCGCATACGTTCATCCGCACGGGCGTCCTGCTCCGTTTTTGCAAGTTGCTGTCGCAATCTTGTGACTTCCTCACATTTTTTATCTAATTCTGTCTTTAACTGCTCCTTCTGGTCAGTTGCATTTGATGCCTTATTCCGAGCATCCTTTTGCAGAAAATCAATGTACCTTATCAGAATGATTATTGTATACGCATACACTGCGCTTTCTCTTAGCAGGTCATAATATTTTTGGTTTTTGTTTTCAATTACTTTTTTTGCACTGCTTGCATCTGCTCTTAATGCCGCTACCCATGCATCGCGCCAAATATAATACGTTTCGTCTGCTCTTTGTTGTTTATTCGGATAAAGTTCACTTAAAATGCAAGAAAGATACATCTCAATCGGCTTTTTCAATGCTATGTCTGTGATTAAGACCAGATTTTTATGAATATTTGAGGTATTGTACCCATTAACAGCGTTTGTATATTCTGCAAGTAGCAACGGTATTTCATGCATTCTCTCATCGTTTTCCTCAGTCTGAAATTCCTGTGCTTTAAGGGCTTCATTAGTCAACATTGGATAACTGAATGCATTGATTCCATAACTAAGACACTGCTCTTCAAAATTTAAAAATACTCCTATTACTGAGTGCATTATTTTAAGAGAGTCCGTCATTGGTGCGTCATAATTAATCATGCAGTTGATTACGCAACTATGCAAATAGTCCCATGTTATAGGGCAGAAGTCTTTTGCTCCATTCATTGCACACTGTATATTACACATTTTTACAAAAGCATCAGTCTTTTCCTTGTTTTTTGCATACTGGATTTCCTCGTTTGGCAGTTCAAACCGTTCCTGCATTTCATCTAGGTGTTTACCTACTGCTTCTTCGGTGAAGATGTTTTTGGCATATTTTCCACGCATGAAATCTCTGTATACATCCATTTCTTCTTGTTCCGACGGGAACTGCCGTTTCAGCATATCCGACAACAATAAGTTCTGGTTAGCTGTCATGATGTGCCTCATGCTTTTCCCGTAGCGCAACTTGCGTTGTTTTCCATACGGTATGCCACTTGGGTTTATTGCATAACCATCTATAGCAAGGATAATTTTTGCTAAATCAAGCAGATTTCTGTGTGACACAATATAGTCATATTCGAAAAAATTATCATAGCTTTCACTCATTACATTTTTGAAATACTCTATAACGTTATTAATACCTTCTTTCGTTTCATAGGTTGACAGTTTATTGAAACCAATATAGTATTCCAATTCTCTTAATGGAGGTTTGCCGATTGCCTTGTTCTTTGTTTCCATTTGGAGAATCGCATCACGAAATTCATTTAACGCGTTTTTCGATATTATAGCGTCCTTAAAATCCATATAAACACCTCTTTACAAATATATGTATATTATACCATAATTCTACACAGAAGTCAATGTAGATTAACATGTAAATTTACATATAAATGTAAAAAAAGAGACTGACCGTAAAGGTCAGCCTCTAATTTTGTTGGCTTTGAGCCAGTTCCCGCTCCATGCGGGAAACATTTATTTCTCCATTTAAGGAGAATAAGAATTCATCTAAGCCATTGAAGTCTCCGGCTTTGACAAATCCTTTGATTTTTTTACTCATATCTGGATGAACCGATATGAGCTTGTTTACGTCTTCTAATGTTGCATGGCTATCAACCACGACAACGTTTTGGACGTATTTTCGCAGGCATTCATTTGCCTGCATCAAGAGTTTTGAGAGCGGTTGCTTGTACTGCTCCCTCTGCTCTTTTGTCATTTGTTGAACATTCCGGTGATATTTACCGAAATATTCAACAATTTTTTCACGAAGGATGTCATCCTCATCCTTCGAGTTTAATTCCATGAATCTTCCATTGATTCTGCTTGTGCAAAACCAATGGATTTTTCATAGTTATTCACTCCAAAAAGAGAAGATAATTCTTCTCTTTCTGAATAATTTTCTTCGGAACGACGCTCCATTGTGTCAATTCCTCTCAATAAATTTTTTCCTTTTGCCATGATTTTTTCCTCTTTCTTTCTCCCGTTTCCGGGTAATAAAAAACGGATAGGCTTGGTTTCCTATCCGTTTTTTGGTTGATTATGTTTAATTTTTATATGTGTATTATACTATATTGAAATGTATAATGCAAGAAATTCTACAAAATATTTATATCTTGTTAAAATACATCCTTGATAAGCTATTTCCAACCTATTTCACTTTGAATTTCTGCGATGAATGCCAAAGCTAAAATAATCATTGAAACTACAATTACTTTATAATTCGCCTAACAATCACTTATGGTATTGAAGATTAATGTGAATGCTTCGATTCCATTTGACAATAATGAAAAGAACGCTACTACTGGCAAAATGACGATAATGTTAAAGCATAAAACAAATGAACCGCCACCAAGAATCAGTATTAACATTGATACGTTCCAAGTAACTTCATCCCATGCATTTTCTAACTTCTTTTTTATCATAATAATCCCCTTTTCTTTATTATAAAGAGTTATACATTTTTATCGGCTTCGATAAAGCCATTCTCTCGGAAGGAAAAATAATCATCCCCAATAATAATGCTGTCCCGGATTTCAATATTTAAAACCCGGCTTACTTTATATATATCCTGCGTAAATGCAATATCCTCTTTTGAAGGCGTTGTATCTCCGGCAGGATGATTGTGTGCAATGACAAATTTAACTGCGCCACAAAGCAATAACCGCATGAAGATTTCCCTTAATGTTGTCATTGTCCGGTTAACAGTTCCATGGCTTACTTCAAATACACCAACTGGTTTGTTGATTGTATCAAAAGCAATCAGCCATACGTGTTCCTCGGCTTTTTTGTCGGCTCTATAAACCGATTTTAAAACAATTGCTGTCTGCTCCGCAGAACGGATAACATCAAGTTTATCATATTCATCTACCCTGCACTCTTTTAATGTGGGAAGCCCTTTTTCATCTAATTCTAAGTCATACTTTACAAGTCTCATGTTGTTCTCTCCATTTAAACCCCTTTTGATTTATCTATGTATATTATACCATAAATTGACTAAAAAGTCAATAATAGAACAACCATTATCAGTATGTGTCGTTATATGAAGTATTGCGCCAATATTTGCTTATTTATGCGTTATTACTGCAATTCCGGCACATCTTTTTTTAATGAATCTTTGACTATACAAAAAGGCTCAGTGTTAATACTGAGCCTTTTGCTACATTATTTGATTTTCAGAAGTTTTTTTACAGCTTTTTGCATGTCCGGGTTTTGTACATATGCCTTATACAGTCGTTCTTGTTCAAATGCTTCTCCATTATCATTTTGCGTGAACAATGTTAAAGGGTTGCTGATTTTGTAACACATGCACATACACATAAAAACAGGTATGGTAGGCTTTGCCATGCCACTCTCCCATCCATAAATAGTCTTAGGAGAGATTTTCTCTCCCAACGCTTTCTCAATATATTCGCTTACCTCATTTACAGTAATTTCTGAATCCTGTCGCAAAATTTTTAACTGATTCATTACAGTTTTAATATCATTCATAAATTGTCCTCTCACTATTCTTTTTGTTTGCTATCCTTGGCAATCATGGTTTTCTTCAATTCTTTCCAACCACTTTTCGAGAACCCAAAAGCAACTTTAAATTCATAATATGCACCATAATATTTATCTGTCAACGAGAAATTTCTATGTTCGAATGGTGTTTGAACATCTTCAACTGCATCAGTAACTTGTAACTGATCATTTCCACTGTGGCGTCTGCCACAAATCCAGCCTTTTACAATTTTGGGAACTTCTTGATTTGTCAGCGTTTCAATTTGTTTCCATGACTGCGGTTTAATAATAAACCACAGATTGCACGGGCGGTAATTAATATCATCCAGACGTTCCCAAGCGTCTGCTCTTTTTACTCCATTAATAATATCAGTATATCCTACATAACTGGATGAAGGATACTTTTCATCTCTTTGGATATAGATGCATATACTTCCATCAGTGTGTACCAATCCATCTCCTAAGTTTTTCTTTTCTCCTTTTTCAACTGCCGTTTCATATTCCATAAGCATTCGGTATATTGCTTCTTTATTTTCAAGTAGTGCCTTTTTATACCACTCTTTGACGGCTTTAGTTTTTCCAAATTCTACCCATGCATCATAAATTTTATTATCCATATATTCTGCAAGCTGTTTTCTTGCACTGTAATAGACTTGCAGACGCATAGCTTTTTCAGTCCCAACAAATTCTGGAACATACGAATCATTTGTTTTATCAGTTAAACACTGGATATTGCTTTTCTTAAAAACCGATGTACAGTCAAATTCAAAGCCTTCTCCCCATAAATCAACCAAAAGCTGATTATTGTTATTGAAGATACCGTAAACATTAGAGTCGTCATCGCCTTTTTTGTCATAGTCAAATTCTTGCGCATATACACCATTAAGAATCATTTTATTGTCAAGGGCAATATCTACTTCATCATGCTTACATGCAATGCTACTGTCATTTACAATCATTAACTCATGTTTTTCAATCTTCGCCCGGTTTTCCGGCAAAAAGCTGTCAACATAATGCAACGGCAGGTCTACTTCTTTGTCTGTGAATTTAAGCATTACCAGTAGCATTCCTACAATGACAGGCATGAATGCTGCTACACCCAGATTGTATAAATCCAACTTGTCTTTTTCAAGTTCATATTTTGTAGCATACCCCTTATAATCATGTCCCGAATAATTAAATATGTAATTATAAGGGAAAATGCTGTCTGCTTTTGCTTCCGTCCACCTGCCATTTCTCAGGTTTCCATGCTGTCCGATATATGTTTCATTAATTCTGTCATTTACAGATATAATCGTTCCATTGCTTTTTAAAAAGAAAGAGAAAAAGCAGTCTGCCGAATCGCCCGCGCTTATGAAACAGAAATATATGCCGTCCTCAGATTTTTCAATAGTTAAAAGACATTCTGCCAATGTGTTGAATACATGAAGCTGAGTATCCACATGTGTAATAGGCTTGATTTTTCCGCCTTTTGCAAACATATCTACTTTGCATTTATCTATAGAATTAACAACGTTGCCGATACTATCAAGAATCTGTTGTTTTTGTTCCTTATTTTCGCCAATCAGTTTATCTTTTGCCACCTGTAAATAAATCTGATTTAATTTGCCGATAAATTCATTTTCAGCCTTTACGACAACATCCTCATTAAACATTGCATACATCTCTTTTTCATCTTTGTAACTATTTGGATTTACAAGCACATCTAATAAGCTTATTTTGGTGTCAGTTAACATCAATTCAAACTGTCTTTTTACATACAATACTGCAAGCATTCCTGTACTATCATACTCCGCAAGCAGTTTTTCAACCTGCTTTCCTATTGTATGAAATGTATAACTCATATTCATAAGATTGAAACTTTTTTGCTCTCTGTCATATTTGCTGTAGACAGCCCATTTTTCCAGCATATCCTTTTATGTCATAATCTTTTTCGTTCCTCATTATGTTTGTTGATAGCTTCATTTACTTTTTTCGATGCATCAGTCTCAGACAGCGACGATTCAAAAATATATCCAACAGCTATTATTGACATTATTATTAATACCAAATATTCCATATGTATTTACTCCTTATTAGAAACATCACGTTCTTCAATGTCTAAGATAACTCTGATAGCCTTGACTAATTCAAAGTTTTTTTGAACCGTATCAATGCTATAATCATCATGACATCTTAACAATTTTTCTATATTTTTGGTTTTTTCTAAAGCAACTGTAAATTCGTTGTCCGTCACAGATGTTAATTTATCATGAATTAATTCATCATCAGCAATCACGTATTTTCTTATCAATCCGTGCTTTTTCCACTGTTCAGCTAATTCCTGCAATTCGGCTTTCATTACTTTTTCGCTGTCACAATTAATACAATAGCAATCTTTAAGCTGTGCATTTTCTGCAAATAAATAAGTCAACAGCATGTTTCCCTTACCAATATCTTTTTCCGTCATATTTTTCCTCGCCATGGTTACGATTATTTTTTGAGCATATTTTTCATGTTATCATCTGCCATTTTAGTCAAGTAAGTCCAATGCCTTATTATACGCTTGACTTTTTCCAAGAAATAATCTATCAACATCAACCTTATCCTCATATCTTTTTCTCAATTTGCGCAGTTCTCTTTTAGCAACATCTATTTTATTTTGGCTTTCAGCTTTTTTTATTAAATTATGGAGTATATCTTCATCTGATATTTTTTCTCCACTTGCCATTTCCACTATTACACTTGATATAAAAATTTCTTCTTCTTTGGATAGCTGAACACCCATAAATGTAGACATACTAAGTTCCTTTCTAAATGCCCGGTTTAATTTATTGATTCGATGATATGCTTAATGTTGTACATATGATTGTTAGGATATGGATATTTTCCAGTATTCCAGTTTTATAAAGCAATCACTATAACACCTATAAATAGAATAGATATTACACAGCCTGCTCTAACATAAAAGTTATATCTTTCATACTTGCCACGCTTGTATGCTTTGTATATGAGAATTAAAAATACTAAATCAATTATAGAAATAAGTACAAATGGTGCGCATATCTTTGATATTGTATCAATCATAGTTACACTCCTCTGATTTTGTCGTCTTCTCAAGTCTTTCGATGAAATCAAGAAAGAATTGGTTTTGTTCTTTATCCTTTATTTCTTCCTGCGAGTACTTGCATACTGCATCTCTCAGCCATTCGATAACCCTTGTATTCGTATATTCCGCTTGATATTTTTATTGCTTTCATAAAACACCTCTCTAAAATTGCAGTTTATCTGTACATTCGCCTACAATTACCGCCCTTGCAATGACGCATAAGTGTATCATCTCTTATCTTTTCAAGATAATGTTCGCTTTGCTTGTTTGAACAGTAATAGCATAGATTTTCAATATCGGTTTTTTTATGACTGCAAAACTTGCAATTTCGCAATTCATTTTTTAATCTTGCCATTGTTTACCTCATTAAAATTCTAATTTACTGTCTTATCATCTGCATTGCTTTTTCAAAAGATGGTTTTATTAAAAGTTCTGTGACCACATCTTTTACATTTTTCGATGCTTTTTCAGATACTTGCGTATCTGTTATATCTTGTTCATCAATACCGTGCATCAGTTTAAGATACTCAATATCGTTTAATGCAAGATATTCTTGTAATGAACAATTTATGGATGGACTGTTATGCCATTGTTCTATCAATTCATTCCACTCCGATTCTGTTTTATCCGAATATTTCGCCATGAACCAAACCTCCACAATACTTGATTTTTTCAATTTATTCATCCAATCACTAATACTGCTTTAGACACTTTGTATCCTCCCTTCTTTTACAAAATCCTTTACTTTTTCATCCATGTGCTTTTACTCCCCCCCCTATTCTTCAATTTGAACTGGATTTTCCAATTTTAGAAACTCTTCTCTATGTTCTACCAATGACGCATTAGCAATTGCATTGATTTTGTTCTGACAGAATGACTCAATTTCTCCCTTTGCTTCCATAACTGTTTTATCCATTTGCTCATTGAACTGGTCTGCAATGAAGCCGATATTGCTTCCAATATCGCTATTGAGCTTATCCAGTTTTTTCAGAATATTTTCTTTATCTGCCTTTGTTAAGGTTTTTTTTGAAGAAAACAAGTCTGCAATTTCATTAATCAGTCCTTTAGATTCTTCCATTGCTTTATCCGTTTGTCCTTTAAATTCATTTATGAACTGTTTTCTTTTGCTTACAAAGTCGCATTTTGGAATCTGTCCGTCTTTTTCAGTATAACGGATTGTGCAAGGGATTCCAGTACCGCATCCAAAAGAAGTGATTGCTTCTGCAAACTGTGAATAACTCATTTCAACCTCGACAATAGGTTTATTACCGAAAATCCAGTCCTTGCTCATCCCCCGCTCAATCTCAGCGTGCTTCACTTTAAGCGTTATTGTACTGCTATGCTCAATGCTACTACCGAACAAAGCTGTTTTTGTTCCATATGCTCTGTTGAAGCTAATAGTGCCATAGGCAGGATGTGATGTTTTTATTCCAATTATTCCATCTTCTACGTTGCGCTCGTTTTCCATATAAAATCTTCCTTTCCTTATCAATGTTGGTCATTTTCTAGTTGAAATAATATCCTGTATATCTCCCATGCAATCAATCCAATGTTCATATATAGCTATATGTTCATCTGTTGGAGTTTTAACAACATTTGAGATGTATCTGTCAAATCTCACTAATGTATTATTGATTTTTGTAACATCACCATTTTGAATATTAGATAAATCCGCCATGCAATTAAGCCAATGTTCGGATATTTCTATATTTTCATTCGTTGCAGAAAGTTCCATAAGATAATTGTTGAATTTCATTAAAATTTCGGTCATTTTCATTTCCTCGCTCTCGAAGTTCCTCTTTGTTTTTCTTATCTAATCTTTATTATATTATACCATAAAAATACTTTTTGTCAATATAATAAAGCTACTATTATGATAATACTATCACAATAATAGCTTTATTATATATCATATTGGTTAAATTTTCAGTAACTTGTTACATCCGATTTCTGATGTACTCTTCAATGTTAGTCTTTGCATTGCCGGGTTCGCAATATATCATACATCCAGTCAAGGTGCTGTCTGCTAAATCTGAATCTGTCAAATCTGCCCCATGCTTAATAAGCCATGTGTCGAGTTCATTGCTCACCGCTATCAGTTCCATTGCCAATTGCGCTTTTTTATCAATTATTTTTTGGATTTTCTTTGGAATTTTCATTATTGCATCCCTCACAAAGCTTTAAATTTTTTCTGAAATGGAATCACGGCATTGTACTTTCTCCACGCTATTACCGGATATATACAGTTCCATTGCTTTTCGTAAAGCCATTCGGTAATCGTTGTATTTGTAGCACCGTTTGGCAATCTGAACTTAACTTCGTAATCCACTCCAAAAGTTTCATTTTGCGGGACATCTGGTGGTGTCAACGCAGGGTAGTTATTCCACTTCATTTTTCCCTTTTACATATTCTTCTTTTTCCTGCTTCTCCAACATACTCAGTTCCTTGTTGAAACAGTTATCTACAAAATCTTCATGCAAATCAAAATTGCCTTTGAGATTCAGATTTGCCAACTGTCTTGAAGCAGTAATCGGGAATTTTTCTGAATTTAATGTCATTGAGAAACCTTTTTCATACAAAACTTTTCTTGAATCATTTCTTTTTTTTCATGCTTGAGCAGATACCGTCTTTATGAAGCCATATTTATCTTTTGGAAGTAACGATTCATCTTTTTTATATTTACCTTCCAACTCATAGACATAATCAATCAGTCCGTCGTATTTTTTGTTTAGATAATCTTTTTTTTCGTCTCGTGACAGCACAGATTCAATGGAAAAAATTTTTCCATCTTCTGTTTCGATTGCATCTGCATCATTCATTAATCTAAATTCATCAACGTTCCACTCAAACATGCCATATTCCTCACTTTCATTTTATATATATTATACCATAGATATTTTAAAATGTCAATAATCACCACCATTTACCAAATATTATTATAAACTGCTCTTGTGTTCCGTATTTCTTCAACCAGTAATCTTGGCACATCCTTTTTAATTTTAAATCAAGATTTCTGTCAAAATGAACACCATAATCTGCCATATTATGCCAATCTGCCCTTAACGGTACTACAAAACCATATGTTTCGGAATTAGCCTTATTGCTTGCTCCGAAGATATGGTGTACATGAACATTATTACTATCTCCGCTCATGTAGCATTTTGTCATGTCATTTGTCAGAATACTATGATATTCTTCTTTTGATTTTACTGTTTTAGGTTTGTATTTATATTTTTCTTTTTCCCCACTTTTCAATTTTTCTGCATATGCATCCCGAAATTGAGTTTTTGTCCTCAACGTTGTTCGTGCTTGCAGTTTATGTTTTGCCCGCAACGGTTTGTATTCCTTTTTACCTTCCACAATTTTTTTTGCATAAGAATCTCTTAAACATGTTTTATTCACTTCTCTACCTCCAAATGTCTAAAATACCATTAAAATACCACTAAAAAGTGTAAAAAAAGGACAGGTAACAGGTATTGCTTACCCTTCCTGTCCTAGAAAGCCGTATATTCGCAAATAAGCCACCTTAAGTTATTGGTTAAGGATTCTTCCATACGTTTTCTTAAAATGCCTTATTTGTGCCTTTATTTGTGCTGTTTTTTTTAATAACCAGAAATTTTGAAACATGCCGTTTCGGAAGTTGACTCATACCTGTTTCCACATTCCAACATGTATTCTTTGCAACCATTTGGTACTGCATAATAGCAATACAGGTCTGTTGTGCCGTCCCAGTCATAAATAATGTCATAAGTTCTTGTTGTACATGAAATGCCACGATATTTCAACCGTTCTCCGTCTAATCCCTCAATTTTAATGTTGGTATACAATTCATTCTGCGATTTTGACAGACTGTATCGAACAACATGCCAACTATAACCCACAGGCGCATCTGCATACTTGTACATGGATTTTCCAGAATTGCAGTATTCCTTAATAATGTTTACCGCTTCATCCCCTGTATACAACTGTTCAATGGTAATCTCGCCGTCAGACAAACTGTTTTCTGCATCTTTATCATATGCATGGTATAGTCCGGTCTCTCCGATCTTCAGTAAATGATAAATATCAGAGTACTTCGTTCCGGTTGTTCCTTGGTTGTCTTTTACCGTAAATCCTCTGTTTTCATTGCCGACATTATCTGTGCTGTTTTCCACATCTGCTTCTGAAACTTCGATTTCCGTGCTTTCGACAATTTCAGTTTCCGGCTCATTTACAGTCTCAGTAGGCAGTTCTACAATAGCTTCTGTATCTTGTACACCTACTGCTTCTGTGGATTCAGTCATTTCCGGTATTTCTTCAATAGCTTCGGTCGCTTCATCTATAACAGGTTCACTTCCTGTTTCGCTCGTGTTTTGATTAGAGGATTCTGTATCAGCCTGTGTACTATCTGATGAAGTCAGACTATCTGCACTGTCTGTAACTGTCAGCGATTTTGAAATGTGTTCAATAATAGAAACTGCATTGGAATCAAGTGATTCATAGCTTTCTCCCCTTACGCCTACGAACATTGAACATTCATAGTCGCCTACTGATACATAAGTAAATTTTCCTGCAAACAGACCATATGTTTCTGTTGTTACGGACACATCCCCTTTGACTGTTGCCATTAATTTGTAGACACCATCTTTTTCCTCTGTCTCGTAAGACAATGATTTTCCCTGTGGCTTAATCCAGATACCGTCCAGTGATTCACTTTCGATTGCATTTTCAATATTTGTGGCATCTTTTAGACTGTAGCCCGTCTGATTCTCAACTGCAACTACTACCTGTCCTATATTGAACATAAGATAAATGCTTTTTCCATCTTTGAAGAGGTATGTGTTTGTACTGTAATCTTCTTCATCGGAGATTGCAGTAATTGCAGTAGCCTGCGCCAAGAAGTTCTCCGGCATATCAAAAGTCACCCCTTCTACAGAAGTTACCTTCGTATAATTTTCTTTATGGTTTTCATAGAGACTGCTACCACACCCACTGCAAGCCAGCATTGCTATTGTTACAGCAAAAGTAATTGCGCTATGATATAATTTTTTCAAAAATAAATACCTTCTTTCCTCATCAATATCATTAAGTTAAGCACTTGACAGTAAAAATTAAAAGATAGGCACATTCCAATCAACGGAAAAGTGGCTGTCTTTTTTCTTAAATCTTACCAGTCTTATTGTATTCTTTTCTCGACATAGTTATTGCTCCTATTCATTAGCCATTATGTATATCAAAAAATGCATCTGTTGATTCGGATGAATGCTTGTCTGTATCTTTTAAACTGAAATATTCGTCCGAGTAGCCCCAGTCTAAGAAACTGCTAATATGATATGATTTGATGCCCTTTCGTTCTGCTTCTCTTAAAAATGCAAGCACATCATCTACATAAACAACATCTTTCAAGTCAATTCGATGTCCTGCACAATATTCGACAATGCTATCAGCTTTCGAGATATTCTCAAAAGTAAATATTCTATCTTGTCGTCTAATAATTGGAAAATGCTTATCCAACCACAATTGTTTATCGTCCATTTCCTGTTGAACCTGACAATGACCCATGATGAAATTTCTTCTTGCCCCACAAGAATAAACAACTTTCATCATGTGCTGAGATGGTTTTCTTGTTAAGAAAATATGCTCATCAATTTCTTTTAAGCTCATACCATTATTTGTTCCATCTGGGTCTGAAACATGGTCATTAAAACGATAAGGTGCTAAAGTTCCATCAATATCCCAGAAAACATATTTGTTTTCTAAATCGTTTTTTGTAACGCTACCTATTACTTCCTTCATATATTATAACCTGTATAGCAGAATGTCATCCACGATAGGTATTTTTGTTTTTATACTGTCTTAACTTAATGACATTGCTTTCCTCATGTACTTTACTTTTATATGTATATTATACCATAACTATACCAGAAAGTCAATGTATTTTAACAAAATCTAAAATTTTGCAAGACTGATATATGACTGTTCAATGTCATATCCAGAAATATAAACCGTCTGTCCTTTTTTTCAACTTTCCTAGTTATTTTTTTCAATTGAAGTCAAGTACATATGACATGTGATAGCAGGTATTTTTTTAGTATTTTATTTACCGACAAAAATAGCTTCAAATAATCTGCTCTAGCAGACATTTTTTTCTATCCTATAACAATTATTTTTTCCAAGTTCATAAGCTGACCTGCATCAGCAGGCATTTTTTCCAAAGCTTCCTTTGGAAGCCTTGGAAATAGAAGTTATTCTTCAATTATTACCACTTCATCTGTAAATGCATCTTCATTTGTTTGATAATTTACCGTTTTTATTTCAGTATCAATATAGTGATATATTGTTACCGTATACGTTCCGCTTTTCAGATAAGAATAATTAGCTGATAAAATATGGTTTTTAGAGTCAACATCCATATTTGTAGATGTGCCGTCCTCATATGTGACAATGCCCCAGATATTGCCGTCACCGTCATAAGTAGCGTAAAATTCTATTTCCTGTTCATCAGAATCAAACACAAATGTTGTTTCTTCTGGTATTGTATCAGCATCTTTCACTGTACTTTCATATCCAATCTCCACTGATACATCTTGTGGCTTGATATTAATTATCCAGTTTCCTGCCAGTACTTCTGCCATTTCAACACTTGCAGTTCCGTCCTGTGCCTGCATCTCATAAATCGTGTCATCCGGCGCAATCAATACTGCCTGCATCTTTTCATCCGGGCATTCGTTTATGTCATATGATACAGAAAATAAGATATTCGTTGTTTTTTCCTTTACACTTATACGGTACTGCTGTGAATTTGCTTTCAGCTTTTCCGCTTCCGACATTTGTGAAACAGTATTCATATCGTAGGTATCGTCGTCTTGTTCGCCTTTTTTATAATCAAAATACTTAAATAGTCCGTCGCCTATGGAGTAATAGCCACTTGGCATACCTTGTGGAAGTGCAAGTGACATATAGCCATTTTTTGTGTCTGTTGATGTGCCAGTCGTGTAAGATTCCAGATATTCCAACATGATAACATCTGCCGTTATATTGGCTTCTCTATATGTACTTCCAAGATAGTATGCAATCTGGTACACTTGATTTTCTTCAAGGTCAGCTATTACTCCTTTGTCGCTCAATATTGATTGTGATACTTTTTCGCCATTAATAGACACCAATCTTATTTCATTTGCTTTAGATGTATAAAACAAATCATAGGCAGTTGAGTTTTTGATTATGTTTTTCCGCGGGAAAGTAATATATCCTTCACTATTATATGTTCCGCCGTAAATTCCAAATGAATATCCAAGATATTTATATCTGTTCAATGTCTGAGGCTCTATAGAGGACTTTACACTTTTTATTGCCAATATGCTTGTAGAATATGCCGACGGTACTTTAGTAAAATCCTCTTTTAAAGAAATCACATCACTGTCAGCTTTTTTTTCATACGGTACATAGAAATAAGAACCTTCTTTGACATAAAAAGTTTCATCTTTTAAATCATTCTGTTCTACTGACTCTACTTTATATTTGTCGTCTTCATTCACAAACAATTCCTTTTTCCCGCATCCGCTTATTGTCGCAAGTAAACATATTGACAATAACATATACAGGAATGACCTATACTTTTGCATATGTCTTCTTTTCCTCTTCCTTGCTTTTCTTTAAATATGTTCTGATTGTTGAACTGCAACATCCATACTTTTCAGTCAATTGCTTATAGCTTACATGCTCGTCGCCCTTTTTATTATAGTCATTTATAATTGCGTCGCGGATTTCTTTGGAATACTTTTCTGTACCCCACTCTTTTCCGCAGAAATATTCTTCTCTTGTCTGCAATAAAAGGTTATCGTATGCAATATTGGCTTTGTCTCCATCCTTATAGGCTATGACATATTCTTTTATCCCGTGTGTCAATTTCATCGGGTCTGTCAAACGTATTCCACTTACAGCTTCATAAATTACCCTGCTTGCCTTAAATACGTGTTTTGTTCCGTTTATCTTTACCATCACAGTACCACGTTTACTGATACTCAGCTTGCGCCCATGCGGATTAAAGATTTCCCCGTTCAATGTGACCGTATACCCATAATAGCTATATGTTTGTTTTTCCATATCCGCACCGTTCCTTCAAAATTTCATCATTGCACCTTTTCATCACCTTATGATACAAGGATGTCTTTTCATCATAGTTCAGTGGTGTTTCATTGCTCATTAATTCACATAGTTCTTTTGACAGCAGATTTTTTTCTGCTTCTTCCATTAATATATCCATGGCTTCTGCTTTACTATATGCTCTCTTATATTCTCTTTTACTTGTCAATGCTTCGTACACATCTGCAACGGACACAATGCTTACTTCAAGCGGAATTGTATGCAGTCCATATGGGTATCCACTTCCGTCCAGTCTTTCATGGTGGTATAAAGCAATATTAACAATCTCTCTTTTAATCTCTTTATCGCTCTTTAAAATTTGCGCACCCTTTTCCGGGTGCGTCATAAGCAAATCTCTTTCAATCTGTGTTAATTTGCCTTTTTTATTGATGATATTATCATCAATCTCCGATTTCCCTATATCATGTAATAATGCTCCATGAGTTACAATCGTCTTTTTTTCGTCTACACTAATAAATTGTTCTGTCAGACCTATTGCGTAGTATGCAGTTCCCATGCAGTGTACACAGGTATTTGGGTGTGTTTCATTCAACTTATTCAAATAACCTGCTATAATGGGTGTTATTTCTCCCATTAAGTAATTAACCCTGTTACAGTCCATCTTTCGTCCACCATTTTCCATTAGTATACACAGTCATGCGGATATGCTCCTTCTCTTGCGCAATCTGTCAAATTTCCCTTGCTTGAATAATCCGTTATATCTGAACACCCCTTCTTATGGTAATAAACATCTCCATTTGCGTCCTTTTGAATATAATAAGTCGTTTTTTCATTCAAGTCTGATGCAGTAAATGCAAATATATCCGTATAGTTTCGATATGTTAGCGTCTGTTCTCCTTGTGATAATGCAATTACACAAGGCATATCCATGACACTTTGATTTGTGCTGTCATAAGCACTGTTTAAGGTAATCAAATAGTTTGCTTCATATGTATTGAACCAAGTGTTTTTAGTATTTGCATAATAATTCACCTGTTCATTCATTATGGTCGCAATCGTGATATTTCTTTCTTCCTTGAAAGATTCTTCGGTTTCCATAAACTGTAGCTGTGTTGGTTTTCCTAGTGATTCATACAAATCATAATAGTAACCGTTATATTCTACTTGATTGAAATATATCGTTACATTGTCATCGAGACGGTAATTTATCACATAGCTTCCATATGTTTCAGTCCATGTGTTTAATTCCGTCATTTCTTCTTTACTGTAGCTATTTCCGTCTGAGCCTTTATAGGAATTTTCATATTCCATATAATAGCCATTCCAGTCCACAATGAATGTTGTGCTAAGATGATATTTATTGGTCACTTTTGTATCTTCTGTGATAGTATTATGGTTTTTCCCATAAATATTCTCCAAAGCACCAACTACATACCATCTAGTATCTTCATCATCAAAAACCAGCTCGTTTTCAGATTTTGCCTCATTTAAAGCACTATTTGTGCTTGCAAGTAATGACTGCTCCTCTTTCACATTATCTTTATTTGCATTAGTGACTTGGTCTGCATAATATCCGAATCCAAAAAACAGCATTATAAAGATTGAGAGAAACAATAATGAAAAATTTGTTATTTTCATATTTCGTCACCCTCCATTAGAGCCTATTGTCCTACTGTAAGTGACAACAATAGAATTGGAATCTGTCTGCGAACCTGTCAGCCAAGTAATCAGAGTAGAACTGACGCTTGCATTTTTTCTAGTCACTGTAATTGTGACCGTATCACCTGTTTCCATAGGATAATCTATAGAGTCCGTCGGGTTAGAATCATACATATATTCTAGTATTTTATCGTTCGGTGTTGTCAGCCAGTCATACCTTACATCATTTGTGTCCGTAGGATATGCCACCTGCGTGTCGTTAGATAAAGAAATATTATATGAACCCACCTTACATATCTGTTCATATGCTTTCTGGTAATTGTCCGCCGATATTTTCCCTGTAACACTGCATTCATCCACGAATTTCACTGCCATGTCAGATACATAAGACGCTGAAATATCATCGGTTTTCATTAGCAATAAGACAATTGCAATTATCAGTTCCATAAAGTACATAAAGTACGAGAACATTTTTCCTGATATATCTTTCATATTTCATCCTCACTGTTTCTCATATATTAACTGAACCACATTTCCATCGGTGTCGCGGATGTATTTTCGCAGATAAGTTGCATCAACGTTGACTACATTTTGTGACATTAATACTGTAGGATTATCTTCTCTTGCTGTTGCCAGTAAGTTTTTATTATCATACAATTCTGTCTTCAAGTCATACAGTCTTCCATTTCTGACAACAATATCTGTCATGCTACTATTCAAGATGTCTGTATATACCTGCTTTCCTGTGATTTCACCGTCATAAACGACTTCTCCATTCTGCACATATCCGTTATACATCGTGTTCTCCGGCATTGTCTTTGATACTGCCGAATTTGCATAACTTGCATCTTGAACATCAAAAATATACTCATACTGACTAAGCATCAATGTTGTCACTAATACTACTGACAGCACAAACAAGACTATATCAAATGCAAAATATAAAAAATCTGTCATTTTATTATTCATAAAACATTTTCCTTTTGCTGTGCAAATAATCTGCGCACTTTATGAAAAGTAACGCAGATTATCCTCAATCATTTTCCAGTCCTTAGTCAAGCGTGAATCTGATTCCTACGATTCCTTGTCCGTCGTCATTTCTGACGATTTCACCGTAATAATTGGTATTTGGATTTATGTAATAAGCAACTTCCGTTTTCTTATTCATTTTTCTGACTACATCTGAATTTGTTGCCAGTAAGTTACCGTCTAATACACTTGTGCCGTCTGCATAGTTGACAGACTGTGTAGCACCGCTTGCAGATACATAAGAAACCCATACGTTTTCATCATTCACAAATTCTTTTACTGCACTCTGAACCTGTGAACCCTTTAAAGTACCTTCATACTTTGTATAAACAGTTTCCAATGCTGTATCTCCTGTTTTGGTAAATTCTTCTGTGCTTTGATTAATATATCTTTTACCAATCACAACCACTGCAAATACAATGCCAATAAATAAAAGTGTTAATAAAATACCAATACCGCTCTCTAAAAAATCTGTCATTTTTTCTTTCATCTTTTTTTCCTCCTATTAAGATGTTTCTTTATTTTGTTTGCCTTCCTATGACAATTGAGTTAACCCTGCCAACATATTTTTTGCATATAATAAAATAGGAACAATCAGATATAATATCATTATTGTTGCAAATGGAGCAAATGAAATAAATCCTGCAAGATTTGAATTGTTCTCGATTCTTTCATTCATTGCTTCTTTGCGTTTCTCTTTGTTAAATGCTTTGTCCGTCTCAATTTCAGAAAACGCTTCTGCTACGCCACATTTATCAATAGCAAGCAGGTTATCAATGAAATTGGCAAATGGTTCGTAGGTTGTCTGGTCTTGCATCTTTTTCAACGCATACTGTTCACCACGACCAAGATTGATTCTGCATTCTGCAATATCTTCTCTGAAACAGAATGAAAAACGTTCCATCCATTCCAGTATTCCCGACACTGTCATACCGCTCATATGCATGAGTACCAACATGAGGCTTTGGAACTGCATTACTTCATCTGCTTTCCTGTTCTCAATGACATTTTTTTTGACCAGCATGAACAAATCCGGTACAAGGCATGTGACAGTGCCAACCACTATAGCAATGAAGATATACCAAAATTTAAAGTAAGTTGAATAATATTTATTCATCCTGTCTGTGACATACTGCGCTACTTCCCTAGCATATGCTTCATTTTTTATATTGGTGTTCTTAGTAATTTCTGTTGTTAAGCTATCCACATCTGTTTTTGATTCATAATGTGAGAAGAATTGTTTGTCATTCGCATAAGCTTTTGCTGTTTCCTGCATTAATGTTCTATAGCTTTCACTAGGAACTACACTCTCAGTGAAACCGGAAGAAAAGTCATGCAGATATTCTGCTTTTTGGCTAATATCTGATGTAAAAAATACACCTATCGTAAGTATTACTGCTCCTACGAAATATGTGATTTTCTTGAACACATAGACACGCACCCCAGAATAATCCCCCATTGCCTGCATATCATCATTGATTTTTTCATATTTCAGATAATTGCTATTGATGATATTGGCAATAAAATCATCCAGTGGCTTAACCCGGTCTAAAATCTTCGACCAAGCATCATCCTCTTTTTCCACTATAATGTCTTTGTCTTTTAACAGTTCAATGATTTTATATGTGATATATGTAACCGCAAATATTACCACCATTGCAACTGCGCCATAAATT
>OGGJ01000771.1_pt1 | contig 30868 bp, 19 predicted proteins | sample 1571071 | NCBI WGS metagenome assembly OGGJ01 (sample SAMEA2581954, study PRJEB24529) | metagenome | biome: Human gut stool | place: China | collected 2011
CTGCAAAAGTAATAGGATATTTTGAAATATGCAATATCTTTGCAAAAAAAATATCGAAGATGGATAAAATAATTGGGTTGGGCAATGCTTTGGTCGATGCGCTGGCAATCATTGAAGATGATAATATTTTGACGGAGATGCAGCTTCCGAAAGGAAGTATGACTCTGATTGATGAAGATAAGTTCTTGAAAATTAGTGAGTATTTCAGCCGGATGGAGACGCATCTGGCTAACGGAGGTTCTGCCGGAAACGCAATTCGGGCAATGGCATGCCTTGGTGCGGGTACGGGATTCATCGGAAAAGTAAGCAATGACTTTTATGGTAACTTTTTCCGGGATAGTCTGCTGGAGCATGGGACAGAGGCGGATTTATTGCTTTCCACTACCCTTCCGTCCGGTGTAGCCTCTACTTTCATTTCTCCTGATGGGGAGCGTACTTTCGGCACTTATTTGGGGGCGGCTTCTACATTGAAGGCGGAAGATCTTTCGCTGGATATGTTCAAAGGATATGCTTACCTATTTATAGAGGGGTATCTGGTGCAAGACCATGATATGATTCTCCGTGCCATTGAGCTGGCTAAAGAGGCCGGCTTACAAGTATGTTTGGACATGGCGAGCTACAATATAGTAGAAGGAGACCTTGAATTTTTCTCTCTGTTGGTCAACAAATATGTGGATATTGTTTTTGCCAATGAGGAAGAGGCAAAGGCCTTTACGGGTAAGGAACCGGAGGAAGCATTGGACATCATTGCCAAAATGTGTAGCATAGCCATTGTAAAGGTGGGTGCCCGTGGTTCTCTGATTCGCAAAGGTACAGAGATGGTGCAGGTACAAGCGGCTCCGGTAGAGAAAGTGGTGGACACTACAGGAGCTGGCGACTATTTTGCGGCAGGTTTCTTGTATGGACTGACGTGTGGCTACTCGCTGGAGAAATGTGGCAAGATAGGCTCCCTTCTCTCCAAAGATGTGATACAAGTGGTGGGTACGGAGCTTCAGGCAGCACAATGGGAAAAAATCAAGGAAGAAATTTTATTAATTAATTAATGTGCTGATGTGCCAATGTGCTAATTGGCTACGCAATATTTGTTTCGCTATTACGCTGCAGGTTATTAGCACATTGGCACATTGGCATATTAGCACATTATCATAATTATGAGAAGAATTTTAAAGATACGCTGGATGGTTACCTTGCTGATTGTAGCGGGAGCCGTTTGTTTTTGGGGGTTTAAGAGTGGTGATAGCCGCAGTTTCCAAATAGCAAAGAATCTGGATATATTCAATTCCATTGTGAAAGAGTTGGATATGTTCTACGTGGATACGATTGATCCGAACAAGACTATCCGTGAAGGCATTGATGCCATGCTCTACTCGCTGGATCCCTACACGGAGTATTATCCGGAAGATGACCAAAGCGAATTGGAGCAGATGCTGAAGAATTCCTATGGTGGTATAGGTTCTGTGATTACTTGGAATCCGAAACTGAAACGTTCCATGATATCTGAGCCATACGAGAAGATGCCTGCTGCCGATGTAGGCCTGAAAGCCGGAGATATTTTGATGGAAATTGACGGAAAAGACCTTGCCGGAAAGAACAACCAGGAAGTCAGCGAGATGCTTCGCGGACAAGTGGGTACCAGCTTCAAGCTGAAAGTGCAACGTCCCGGTACAGAGAAACCGTTGGATTTCGACATTGTGCGCCGTTCCATCCAATTGCCGTTCATACCTTATTATACGGTGCTGGATAATAATATAGGTTATATCAATCTCAGCACCTTCTCGGGGAATCCTTCCAAGGAGTTCAAGCAGGCTTTTCTGGACTTGAAGAAGCGGGGGATGACTTCGTTGGTGATTGACCTGCGGAACAATGGGGGGGGCTTGCTGGATGAGTCTATAGAGATAGCCAACTTCTTTCTGCCTCGCGGAAAAACACTTGTGACGACAAAGGGTAAGATTAAGCAAGCCAGCAATACCTACAAGACATTGCGTGAACCGTTGGATTTGGAAATTCCTTTGGCTGTTCTGGTCAATGGCGGAACGGCTTCTTCGTCAGAAATCCTTGCGGGCTCTTTGCAGGACCTTGACCGTGCGGTCATTATCGGTAACCGTACTTTCGGTAAGGGATTGGTGCAGACCACCCGTCCGTTACCATACGGTGGTACCATGAAGCTGACGACTTCCAAATATTATATTCCCAGCGGCCGTTGTGTGCAGGCTATCGACTACAAGCACCGGAATGAGGACGGCAGTGTGGGACGTATTCCGGACAGCCTTACTACCGTGTTCCATACGGCTGCCGGACGTGAAGTGCGGGATGGTGGAGGCGTGACTCCGGACATTGCGGTGAAGCAGGAGAAGCTGCCCAACATTCTGTTCTATCTTGTCAATGACAATCTTATTTTCAATTATGCAACGGACTATTGCCTGAAACATCCTACCATCCCTTCAGCAGAGAAGTTTGAAATTACAGATGCCGATTATGCGGACTTCAAGGCGATGGTGAAGAAGGCGGACTTCAAATACGACCAACAGACAGAGAAGATGCTGAAGAACCTGAAGGAGATGGCCGAATTTGAGGGCTATCTGACTGATGCTTCGAAAGAGTTTGAAGCGCTGGAGAAAAAATTGTCGCATAATCTGGACCGTGACCTTGACCATTTCTCCAAGGACATCAAGGGCATGATTGCGGTAGAAATCATCAAGCGTTATTATTTCCAGCGTGGAAGCATTATCCAGCAGTTGAAAGATGATGATGACTTGAAAGAGGCTGTAAAGATACTGACTGCTCCGGCAAAATACAAGGAAATGTTGAGTGCTCCGACAGTGACGTCAATGTCTCTGCAACAAAGAAAGGAGGCAGCCCCGGTTTTTCTGAGTACCGCTACGAGAGCAAATGAGCATGTTTATGATGAAATAGTATAAGGGCATTCTTAAGAGGGTTCTTTTATTTGCTCCTTAATTTATACCGGATAGTCTCTGTATAAGCCTTTTATGCACGGCTATCCGGTTAAGTTGTTTGTAGGGTATTAACTTGTTTTATATTTTTGCAGGTGATAATGAAAATATTGACAAGGTTATGAAACGATTGAATTCTCTGAAAGTATGGCTGTCTGTGGTATTGTTGCTTTGCTTCTCTCTTTCCGGACAAGCCCAGTTCCTGCGCACTTCCTACTTTATGGAAGGAAGTAACCAGCGTATGCAACTCAATCCGGCCTTGATGCCGGGACGCGGTTATCTGAATATTCCCGTGATAGGTTCGTTGAATGCTACCGTCAACTCCAGTTCCCTGGGGTATAGGGATATTATGGACATTATTGAGAACAGTGATGACAGCGACTATTTCATGAGCAATGACTTTATGAACCGACTGGATGCTACCAATAACTTGAATGTGAATTTGAGTACCGACATTCTGTCTGCCGGGTGGTATAAAGGAAAGAACTTCTGGTCAGTCAATGTGGGGTTGCGTAATGATATCGGTGCCGCCATACCGAAAACCATGTTCCAGTTTATGAATAACATGAGCAGCCGGGAGTTTGGTGACAATATTTCTGACTATTTGGGCATTAACGAAACCATTAATGGACAGAAGCTTGAGATAAATTCCTATGCGGAAGTCGGCCTTGGCTTTGCAAGGAATATCACAGACCGGCTGGCTGTGGGCGGTAAGGTGAAGATGCTGCTGGGTATCGGTAACTTAAAGCTGAACATCAACCAGATTCATGTGGAAACTCCTTCTGTCGGCTCTTCAGGAGTGACGAGTAAAGCTTCCATTCAAGTGGATGCAACTTTGGAGAACTCGTCAAAGCTGTTAGAACTTCCCGAGAATGAGAATGGTGATTATATCGATGAAATCGATTTTGGCAGTTTTGGTTTTGCCGGATATGGTGGGGCTATTGATTTGGGAGTATCTTACAAGTTACTGGATAAATTGACACTTTCTGCTTCAGTTCTTGATTTGGGCTTTATCAAATGGTCTAAATCGAATACCAGTATAGCGCGAGCCAATGCGGAGCAGACTTATGATCTTCTTGATCCGGCCTCGCAGCAGGAATTCATGAATATTGTGAACAGCGGCGAGATTCTTAACTATGACATGTTGCAGCTCAAGACGGAGGAGGCTTCTGAGAAGAGCCGTACCCGTGGATTGACTTCTACAATGGTTCTTGGCGCTGAATATGCCTTACTGAATGATTGGCTGGTAGTGGGTGCCTTGTATACCGGTCGTTTTGCCAAACCGAAAACTTTGAATGAGCTGACTTTCTCTGCCTGCATCCGTCCGACGAATGCTTTCAATGTAGCTGCCAGCTATTCCGTACTTCAAGGAGCCGGTAAAACCTTCGGTCTGGCACTGAAACTGGGTCCTTTCTTTGCGGGAACAGACTATATGTTCTTTGGTAAGAATACGAAGAATGTCAATGCTTACTGGGGTGTTTCTATTCCTTTGGGAAAACAGAAAACTGCTGAAAATTAATAAATTGGATTTGGATATTATCGCGGATTATCTTTCTATAAAAGAGGATAATCTGCGATTTTGTTTTTACGAAAACGCAAAAAGCTTTATCTTTGCTGGTAAATACCTATAAACAGTACTCATGAGAATTGCAATAACGTTTTTCTTGTCTTTGGTTTTCAGTAGTTTGCTGCAAGCTTCACCCATACCTTTTTCTCCTATAGTGAGGAGCTATTCGGTGTCGGATTATAATGCCGGTATTCAGAATTGGGCCATTGCTCAGGACGAAAGAGGGGTGATGTATTTCGGTAATAACAGTGGGCTGCTGGAATTTGATGGAAGTGCTTGGCGGCTGTATGAATTACCGACAAAAGGAATTGTGCGTGCTATATATATCAGTGAAGATGGAAGAATTTATGTAGGCTCTTACGAAGAATTCGGTTATTTTGTTCATACTCCTTATAATACCCTTGAATATCACTCGCTAAAAGATGAGGTGAAGGACTTTACTTTTCATAACGACGAAATCTGGAACATTGTTTGCGTTCAAGGGGAAATTGTATTTCAATCGTTTGGTTCTCTCTTTTTTTATAATGGAAATTCTGTGGAAGGTATTCGGGTGAAGAGCCTTCCGAACTTATTTCAGGTTGGAAATACTTTTTATTCTCAAAGAATAAATGGTGGACTTTGTGTCTTTTCCGACAGGAAAATGGAAGAACTTATTCCCAGAAAGGTATTTGGAAATAGCGATGTCTTGGCTGGGCTTCCTTATGATGATGCCGTTTTAATGCTTACCCGTAATCAGGGAGGTTTTCTCCTCTATCGAGATGGGAGGGTAGAAAAATGGGAAACCGAATGTGATGATATATTCAGGAAGCATACCATTAATCGTGCGGTGATGACCAAAGACAGTTGCTACGTTGTTGGCACAATATCCGATGGTATATATGCGTTGGATAAAAAAGGAAAGCTGATTTGGAAGGTCAATACGGATAATAAACTACAGAACAATACTGTTTTGAGATTATATTGTGATGATGACAACAATATATGGACAGTTTTGGATGAAGGTATTGCCTATATACACAACAATTCTTTAATCTATTATTATGAACCTCCATTTCGTAAAATAGGCATGGTATATGATGTTCTGGTAAGGGAAAATGAAGCTTATATTGCTTCTAATCAGGGACTTTATTGGCTTAAGGATGGAAAGACTGAATTAGTTCCGGGTTTGGAAGAACAAGCGTGGTTCGTCGATGAATGGGGAAAACAGATTTTTTGCGGGCATAACAAAGGAACTTTCCTTATATCGGGGTTGAAGTCAAAGTTGGTATCTGATGTAAAGGGAGGGATGTGTATGGAAAAGATTGAATCGAAGGAAGAATCTTTTTTATTGGAAGGAACTTATGCGCTTTTAAATCTATATACGGAAGATACTTCGGGAGCATATGGTTTTATCCGGTCTCTGCGTGGATTCAGTCATATGGTCCGTCACATAGAGGTGGACCATCAAGGGAATATCTGGGCGAAACACTTAAGGAATGGTTTGTATCGTTTTCGGATTGATCCGGATATGAAGCAGGTAAAGGATGTACGGAAGTATGAGGGCCTGGGAGAAGTGAAAGGTGGGAGTTTTACTTTGTTCAAAATCAATGGTCGGGTAGTTTTTTCTAATGGGGAATATTTCTATACTTACGAAGATATGACTGATTCGATTGTTCCCTATGAAACAATGAATGAACAATTGATGGAATTGAAGGGAATCAAGACAGTGAGTCGTGCGAACGGAGATTACTATTGGTTTGTGGGTGATAGGATAGTGTATTTAGTGAAGTGTGCGATAAATACTTTCAATATCGAACTCCGGATTCCATATTCTTTGTTTGACGGTCTGACGGTGGAAGAACGGGGAAGCGTGGCTTATGACGTGAGGAATGGCTGTTCCTATCTTTGCCTGAACAATGCCATTGCCCGTATTGAGACGGACAGTTCCTCGTTATATAAATCTCGGGTCAGACGCTCTTTATGGATTTCGGGAATGCGGGTCATTGATGAATTCAGTGGTAAGCGGAAAACATTGGTCGTGCAGCCGGGAGCCAAGGTGGAGCCTGAGTTTAATACGGTGAATTTTACATTGTGTTATCCGGTTTATAGTAATTATACTTATAAGGTAAGGTATCGGTTGGAAGGATATTCTGACCAATGGGTACCGGGTGGACGCTATTTGCAGAAGAAGTATTCTCGGCTCTCCTATGGAAGTTATGTTTTTCAGGTGGAGATATATGATACCGATAGAGTTTTGGCATCGGTAGAGCTTCCTTTTGAGATTTTGCGTCCGTGGTATTTGTCTTATTGGGCTGTGGGAAGTTATATCTTGGCAGGATTGTGTCTGTTGGCTTTGTTGCAATATTTGGTCTACCGTTTCGTGAAGAAAAAGAAAGACCGTGTGATTGAACGGCAGCGCGTAGCCCATCAGGCAGAGCTTGAGCGGCAGGAGAAGAAGATTGTTGAGTTGGAAAAGGAGCAGCTTGAGGCCGATTTGCGTTTTAAAAGCAAGGAGTTGTCCGGTGTGGTAATGACAAATATTGCTCATCAGGAATTTCTGATTTCTTTGAAAGAAGAGATACAGCGGCAAAAGTTGTTAGGACAGTATAGCCGTAAAAACTTGGATAAGCTGCTCACTTTAGTTAATAGCAATATAGTGTCCGATGAAGAGAATTGGACTATGTTTCAGGCTAATTTTGACCGTATACACGAAAACTTCTTCCGTAATCTGAAACTTCAATATACAGATTTGACTTCAGGAGATTTGCGCTTTTGCGCATTGCTTCGCTTGAATATGCCGACAAAGGAGATAGCGAAGTTGCTCAACATTTCCACGCGTGGGGTTGATGCTGCAAGATACCGGTTGCGCAAGAAATTTAACCTGCTTCCGGAAGAAAGTCTGACTGATTTTCTTATAAACTTTAAATAGCTGTTTTACAGTGAAATGTTAATGGGGGAAGTACTAATATTGTACTTCCTCTTTTGTTTTTTAGTGATGGTTGTACTTTTGTTGTAGTACGGGATGTGGAGATTGTCGCATGCTTTTCTTTTATTTGCAGTAAAATAATATTTCTATCAATTAAAAGCATGAAAGACATGAAGCATTTACTTTTCAAGTTACAATTATTTTTAGTCTTGTTGGTGTTTACTGCCGTTAGTGCGTATGCACAGAAATCTCCGGTTGATATGGATCGTTTCATCGACGATTTAATGAAGAAGATGACCCTGGAAGAGAAAATAGGTCAGTTGAATCTGCCGGTTACCGGTGAGATTACGACCGGTCAGGCTAAAAGTAGTAATGTGGCCAAACGTATTCGTGCCGGTGAAGTGGGCGGGCTTTTCAATCTGAAAGGCGTGGAACGTATCCGCGATGTACAGAAGCAGGCGGTTGAAGAAAGTCGTTTGGGTATTCCTCTCTTATTTGGTATGGATGTTATTCATGGATATGAAACGGTGTTTCCCATTCCTTTGGGATTGTCGTGTACATGGGATATGAAGGCGGTTGAAGAATCGGCACGTATTGCAGCCATTGAGTCCAGTGCTGACGGTATTTGCTGGACATTCAGTCCGATGGTGGATATTTGCCGTGATGCCCGTTGGGGGCGTGTGTCCGAGGGCAACGGTGAAGACCCGTTTCTGGGAGCAGCCATTGCGCAGGCCATGGTACGTGGTTATCAGGGAAAGGATATGAACCGTAATGATGAGATTATGGCTTGTGTAAAGCATTTTGCCTTGTATGGTGCCGGTGAGGCAGGACGTGACTATAATACAGTAGATATGAGTCATCAGCGCATGTTCAATGAATACATGTTGCCCTATCAAGCGGCGGTTGATGCCGGTGTGGGAAGTGCGATGGCCTCTTTCAATGAGGTCGATGGCATTCCCGCTACTGGAAACAAGTGGTTGATGACGGATGTATTGCGTAAGCAGTGGGGGTTTGACGGTTTTGTAGTGACAGATTATACCGGAATTACAGAAATGACCGACCATGGCATGGGCGATACGCAGACTGTTGCCGCGTTGGCGCTGAATGCTGGTGTCGATATGGATATGGTGAGCGATGCATTTGTAGGTACGCTCAAGAAGTCATTGACAGAAGGAAAAGTGACAGAAGAAGCTATTAATGCGGCTTGTCGCCGTATTTTGGAAGCTAAGTACAAGTTGGGCTTGTTCGATAATCCTTATAAATACTGTGATGTGAAGCGTGCCAAGAAGCAAATCTTTACCAAAGAGCATCGTGCCGTTGCGCGTAAGATTGCTTCGGAGAGCTTGGTGTTGCTGAAGAACGAGGGTAATGTGCTTCCGCTGGCCAAGAAGGGCACTATTGCTGTGGTAGGTCCGTTGGCAGACAGCCGCAGTAATATGCCGGGTACTTGGAGTGTGGCTGCCGTATTGAAGAATGCTACTTCTTTGGCTGAAGGTTTGAAGGCGGTAGCAGGCGGTAAAGCCGAAATACTGACTGCGAAAGGCTGTAATTTGATGAGTGATGCCGAATATGAGAAACGTGCCACTATGTTCGGACGTTCTTTACACCGTGACAATCGTTCGGACAAGGAGTTGCTGGACGAGGCTCTTGCCGTGGCTGCCAAATCGGATGTTATTGTGGCTGCGCTCGGTGAGTCTTCGGAAATGAGTGGAGAGAGCAGTTGCCGCACGAATCTTGAAATGACGGACACCCAACGCATACTGTTACAGGAATTATTGAAAACGGGAAAACCTGTGGTACTGGTGCTGTTTACCGGTCGTCCGCTGGTACTGAACTGGGAGCAGGCAAACGTGCCGGCCATTCTGAATGTATGGTTTGCGGGCAGTGAGGCAGGTTTTGCCATCGGCGATGTACTGTTTGGTGATGTGAACCCGAGCGGAAAGCTGACTACGACTTTCCCGAAGAGCGTGGGACAGATTCCTTTGTTCTACAACCACAAGAACACGGGCCGCCCTCTTGCCGACGGTGCATGGTTCCAGAAATTCCGCAGCAACTATATAGACATAGACAATGAACCGCTTTATCCCTTCGGTTTCGGTTTGAGCTATACCACATTCTTTTATAGCGACGTGGCTTTGGACAAGACTAGCATGACGGATAAGGGCGAACTGACTGCTACCGTGACTGTGACCAATACCGGCAAGAGAGACGGTGCAGAAGTGGTTCAACTTTATATTCGTGACCTTGTGGGAAGTGTAACCCGTCCGGTGAAAGAGTTGAAAGGCTTTGAAAAGATTTTCCTGAAAGCCGGCGAATCTAAAAAAGTATCTTTCAAGATTACCCCCGAATTGCTGAAGTTCTACAACTACAATCTTGATTTTGTATGCGAGCCGGGTGACTTTGAGGTGATGATTGGCAGAAGTTGCCGGGACGTAAAAAAAGCAGCGTTCAAGTTACTCTAACTGATTCCCAAGGCGGCAATATGCAGCATTCGAGCCACTGCGTTGAGATGGCATTGTTGCTGCATATTGTCTGCATTTTCACTGCAAACGTTTTGCAGCGCTACTGCAAAGGTGTTGCAGCGTCATTGCAAAAGTGATGCAGTGCCACTGCAAACTATATGCAGTATTCTTGCAGTATTTGCTTGACTTGTGTAAGATAATATGATCTATTGAAAAACATGAAGAAAATATTTTTATTAATATTGTGTCTGTCCACCATGTACCCGGTTGTCAATGCTGGGCGGGTGGTTCAGAGTTTTAATGACGGCTGGTATTATGCCGCATGTGATGACAATCGGTTGCAGGAAGTGCAACGCCATGAAGAAGGTTGGCAGCAGGTACATCTGCCGCATACCTGGAATGCGGATGCCTATTCTACCCGTAACTACCGCAGGGCTTCTTCCTGGTATAAGAAAGAGTTCCGTACGGATGCCGCGCAGATGCGGGATAAACAGCTTTACCTGAAATTTGATGGTGTCAATTCTCTGGCAGATGTGTACCTCAACGGCGAGCTGCTCACTACCCACAAAGGAGGTTACTCTGCCTTTACCGTAGACATTACGGATAAAGTAAGGACCGATGCCCCGAATCTGCTGATGGTGCACGTCAATAATCAGAACGACCGGATACCTCCTTTGTCCGGCGACTTCACCATCTTTGGCGGCATCTACCGCAATGTGTGGCTCATCAGTGCTGCAAAGCAGCACATCAGCCTTACCGACTATGCCTCTACGGGCATTTATGTCGATTTGCCTTCCGTGAGTGAGGATAGGGCAGAAATCAGTGTGCGTGGGACTTTGGTGAACCGTGATGTGCGGCGTGCGGTGTTGAAGTTGGACGTCGAGGTGCTGGATACAGATGGGAAGACCGTAGCCCAATCTTTGCGCAGCGTCCGGATAGATGCCGACGGGGCGTTCGCCTTCGAGGAACGGTTACAGTTGGAAAAGCCACAGTTGTGGTCGCCCGATTCCCCTTATCTGTACAGCGTGAAAGTTTCTTTGAAAGATGTGCGTGGCAAGGTGTTGAAAGATGAGACACGTGTCCCTTTGGGGGTCCGCTGGTTCAGCGTGGATGCGCAGGAAGGCTTCAAGTTGAATGGGGAACCCCTGAAACTTATGGGAGCTTGCCGTCATCAGGACCAGATGCCGATGGGCATAGCGCTTTCGGATGAGATGCACCGCAGGGATATGCAGTTGCTGAAAGACATGGGTGTGAACTTTGTCCGTCTGGCACATTACCCACAGGACGATGCCGTGTTGCGTGCTTGCGACGAACTCGGCATGCTGGTATGGGAGGAGATTCCGGTAGTAGATTTGATAGCTTTGGGTGACGAGTTCCGCGCGAATGCCACAAGCGCCTTGCGCGAAATGATTCGCCAGCATTACAACCATCCGTCCGTCATTATGTGGGGGTATATGAACGAGGCTGTTATCCAGCTGCAGTATCGGGTGAAGAAACAACGGCTCAACGGTTTCTACGAGAATACCTTGGCGCTTGCCCGGCATCTGGAGGAAACTCTGAAGAGGGAAGACCCCTACCGTCTGAGTACGATGGCCTACCACGGCAATCAGATTTACAATAAAATCGGTCTCAGCAATATCACCGACATTTCCGGTTGGAACCTTTATCAGGGCTGGTATGAGAACGACTTCAAGTCTTTCGACCGCTTTGTGGACGAAGAGTATCGTAAATACCCGCACCGTCCGTTAATAATCAGTGAGTTCGGTGCCGGTTCCGACCCGCGCTTGCAGTCGCTCGATCCGCAGATATTCGATTTCTCCATGCAATGGCAGCAGTTGTACCTCGAATACTATCTGCCCGCTATCATGAAGCGACCGTTCATAGTGGGCGCCACGGAGTGGAACTTCATTGATTTCAGTTCTGCCAGTCGCCAGGAGGCTACGCCGCATATCAATAATAAAGGACTGATGTACAATGACCGCCGTCCTAAAGATGTGTTCTATTATTTCCAGGCATTCCTGCGCAAGGATATTCCGGTGCTGCACATTGCTGTGGATGACTGGAAGCATCGGACTGTGGTTTCGGACGGTGAAGCGGTGGAACATCCGGTGAAAGTGTATTCCAATCTGGATAAGGTGGAGTTGTCTGTCAACGGCACGAAGCTCTCCGTGCAAGGCATCGAGAATTGCCATGCAGTGTGGCAAGTGCCTCTCGTTGCGGGGCGAAACACGCTTGTGGCTTCAGGTATCTGCCATGGGAAGAAGGTGGAGCAGGTTTCGGACATTTTTGTGAAGATGCAGCCTCGCCATATCGCGGCAGTCGGCTCCGGACAGCTGGAACTTGCAGTGAACGTGGGCAGCAACTGTTTCTTTACGGATGACAAGAGTGATCTTTGTTGGCTTCCCGACCAAGCTTATACTCCTGGAAGTTGGGGCTACATAGGTGGAGAGATTTTCCGCCGTTCTCCGGGACGTATCGGAACCACTGCCGAGGTGAAAGACACCCGTAATGTTCCTTTGCTCCAGACCAAACGCAAGGACATCAAGGCCTATCGCTTCGACTTGCCCGACGGCGACTATGAAGTGGAACTTCTTTTTGCTGACCTGAACGCACGTTCCGAGCGGGTGACTTACGATTTGGGAGCTGTCGCTACCCTAGACAATGCCGATTTCCGCGGCAGTGTCTTCAATGTTTCTGTCAACAACCGACCTTGGCTGAATCATTTCTCTCCGGCGATAGAAGTAGGCGGGAACCGTTGCATATCCAAGAAACTGCATGTTGCCGTAACCGGTGGAAACCTTACGGTGAACTTTGAGGCGGTGAAAGGGATGACGTTCTTGAATGGGATAAAGATATTCAGGATTCATTGATGTTCTATTCTTAATAATGTTGTATTAACCGATAAATTGAGTGAAATATGAAACACAAATTACTTACCGGGTCTCTCTCCTTCACAGTAGGGATGGGATTCAGCGCTTTGCCTGCCGTCGCGCAGCAATCTCCGGCTTCCACTGAGGTCAAGCCTAATGTAATCATTATCAACGTTGATGATTTGGGCTATGGCGACATTGGTTGTTACGGTGCCACCAAGGTCAAGACTCCCAATATAGACCGTCTGGCATCGCAAGGCCGTAGCTTTACGGACGCTCATTCATCCTCGGCTGTTTCCACGCCTTCACGTTATGGACTGATGACTGGTCAATATCCTTGCCGTGAGGATATTTGGGGGGCAATCTTCCTGAATCAGACTCTGCAAATTGATACGGCACGCACCACAATTGCGGATGTGATGAAACGTTCCGGCTATTCCACTGCCATCGTGGGGAAGTGGCATCTTGGATTCCGTACGGACGAGAAGATGGACTGGAACAAGGAACTGGCTCCCGGACCACTTGAATTGGGATTCGATTATTACTTCGGTGTGCCTATTCTCAACAGTCATCCACCTTTTGTTTATGTGGAGAACCATCATGTGGTGGGTTATGATTCCAACGACCCGTTTGTAAGAGGCAAGAGGGCAGAAACGGAGGAGTTCGATGAAAAATTCGGTATCAACTCTATTGGTGGAGCCACGGCTGCGCACCGTTTGTACAAAGACAGGGCTGTAGCCACTACTTTGAAAGACCGGGCCGTGCAGTGGATAAAGGAACATAAGGATTCACCTTTCTTCTTGTATTATGCTACCACCAACATCCATCATCCTTTTACACCGGCCGAACGCTTTGTAGGTACCAGTGAGGCAGGACCTTACGGTGATTCAATCCATGAATTGGACTGGGTGGTAGGCGAGATTATGCGTACCCTCGATGAGGACGGGCCGGACAGTTTCAATATGCTTCCTGCCCTTATCGGAAATCCCGGGAAAATGATTCGGGACCATATTATTATCTGTCCTTCCCAAAAGAGCCATCTTTCCATTCGCAAAGGGAAGTGGGTCTATATTCCGGCGCAAAACAGCGGCGGATTTACCGGAAAGAATGTCGGTGACCATGACTTGGGCGGGGCATCTGCTTTCCAGCTCACCCATCAGGTGAACAGCGATATAGAAAATGCCCGGATAAAGCCGGATGCACCCTCTGTGCAGCTTTATAATCTGGAGGAAGACCCATACCAGACGACAAATGTGTATGAACAGCATCCCAAGGTGGCACGCAGGCTGGCGCGGATACTGGAGGAGAAGATAAAGCAATCGGATGCTACAAGAAAATAATGACTAAAATGTTAGTATATGAAGAAAGAATTACTGTTCCTTATTTTATTGTCTTTTACAATTGGAATTCATGCTCAGATATGGAAAGTGCCTGAAGGGCATGAAACGCGATGGACAAGTTTTGAAAATCCTACTGGTGGCAAAGGTGCGGCAGCTCAGGCTAATAAAGGTGCAAAAGGGAGTGCCTTCGGTAGAATTATAGCGGGAGACAGCTGTGTGTTGTTGTCTCAGCAAGGCCCCGGAATCATTAACCGTATCTGGTTGACAGTCAGCAAACGTAATCCGAAAATGCTTCGTGCGTTGCGTATCAAGTTTTATTGGGATAACTCTGTGATTCCGGCTGTGGATGTTCCTTTGGGCGATTTCTTCGGAAATCCGCTGTCACGTACGTCTCGTTTTGAGAACTGCTTCTTTTCCAATCCGGAGAGGCGTTCCTTCAACTGTTGCATTCCGATGCCTTACCGTACCGGTGCTAAAGTGGTATTTGTGAATACCTCGGATGAGAATCTGACACATCTTTTCTATGATATCAACTTTACCAGACTGCCGGAATGGGATTCGGAAATGAGCTATTTTCATGCTGTCTGGCGCGAAGATAAATCCACCGAGTTGGGAGTGGATTATACCGTTCTACCCCAACTGTCGGGTAAAGGGCGTTTTTTGGGAGTTAGCGTGGGTATCTTTGCCAATAAGGCATACCAGACCACTTGGTGGGGAGAAGGTGAAATCAAATTCTACATTGACGGAGACAAGGAGTTTCCTACGTTGAGTGGTACGGGAATTGAAGACTATATCGGTACGGCTTGGGGGCAAGGCGAGTATTTCCACCGTTATCAGGGTTGTCCGATTGCGAATGCGGACAGTTGCTGGTGGAGCATGTATCGTTTCCATGTGCAGGACCCAATTTATTTTCATCGTGATATAAGAGTTACACTGCAACAGATTGGCGGTGCTCCATATCAAAAAGTACTCGAACTGTACAAGGCGAAGATCCCCTTGATTCCGATAACCATTGATAAAGGTGATGAACTGAAGTTTTATCGTTTGCTGAACGAAGATTCCGATCTTCATATCATGGATAAAGACTTTCCGCAAGGTTTTGTCAATTTCTACCGTCAGGATCATGTAACGTCGACTGCATATTTCTATTTGGATAGGGCTGCATTATAAAATGATTATATTTAAATTTATATTCTTGATAATTAGTTTGTTACAAAATGGTGTAGTAGGGATGATGTACCATGATAGCAGCTTGTGGTATTCTTGTGGTAGCTCCGTTTTTGACGTATATCAAGAACTCTTGTATGTTTGCAGAGAAATTTTAAATCGATAAATTATGAACAGAGTTGATATCCGTGCAGGTTAAGAGAACTACCGTATTATGTTAGAATTTTAAAGTTGTTAACCAGTGATTTATATTCTATTAATTTTAAAAAAGTGATACGATGAAAGATAATACACATTCCTTGAAGTGTTTTGTGGCAAAAAAAATATTTTTGATGGCGTGTCTGCTATTAGTGATGACGCCGATGTTTTCTCAGACAAAAATAGTGAACGGTACTGTAACGGATTTATCAGGTGAGCCTTTGATTGGAGTTTCTATCCTTGTGCGAGGTACCAATAACGGCGTAATTACTGATTTAGATGGGAAATATACATTAAAGGATGTACCGGAAAACGGGATACTTATTTTCAGTTATATAGGTATGCTGTCACAAGATGTGAAAGTAAACGGAAGGACGGTTATTAATGTAATGCTGAAAGAAGATTCCCAACAGTTGGAAGAAGTGGTTGTGATTGGCTACGGAGCTGCGAAAGCTAAAGATTTGACTGCACCTATCACTGTGGTTAAGGGAGAAGCTTTAATGTCAAGCCCTTTAGCGACCCCAATGGCTGCTCTCCAAGGAAAAGTGCCCGGTGTCAATGTCGTGAACAGTGGTGCTCCGGGTGAAGGTCCCACAGTACAAATCCGTGGTGTCGGTTCATTTTCCAACAGCAAACCGTTGTTTGTGGTTGATGGTATGTTTTATGATAATATTAATTTCTTGAATAATGCGGATATTCAGGATATGACCATTTTGAAGGATGCCTCGGCAGCAGCTATTTATGGCGTACGTGCTGCAAATGGTGTTGTTATAATTACTACCAAAAAGGGAACCCGTAACCAAAAACCTACCGTTACTTACGATGGTTATATAGGGGTTCAGAAAGCTTCTAACGTACTTGAACTTTGCAATGCGCATCAATATGCGACAATGTTGCTTGAAGGAGACTATGATGCCTATCAGTCACACTTTAAGCAGTCAATTGATAAATATGGTGGAAGTTACTCAGACCCTGATTTTCACAACTGGACTTTTGGGGCAGACAATGATTGGTATGACCAGCTTTTACGTACTGCCTTGATAACAAATCACAGCATGAATATAAATGGAGGTTCAGATAAAGCAATTTATTCTGTTGGTGTAAGCTACCTATATCAGGATGGCATTATGGATGTTGAAAATAACTATAAGCGTTTGAACCTCCGCAGTTCTCTAGACTTTGATGTAGCGAACTGGTTGAAAGTTGGTTTTAGTGGAGTGTTCAGTAACTCTACCCAGCAAGTACCCAATAATACAGCATGGCAGAAAGCTTTCAATTGTCCTCCGATTGTGGCTCTTTACGATGAGAATAATGACAAGGGGTTTCCTGATAAGTTTGGTTCTCCGGATGCTATCGGCTATAGTTCGAATTTCCACAATCCTATTGCTGCAGCCAAGTATTTTGATTCCCGGAATGAAAATTATCAGGTATTGAGTAATTTTTATGCCCAGTTTAATTTGATTCCTGACAAATTGAATTTCAAGACAAACTATTCTTATAGTTTTCTGTCTACTCAAGGTCGTGAGTTTACTCCCGCTTATTATGTGAGCAGTTGGCAGCAGTCGGCTGCTACCCAGTTGAAGAAAACCGAAAATAAATATTATAATTACATTTGGGATAATACCTTGACTTACAATGAACAATGGGGTAAACACCGATTTGGTGCTATGCTTGGCTATTCCATGCGTCAGGAGCAATGGCGCTATTTCGAGGGCAAAGCCAGTAATGTGCCTGATGGTGCGGATGAATACTGGTATATCAAGAATGGTGATGCAACGGGTGCCACTGTAACCGATGACGGTTTTTGTTACAGAGGTCTTTCCTATTTTGCCCGTCTGAACTACAATTATAATGATAAGTATCTGTTGATGTTCACTATGCGTGCTGACGGTTCCAGCAAGTATCAGGAAAACTGGGGGTACTTTCCTTCCGTAGGTGCTGCTTGGGTTCTTTCGGAGGAGTCGTTCTTAAAGAATCAAAAATGGGTCGATTTCTTGAAATTACGTGCAAGTTGGGGAAAACTTGGTAACGACCAAGTGAAGGCAAGCGATGGTTTTGCCTCCATTACCACTGGTAATGCGGCATCAGGCGTGTTTGGGAACAGTACATTTGCAGGCTTTCAGAACAGTACGTATTTTAGCTGGTTGAAGTGGGAAGTTGTTGAGGAGTGGAATGCCGGCTTGAACTTTATTACTCTTAGTAACCGTCTGAATATAGATGTCGATTACTATCATCGGATGACTAAAAATGCTGTAATTTCTCCGCTTCTTCCATTCAGTACCACAACACTTGCCGGCAACTATGGCAAGATTCTCAATTCTGGTATTGATGTCAGTGCTCATTGGAGTGACCGGATTGGAAAGGATTTTACTTATAATATAGGAGTAAACATCTCCACTTTGAGGAACCGTGTCAAAGATTTGAGTGGCAACAGCATTATCAAGGGAGGCCGAACCGTAAACATAGTGGGGAAAGAAATGAACTCATTCTATGGCTTCAAGATGGTAGGCGTTTATCAGACGGAAGAAGAATGTGCTGCCGATCCTATTGCAGTAGCCAATGGTTGTGTGCCGGGTGACTTGAAATATGCCGATCTTAATGATAATGGTGTTCTTGATGGAAACGACCGTACTTGTTTAGGTTCATATATTCCTAATTTTACGTATGGCATTAATCTCGGTTTCAATTACAAAAACCTTGATTTTGAATTGACCACTTATGGGCAAACTGGCGCTCAGATGTTCAATCGTAAACGTGCGTTACGTTATGCATCTCAGAACTATAACTTTGATCTTGCCCAGTATGAAAATCGCTGGACTGGTCCGGGTTCGACAAACTCTGACCCGTCGGCAGCTGCTCTGCTGAAGACTTGGAATGTGAGTGATCAGCGTTACAGTTCATATTTTGTTGAGAGTGCAGATTATTTCCGTATTCAGAATATTACGCTTGGTTACACATTCCGTAAAATCAAGATGGGTAATTACATACTGCCTGGATTGCGTTTGAGTGTGACGGCCGACCGTCCATTCACCACCTTCAAGGCCAATACATTTACTCCTGAATTGTCGGATAGCGAGGGCTGGGATACAGAGGTATATCCTTTGACATCGACCTATACTTTCGGCTTGAGAATAGATTTTTAGAAATAACACATTAAAAGATATTAGCTATGATGAAAGCTTTAGTGAAACCATTGATATATATAACGTCTGCTCTGATGATGTTTTCAATCACATCGTGTGATGATTTTCTGGATAAAGAGCCTGAGGGCAAAGTGCCGGAGGAAAAGGTGGATTACACAAATCTTGAAAATATGTACCAGCCCGTTTCCGGTGTATATGCCAAAATCCGTACCAGCGGTATGCACTGGGTCATTTGGGAGCTTACTACGATTCGTGAGCAGGATATATATGGAGTTCAGAATGACATTTTTAAAAATGTAGGTTTCTATAAATATGATGATTCTTTTTGGGGGATTGATGAAATATGGAAACAGTATTATAATATCATCAAAGTCGCCAATTCTGCCATTGAAACCTTGGATTTGTATGCAGAGAACATAAAAAATGACGGCGATATGAAAAACTATAAGGCATATCGGGGTGAAGTCATGTTCATGCGAGCATACGCTTATTTCCGTATGGTTCAGGCTTTTGGTCCGGTTACTATCCTTCGTGATAATAATCAGACAGATTTGCAGCGCTCTACGGTTGATGCCGTTTATAAATATGCATTGAAAGACTTGCAGTATGGCATTGATAACATGCCTCGTATACGCCCTAATCAAAGTTCTCATATTGGTGCTGTAACGGCTTTTTCTGCTGCTACTTTGGCTGCTAAGATTTATCTGAATATGGGGAATTATGATAAAGTAGAGGAACTCACAGATGATATTATTTCAAACGGTAATTTTTCTCTTTATTCTGATTATTATCAGTTGTTTAAGATTCCCGGGAAGTTATGTGACGAGTCTATCTTCGAGTGCCAGTGTACTGATTTCGGTAATGGTTCCGGTGATTTGGTAGAACCGGGTGAGTGGTTTATTTGTCAAGGACCAGTCAACTCCGGGAACATTTCCGGTTGGGGACACTGTGGTGTTTATGAATCTTTCCGGGATTGGGCTTATGAGCGTGGAGAAACTGTACGTGCCACTACCTCATTTTTGCTGGCGGGTGAAACGACTCCGAGTGGTGACTATATTAATCCGCGGAAAAATCCGGCGAATGCAGATTGTTGGAACGGTAAGGCTTATACTCCAGCGAGCCAGCTTACTCCTGGACGTACGAAGTATGGTACAAATAATAATATCCGTATTTTCCGATATGCTGATGTCCTTCTTATGAATGCAGAGGCTAAAATCAGAAATGGGAAAAACGGTGATGCTCCATTCAATGAAGTAAGAAGGCGTGCTGAAATGCCGGAACTTACAAATGTAACTGTTAATCAAGTGCTTGACGAACGTCGTATGGAGTTATTCTTTGAGTGGGGTGAACGTTATACTGATCTTCTTCGTACCGGTTTAGCAGCAACGGAATTGAAGGAGTTGAATTGGACGGAAGAGAATCAATACTTTCCAGTTCCTTTTAACCAATACACTCAAATCCCGGATTTGTTGCTTGAACCGAAAGATGAATAGTTTTGAGGAACGTTAGTTGATTAGGTTTTACATATATTAAAAAGGATTATGACTATAGAAAACGTGTTTTTCAATAGTGTATTGGTTGCTTTCGCATTGCTTGTCGCTTCGTGCGGCAAGCAACCGGAAGCCGAGGTAGAGGTGATGTCGTTCAACATCCGTTTGGACCATGTGGCGTTTTCTATAAGACAGATCGTTTTGAACTTTTGAAGAACGGAGACTTCGGACTGAGTGAAACTCCTGATTCCATCGGAAAGAAAGGCTGGGATGCGGCTTGCGAGCGTATTGTGACTTGGGCGGTACTGAAAGACAAGGTGAGTGGTAGGGAAATAGCTGCTTTCAATACTCATTTCGATCATGTAGGTAAAGTGGCACGTCGCGAAAGTGCCGTGCTGATACTTGAGAAGATAAAACAAATAGCGGGTGACCTTCCGGTAATTGTTACCGGAGACTTTAATGGAACGGTAGATTCCGAGCCGGTCACTGTATTGACGGAAGGTGGAATGAAGAATGCTTGCGTTACGGCGAAAGTCGCTTACGGACCGACATGGAGTTTCCATGACTTCGGGCGCATCCCGGTAGAGAAACGTAGGTTGATAGATTTTATTTTTATAAAAGGTGCTGTAGAGGTGGAGCGTTACCGAACCATTGATGATAAGCCGGACAACGGCTATCTCTCCGATCATGCTCCCGTAATGGCTATCTTAAAACTATAAAAGCATTTACTATGAAAAAGAAATTATTGATTGGAGCTGCCCTAATACTTTCTGTGAGTACGGCATGTACTTCAGGAGCCGGTGATTGGCAGAGTTACAGCGGTGACAAACGGATAGAAGAGCGTGTCGATTCTGTACTTGCCTTGATGACACTTGAAGAGAAAATAGGTCAGATGACCCAATATTCTGCCAAGAGCGATATTGTGACCGGTCCGCAAGTAAATACGGACATTGAACCTCTATTGAAGAAAGGATACATAGGCAGTCTTTTCCATGCCACTTCTTCTGCCGCCATCCGTAAGACACAAGAGACGGCACTAGCGGAATCCCGGTTGAAGATTCCAGTGCTTTTTGCTTTCGATGTGATACACGGTTTTAAAACGATATTCCCTATTCCTTTGGCCGAGTCGTGTGCCTGGGACGCTGAACTGGCAGAAAGAAGTGCGTCCATTGCCGCTGCCGAAGCTTCGGCAGTGGGTGTTAACTGGACTTTTGCCCCCATGGTGGACATTTCACGTGATGCACGTTGGGGACGGGTAATGGAAGGCTCTGGTGAGGATCCTTATCTGGGTTCATTGCTCTCTGCCGCACGTGTACGCGGTTTCCAGGGTGAGAAGCCCGAAGACTTGATGCGGCTGGACAAGATGCTGGCTTGCGCCAAACACTTCTGTGCATATGGTGCTGCTGAAGCTGGTCGTGATTATAATACGACTGATGTGTCCGAGCGCTCTTTGCGCGATATTTATTTCCCACCTTTCAAGGCTGCCAAAGATGCGGGTGTGGCTACTTTCATGACTGCCTTCAATGAGATTTCCGGTGTGCCTTGCACTTCCAGTAAGTTCCTTTATCAGGATGTGCTTCGCGATGAGTGGAGGTTCAACGGTTTTGTAGTGACGGATTATACGGCTATCAATGAGCTTGTTCCCCACGGCGTGGCACGCGACGAGGCTCATGCCGCCGAGTTGGCTGCCAATGCGGGCATCGAGATGGATATGACCGGAGGTGTGTTTCATGCACATCTGCTGCAAGCCGTGAAAGAGGGCAAGGTGAACGAAGAAACCATTGATAATGCCGTACGCCGCATTCTGGAGATGAAATTCCTTTTAGGCATTATGGACGATCCTTACCGCTATCTGAATGAGGAGCGTGAGAAGGCTACTATCATGAAACCCGAGTTCTTGGAAGCAGCGCGCGATGCTGCTCGTAAGTCGGTAGTATTGTTGAAGAATGAGAATGACTTTTTCCCGATACAACCCTCTGAACGTAAGACTGTAGCTTTGATAGGCCCTATGGTGAAAGAACGTAACAGTGTGAACGGTGGTTGGGGTGGACGGGGAGACCGTCAACGGAGTGTCACTCTTTTTGAAGGGTTGGAAAAAAAGTACGGAAACTCGAACGTACGTTTTCTTTATGCCGAAGGCTGCGATCTTCGTAAGCCTGGAACTGCAGGATTTGCACAAGCTGTGTCCGTGGCTCGTCAGGCAGATGTCATTCTGGTTGCTGCCGGTGAAGACCAGAACTGGAGTGCCGAGGCTGCTTGCCGCACGGACATCACCCTGCCTGCTTCGCAGCGCGACTTGCTGAAGGAACTTAAGAAAACGGGTAAGCCCATCGGATTGGTATTGATGAACGGTCGTCCGCTGGAACTTACTTGGGAGGACGAGAATATGGATGCTATTCTCGAAGCCTGGTATCCGGGCACGATGGGTGGTCATGCCATTGCCGATGTCATCGCAGGCGACTATAATCCTGCCGGAAAGCTGACAATGAGTTTTCCACGTTCGGTGGGGCAGCTCCCGCTTTACTATAACCACAAGAACACCGGACGACCGCTTCCTCCGGACAATCCGAAGATGGATTACAAGTCTTCTTATATTGACTGTCCCAATTCTCCGCTTTATCCTTTTGGATATGGCTTAAGTTATACTAGCTTTGAGGTGGATAACTTGAAGTTGGACAAGGAGGAGCTGAAAAAGGGGGAAACACTTACCGTTACAGTGGATGTAGCCAATATCGGTAAAGTCGGTGGTGAAGAGGTGGTACAGCTTTATATTCGCGACCTTGTGGGAAGTGTGACTCGTCCGGTGAAAGAATTGAAGGGTTTTCAAAAGCTGTATCTCAAGGCTGGCGAGAAGAAGTCGCTGACATTTGTGCTGACTGAAGAAGACCTTGCCTTTTGTGGTGCTGATATGAAGATGCAGGTGGAACCGGGGGAATTCCGGCTCTGGGTAGGAACATCGTCGGCAGATGAGCGGAATGAATCTGTTTTTACGTTGATATGATAAATTGAAAAATCTTATAAATCATTGAAGATGATGAATCATAAACTATCTTTAGGACTTGCCATGCTTCCATTGGTTCCTGCTGTTCAGGCTCAGGAACAAGGCAGGCAAGACGGTGAACGTCCTAACATTATTTTTATCATGAGTGATGACCATGCACAGCAGGCTATGAGTATCTATGGTCATCCTATAGGTAAAGTGGCACCTACTCCTAATATTGACCGTATCGGGCAGGAAGGAGCTGTGTTCTGGAATAATTATTGCTGTAATTCTATTTCAGGCCCCAGTCGCGCCGCGATACTTACTGGCAAGCATAGCCATAAGAACGGCTTCATGAAGAATTGGGCACTAGGTTTCGACGGCTCTCAGCAGACGTTGCCTAAACTGTTGCAACAAGGCGGCTATGAGACTGCCGTCATCGGTAAATGGCATCTTATTTCCAAGCCGACGGGATTTGACCATTGGATGATTCTCAATGACCAAGGCGAATACTGTAACCCACAGTTCATTACCGAGGGGGACACTACTATTCATAAAGGATATGTGACCGACCTCATTACTCAATATTGTGAGGAATGGATGGACAACGGTCGTGACAAGAACAAGCCGTTCTTCCTGATGATGCACCACAAAGCCATTCACCGCAATTGGGTACCTGCCGAACGGCATTATCGTTTGTATGAACACGCCAAGTTCCCGCTTCCCGATAATTATTACGATGCCTATGAGGGACGTTACGCAGCACAGATGCAGAAGATGAGTATATACCGTGACATGTACGAAGGTCACGATTTGAAGATGGTTGCGGGTATCGATAGCGACAGCCTGCTCTTTGACCCTTGGCCGCACGCTTTCATGGGAACAATGACACCGGAAGAACGCCGCCGTTTCCTTGATGCTTACCGCGATCGAAATAATGAGTTCTATTCCAAGCCACGTTCATTTAAGGAAGTGGCTGAATGGAAATACCAACGTTACCTGCAAGACTACATGGCTTGTGTAGCAAGTGTGGACGAGAGTGTGGGCGAGATACTGGACTATCTCAAACGTACGGGGTTGGACAAGAATACGATTGTAGTCTATACCACCGATCAAGGCTTCTACTTGGGCGAACATGGCTGGTTTGACAAGCGTTTCATGTACGAAGAGTCTTTTGGTATGCCGATGGTGATGCGCTGGCCGGGACATATCAAACCGGGTACGCAAGTTACAGGTCTGACCCAGAACATCGACTTTGCTCCTACTTTCCTTGATATGTGCGGCATCTCCATTCCGCAGGACATGCAGGGCGTTTCGTTCAAGGAACTGGTGGAAAAAGGCAAGACACCGCGCGACTGGCGTAAGTCCTTGTACTATCACTATTATGAGTTTCCCGGCTTCCACAGCGTGCGTGCCCATTACGGTGTGAAGATGGAACGCTACAAGCTGATGCACTTCTACGTGGATGACAATTGGGAACTTTATGATCTCAAGACAGACCCTGAAGAGATGCACAATCTTTATGGGAAGAAGGGAATGGAGAAGATTACCACCGAACTGAAGGCTGAACTGGCACGCTTGCAAAAAGAATACGATGTGCCGCAGGAGTTATGCCGCTGAAAAGCTACCGGAAGACATATTGAACATTAATAACCTGATAATAAAGATAAAAGATAATGAGAAGACTGATTACTAATCTGCTGCTGGCATTATTATGCTTGGCGTCTCCCCTTTTGGCGCAGGACATGCGCATGGATACTTATTGTAATCCGCTGAATGTAGACTATACCTATATGATATACAATTCTTCGAAAGATATCTCCTACCGCTCGGGTGCCGACCCTGCCGTAGTAGAGTTTCGTGGAGAATATTATATGTTCGTTACCCGTACGCACGGCTACTGGCATTCTACGGATTTGCAAAACTGGAATTTTATCAATCCGGGGGAAAACTGGTATCCACAAGGTTGTAACGCTCCGGCGGCACATAACTACAAGGATTCAGTACTTTATGTCTGTGGCGATCCTTCGGGTGTGATGAGTGTGCTTTATACCGACAACCCCAAGTCGGGTAACTGGAAAGCCACTCCTGCCATCATCACCAACTTGCAAGACCCTGACCTTTTTCTTGATGATGACGGCAGTGCTTACATGTTCTGGGGCTCTTCCAACAAGTGGCCCATTCGCGGCATGAAGCTCAACAAGAACCATCGTTTCATACAAGAAGGCGAGAAGCTGGAACTTTTCAATCTCGACCCAGAGAAACATGGTTGGGAACGTTTTGGAGAAAATCATGCCGATACCGTGCTGGGCGGCTATATCGAAGGACCGTGGTTGACAAAGCACAACGGGAGGTATTACATGCAATATGCCGCTCCGGGCACTCAGTTCAATGTATATGCCGATGGTGTATATGTGGCCGACCATCCGATGGGACCTTATACCTATCAGAAACATAACCCCATTTCCTATAAGCCTGGCGGTTATATCAACGGTGCCGGTCATGGAAGTACGGTGCTCGGACCGGGTGGGCAATACTGGCATTTCGGTTCCATGGCTCTGCCCATTAATATGCACTGGGAACGCCGTCTCTGCATGTTCCCTACTTATTTTGACGAAGACGGCATCATGTATTGCGACACCCGTTTTGGTGATTATCCCCGTTATGCGCCTACTGTGCCTGGAAAGAAGGGTGAGTTCCGCGGCTGGATGCTTCTTTCTTACAACAAGCCTGCCAGAGGTTCTTCGGCTGTAGAAGGTCATACTGCTGCCGGATTGACGGACGAGAATTGCAAGACTTATTGGCTGGCTTCTTCCAACGATGAAACACAGTGGGTGGAGATAGACCTTCAGGCACCTGCCACTGTAAACGCTATTCAGGTGAATTACAACGATTATAAGAGTGACATGTATGGCCGTTATCCCAGCCTACGCCACCGTTATACCATCGAAGGTTCTGTGGACGGCATCAACTGGACGCGCCTCGTCAACCGCAGCAATAGTTTCAAGGATACTCCGCACGATTACGTGGAATTGGAAACCCCTGCTCGGGTACGTTATGTACGTTACAAAAACATTCATGTTCCTACACCGCACCTTTCCATTTCTGCCATCCGTATTTTCGGTCTGGGCGAAGGTAAGGCGCCTGCTCAAGTGAAGACATTTGACCCTCACCGTCACGAAGATCGTCGTGACATCACGCTGACTTGGAAACCGGTGAAAGGTGCACAAGGATACAACATCCTTTGGGGTATTGCGCCGGACAAGCTTTACAGTTCTTGGATGGTGTATGGTGACGAGTGTAGGCATCTGATGAAATGTCTCTCTACCGACCAGGAATATTATTTTGCTATCGAAGCTTTCAATGAAAGCGGTGTATCTCAAATTTCTGCCGTTAAAGAAGTGAGATAATGTGTTGTAAAATGAGGGTGTGCCATCAACCGTTTTGACACACCCTCATTTGTCGTTTTATGTGTATTTTGTTTATTGTCAGCTTAATAAAACTATGGATAAAAAGTCGTATTGCATCGCTTGGTTGATGTTGTTGTTCGTCGGTTCATTACATGCACAATATCGTACTACTACCTACTGTAACCCTCTTAATCTGGACTATACTTATCCTTTTCACAATTCCCATTTGGGCAAGTCCTATCGTTCGGGTGCCGACCCTGCTGTAGTGGAGTTTCGGGGGGAGTATTATATGTTCGTTACCCGTTCCTGGGGTTACTGGCATTCCAAGGACTTGCTGAATTGGGACTTTATTACTCCCGAAAAATGGTATTTCGAAGGTTGCAATGCTCCTGCTGCCCATAATTATAAAGATTCCGTACTCTATGTTTGTGGGAATCCATCCGGAGCCATGAGCATACTTTATACCGATAATCCCAAACGGGGGGACTGGAAGGCAGTGCCATCGGTACTCCACGACCTTCAGGATCCTGCCCTTTTCATTGATGATGATGAACGTGCTTATATGTATTGGGGGTCTTCCAACCGTTGGCCTATCCGTGGTAAGGAACTTGATATGAAGAATAAATTCCTGCCGATAGCGAAAAAGCCGGATTCACTGCTCTTTCTCCGTCCTGACATTCATGGGTGGGAACGTTTTGGCGAAAATCATACCAGTGACATCAAGCCATTCATCGAGGGTGCGTGGATGACGAAACACAATGGGAAATATTATTTGCAATATGCCGCTCCGGGCACTCAGTTCAATGTGTATGGTGACGGTGTTTATGTAGGAAAATCTCCTTTGGGTCCCTTTCAGTATGCGGCTCATAATCCGTTCTGCTACAAGCCGGGAGGATTTGCTACCGGTGCCGGGCATGGAAGTACGGTTTGTGGTCCGGGAGGAATATACTGGCATTTCGGTACAATCCATCTGTCCATTAATTATAAGTTTGAGCGTAGGTTATGTATGTTTCCTACATTTTTTGATGAAGACGGTGTGATGTACTCTGATACTTACTTCGGTGACTATCCTCACTATTCTCCCGACCAGGTTTCGCGACAGACGACAAGCGGTGGTTTCCGGGGCTGGATGTTGCTTTCTTATGGCAAACCCGTGAAGGCTTCTTCGCAATTGGAAAGTTATCCGGTGGAAAATGTGACGGACGAGAACTTGAAAACCTTCTGGGTGGCCGGAAAAAATGACGATAAGCAATGGGTGGAGATAGACCTTGAAGAAGTGAGTGACGTGTATGCCTTGCAACTGAATTTCTTTGACTATGAGGAAACCGGATTTTGGGGACGTATGCCAAACCTCCGGCAACGCTATCTTGTAGAAGCTTCGGTGGATGGTGCCCGTTGGCGGGTATTGGTGGACTATCGCAACAGTTTCCGTGATGCCCCTCATAATTACATAGAACTGGATCAACCGATAGAAGCACGCTATATTCGTTATCGCCACCATTACGTGCCGGGCAAGAATCTGGCAATGGGGGATATTCGCGTGTTCGGTTTGGGACGTGGGAAAAAACCGGCTACGGTAAAAGGTTTTACGGTAGTGCGTGAAGCGGACGAACGTAATGCCCGCATTTCTTGGAAATCGGTGAAGGGTGCGCAAGGCTATAATGTATTGTGGGGTGTTGCTCCTGATAAATTGTATAGTTCGTGGATGGTATATGGCGATAATTCATTAGACTTACGTGCCCTCACGGTGGGACAAAAATATTATTTTGCCATCGAATCGTTTAATGAAAATGGTATTTCGCAACGTGTCTTTCTTCGAGAGGCTCACTGATTATGTAAATTGAGTAATAATGAAACAGATAATACACTCTTTTTTGTGTGGTGGTACCGTTTGGGCAGCTTGTGCTGTATCGCAGGGAGTAAAGGCCGGTGGAACTTCTGTTTCTGCTGCAGAGGATGGCGAGGTTGTTCGTCCCAACATTGTTTGTGTGGTATGCGAAGACATCAGTCCTTGGCTACGCTGTTTTGGTGACAGTGTGGCAGTGACTCCCACTATTGACGCCCTTGCGGCAGAGGGCGTACGCTATACCAGCCTTTACGAGACAGTGGGTGTCAGTGCTCCTTCGCGTGCGGCACTCATCACGGGAATGTATCCCACACATATTAAAGCTAATTATATGCGTACGCAAGGGGGGCAGATTGCACGTCCGCCAGCAGTAACCGGTTACGATATTGTGTTGTCTGAAGGAATTAAATGCTATACTGAGCTGTTGCGTGCCGCTGGTTATTATTGTACGAACAATCCGAAGACCGACTATCAGTTTCTATCGCCTTTGACAGCTTGGGACGAATGCGGTAGGCAGGCGCATTGGCGCAATCGTCCTAAGGGAATGCCTTTTTTCGCTATATTCAATACCCTTGCTTCGCATGAGCAGAAGGTATGGGAAAGTGCAAAGGATACGCTATACGTCTCTCCCGACGATGTGGTACTGCCTCCCTATTATCCTGAGGACAGCATTGTGCGCCGCGACATAGCTGTCATGTACAGCAATATTTACCGCATGGACTGTTTTGTCCGCCAGATGATTGATGAACTGAAGGCTGCAGGCGAGTGGGATAATACTATTCTTATCTTTTATTCGGATAATGGCGGACCGCTTCCTCGGCAGAAACGTGAAATAACAGAGGTTGGTACCCATATTCCTCTCATTATCCGTTATCCGGACGGACGATTGGCCGGCAGTATTGATGATGGACTTCGCAGTGTCATTGACATTCCACCCACGATTCTTTCATTGGCGGGTATCAAGCCTCCTGCCTATATGGATGGCAAGGCATTTGCTGGGAAATATGCTTCGCCATCGCGGCGCTATGTTTTTGCCGCACGTGACCGTATGGATAAGTGCTATGACCAGCAGGGGGGCGTGCGCGATTGCCGTTATCGTTATATCTGTAATTATACTCCCAATCAGCCCGGCTATCAGCCGGTAGGATTTCGTCTGAACATGCCGATGATGCGCCGTATGCTTCAACTCCATGAAGAAGGCGCACTCGATGAGAATCAAGAAAGCTGGTTTGTCTGGCCCCGTCAGCGTGAAGAGTTCTATGATTTGGAGAAAGACCCTCATGAGATGTGCAATCTGATTAATGATTCGGCTTACCGGAAAGACATTGACCGTTTGCGGAAGGTGTATCGGCAGTGGGAAAGGAAATATTGGCAATGTCGTCCGCTGACAGAACCGGAAATAGTATAAACTATGTGGCCGGACGGTGTACAGCCGCTCGTGTCAGCTCCGCAGATTGTACAGAGGGGGGCAGGTCAAGCTGGAGTGTTCCACTCCTGGAGTCTCTTATGCCTATCAGTTGAATGGTCGGGGACGGAATGGAGAGAAACATTGGAGTCTATATGTTGAGCCGTTTGCTGTCCGTAAAGGAGACCGGGTGGCAGTGCAGGCTTTCCGGGTAGGATATAAGAAAAGTGAGATAGTAAACTTCTTGATTGAACATTAATTTTATAAAATATGAAGAATATAGTTTGTACAGCCTTGATGCTGTTGATGTCTGTGTGTATGTATGCGCAGGAGTTGTATGGAGAGTATGAAAAGAAAGTGTATGTCTCTTCGCAGGGAGATTCGTTGAAGTACCGTTTGCTGCGTCCCGAAGCAGAAAAGGCAGGGCAGAAATATCCGTTGGTGCTTTTTCTGCATGGTGCGGGCGAACGAGGAGATGATAATCAAAAGCAATTGGTGCATGGTGGGCAGATGTGGCTCAATCCGGTGAACAGAGAAGAATATCCGGCTTTTGTATTGGCTCCCCAGTGTCCTAAGGAAGATTATTGGGCTTATGTGGGTCGTCCCAAGTCGTTTGTACCTGGAGAAATGCCCGAGGTACAGGAGCCTACGCGTATATTCCGCACATTGAAGGAGTTGCTGGATACCTATTTGGCTATGCCCCAGGTGGATAAAGACCGGATTTATGTGATGGGACTTTCCATGGGCGGTATGGGGACGTTTGATTTGGCGATACGTTATCCCGAAGTTTTTGCCGCAGCCGTTCCCATCTGTGGTATTGTGAATCCGGCAAGGCTTTCTGCCGCCAAAGACGTGAAGTTCCGTATTTATCACGGAGATGCCGATAACATTGTTCCGGTAGAAGGTTCGCGTCAGGCTTACAAGGCCTTGAAGGCTGCCGGTGCCGATGTTGAGTATATCGAATTCCCTGGAGTCAATCATGGCAGTTGGACACCGGCGTTCAATGATTCTGAGTTTATGGAGTGGCTGTTTAATCAGAAGAAAAAATGATGAGAATATTGTCTGTTATCGGAGCGCTCTTTTTAGGGGGCGCTTTTTTAACTTCTTGCACCACTTCCGGTCGGGTAAGTACTT
>OGGJ01000774.1_pt1 | contig 30740 bp, 16 predicted proteins | sample 1571071 | NCBI WGS metagenome assembly OGGJ01 (sample SAMEA2581954, study PRJEB24529) | metagenome | biome: Human gut stool | place: China | collected 2011
AATTAGAAACCGCCGGATTGCAAATCCGGCGGAACAAATGCTTTCATTAATAGACTTTGTTTTTCATCCAACATGTTTGCGAATGAACCATGAAAGGTAACTTTTTGCATGACAAAAGGCCGCAAACGGCAACGCAAAAGGCCGTGTTTTGCATTGCAAAACACGGCCTTTTATAAACCATCTGATTATCAATCAGTTACAAATCATTCTCAAATCCCTTATCCATACTTCGCCAAACATCGTCAGCATACTAAGCTCCCTCCCTTCGGGAGGGTTGGGGTGGGTGTTCCCTTTGGTTGGGGTGGGTGTTAGGTTGCCTGGTTTCGGGTGTTCCCTTTGGCCGGAATGGGTGCTTACTTCCTCGGCTTCCTCCGTGCCCATCCTTCCTCGCTGAAGTCGGGCTCTTCGCCTACGAGCTTCACGTCCTTGCCGCCCGTGTTGAAAAACTGGCGCCAGTCGTCCTTGCGTCCGCTCTCCTGGAAGTCGGCCTCGGCCTTCTTGCGGCGGCGCTCCGAGCGCTCTCCGCCCTCGTAGTCGCGCCGCTTCGACTTCTTCTCGAAGCTGCCCGGCTTGTCGTTCTTCCACGCGCCGCGCTGCGGTTTGCTGTCGCGGTCGGCGTCGTTGCAGCGCACCTGGCGGCCCTTGTACGTAGTTCCGTCGAGCGCGCGCATCACCTTCACCGCGTCCTTCTCGGGCACTTCGAAGTACGACATCTTCGACATCAGGTCGATTGCGCCTATTTCCTGCCGTCCGCCGCGCATGTTGCGGTTGACGAACTGCATCAGCTCGCCCGGGTAGAAGCCGTCGGCCTTGCCAAGGTTGATGAACAGGCGGCGGTAGCCGGCCTCCGCCTTGTGCGTGCGCTTGCGCTCGTCGCTGGTGCGCTCCTTCTTTTTCTTTTCGCCGCGGCCGGTAGGTTTCTCTATCTCGGGCGCGTCGGCGTAGTATGCGAGGAACTTGCCGAACTCGAGGCTGACTATTTTCTTGATTACGTCTTCCTTGTCGATGAACTCGAAGTAGCGGTTGATGTCGTCCATGAAGGGCGCTATTTCCTCGTCGTTCACGTCGGTCTTGACAATCTGGTCCATCACCTTGTACAGCTGCTTCTTGCAGATTTCCTCGGCCGACGGAATGTCTCCCTGCACGAAGTCCTTGCCGATGGTCTTCTCTATGGCGCGTATTTTCGACTTCTCACGTGTGTGTACAATCGAGATTGACGTTCCCTTCTTGCCCGCGCGGCCAGTACGTCCGCTGCGGTGGGTGTAGCTCTCGATGTCGTCGGGCAGTCCGTAGTTGATGACGTGCGTTAGGTCGTCCACGTCGAGGCCGCGCGCGGCCACGTCGGTAGCCACGAGCAGCTGCGTGAGGTGCTGGCGGAACTTCTGCATCGTGAGGTCGCGCTGCGCCTGCGAGAGGTCTCCGTGCAGCGACTCGGCGTTGTATCCGTCGTGGATTAGCTTGTCGGCTATTTCCTGCGTCTCGCGCTTCGTGCGGCAGAATATTATTGCAAAGATTTTCGGGTAGTAGTCAACTATGCGCTTCAGTGCGAGGTACTTGTCCTTGGCGTTCACCATATAATATATGTGGTTGACGTGTTCGGCGCCCTCGTTGCGGCTTCCCACGACTATTTCCTTCGGGTCGGTAAGGTAGTTGCGGGCAATTTTCTCTATTTCGCGGCTCATCGTAGCCGAGAAGAGCAGCGTGTTGCGGTCTTTGGGCACGCCTGCCAGTATTTCGTCGATGCTCTCGGAGAAGCCCATGTTGAGCATCTCGTCGGCCTCGTCGAGCACGACGTTCTTCACCGCCTCGAGCTTCGCCACGCCGCGGTGCATCAGGTCGATGAGTCGTCCCGGGGTGGCTACGATGATTTGCGCTCCCTTCTTCAGCGAGCGTATTTGGTTCTCTATGGACGTTCCGCCGTAAACGGGCACGATGTGTATGCCGTCCATGTACTTTGAAAAGTCCTTCAGGTCATCGGCAATCTGAAGGCACAACTCCCTCGTAGGGCTAAGCACTATGGCCTGCGTCTGGCGCACGCGAGAGTCGGTGCGCTGCAATACCGGTATGCCGAAAGCCGCCGTCTTGCCCGTGCCGGTCTGCGCCAGGGCTATGACGTCGTTCCTGTTTCCCAACAGATACGGTATTACTTCCTCTTGTACAGGCATTGGCTGCTCGAAGCCCAATTCCTCGATGGCGCGGCGTATTTCCTCGCTCACGCCCAATTCTTCAAATGTCTTCAATCTAAAAAAATTATGTATAAAAAACTGCAGTTGCGCCAAACGTTCAAGCTCCGTTTGGCTTTCACGGGTGCAAAGATAGTGCAAGCCGAGGGAACTGCAAAATAAATGCGAGAAAAAAAGGGGAAAAGCCCCCTCCCGGCCTCTATGGAAGCCCCCACCCAACCTCCCCGAGGGGAGGAGACAGGGCGTGATACCTATCCTCAGCCACTCTCCAAGGGAAGTGTGCTTTATATGCTTTAGCAGCTTGTTACGCTGCCTTGGCGTATTAGGCCCGTCAGGCTTATCGGGCTTATTAGGCCCAATAAGCCTGATGTGCTAAATGCGCCTGATAAGCCGCTGATAATCAGGTGGTTGCCAAAAGGCCGTCTTTTAGCCTGCAAAACGTGGCCTTTTACCGTGCGATTGACGGCCTTTTGCAAGGCGAAAGGCCGTCAATCGGGTTCTGCCTATTCGGCTCATCAGGCCCATTAGGCTAATAAGCCCGATGAGCCTGATGTGCCGGATGGGCTTGACAAGTATGCTGGCAAAGTGCAGGGTTTTGCCTTCGGCCGACGCGTTTTTGCCGATGGAAAGGGGTTTTGCGGTTTAATATGCGTCCACTTTTTGCAGATGGTAACGTTTCCGTTAACATATTGATTTACAGTGAGATAACTTCCGATAGTGCGCCGCCGCCGTCCACTTTTTGCATTTGCGGGCTTTTTCCTGTTGCTTATTCAAGATAATTTTGCAACACGGATATCATGAAAACAATCCTTAAACTAAAACCAAACTTTAAGTTATGAAAAAGTGTAAGTCATTCATCCTGACGTTGCTGGTCTCGTTGGTGTCCATGACGATGTACGCGCAAGAGTTTGTATGCTCGGGTACTGTCGTCGACGATGCCGGCGAGCCTATCATCGGCGCCTCAATCTTCCAGAAAGGAAGCACACAGGGCGCAGTCTCCGACCTTGACGGAGCGTTCAAGTTGGCACAAGTGCCCGAAGGCAGTACGATAACCATATCGTACATAGGGTACAAGACGGTCGAGGCCAAGGCCGCGGCAGGCATGCGCATCGTCATGCACGAGGACAACGCCACGCTCAACGAGCTTGTCGTGGTGGGTTACGGCGTGCAGAAGAAGAGTGTCGTGACGGCCTCCATAGCCAAGGTTGGCTCTGACGAGCTGGGCATGACGGCACCCGTCCGCATGGACAACGCCCTGAAGGGCCTCGCCGCCGGCGTCACCGTAACGTCGTCTTCGGGACAGCCGGGAGCGGCGGCGAAAATCCGCGTGCGCGGTATCGGCACCATCAACAACTCCGACCCGCTCTACATCGTCGACGGAATGCCCATCGAGGGCGGCCTCGACTACGTAAACCCGAGCGACATCGAGAGTATCGAGGTGCTCAAGGACGCCGCCTCGGGCGCAATCTACGGTGCGCGTGCGGCCAACGGCGTAGTGCTGGTCACCACCAAGAGCGGCACGAAGGGCAAGGTGAAGGTCAACTACAACTTCTCTTACGGATGGCAGAGCAAGTGGCGCAAGCGCGACCTCCTCAACGCTACGGAGTACGCCGTGATGATGAACGAGGGGTACACCAACGCCGGCATGGAGGCTCCCTACGCCGACCCCTACAATCTTACCGACGCCATGGGGCGTCCCGTCACCACGGGTACGGACTGGCAGGACGAGGTGTTCTACGACAATGCGCCCGTAGTAAACCATGATGTCACCTTGAGCGGAGCTTCCGACAATGTGAATTACTACCTGTCGCTCGGCTACTACACGCAGGACGGCATCGTCGGCGGTAACTTCAACCGCTCCAACTACCAGCGCCTTTCTCTGCGCAGCAACACCAAGTACAAGGTGTTCGACGAGTCCAAGAAGCGCAACTGGCTCAACAAGCTCGACGTCACGGTGAACCTCGCTTACGCCCGCGTCAAGAGCCGCAACATCGAGGTCAACTCGCAGTTCGGCTCGCCGCTCGGCGCCGCCCTGGCCCTCTCGCCAATCCTTACGCCCACGCTTAGCGGCGCCGCCGCCGAGGCACAGGACGAGTATTACCGCCAGACACAGCCCGACTATCCCGGCCCTATATTGTCGCCGTCGGGCGAACCGTACACCATATCAGGAACGATGTTCAACGACATGGCCAACCCTCTGGCTATGCTCTCGCTCCCCGGAGCGCTGAACTGGACAAACAAGTTCGTCGCCAACTTCGCGGCCGAGCTGCAGATATGGGACGGATTGAAGTACCGCATATCCTACGGGGCCGACATGTACTTCTGGGGTAACGAGAGCCACACCGAGCTTTACTACCTCACCACCAGCAACAAGGCCACCCACACCAGCGCGTCGCAGGAGAGCGACCGCAGCACGGTGTGGCAGCTTGAGAACGTGCTGACATACGACAAGACCATTGGCGACCACTCGTTCAACGTCGTCCTCGGACAGTCGGCCATGAAGAACACCGGCTGGACGCTCGGCGCAAGCCGCCGCGGACTCATCGACCTGTCAAAGCCTTACATCAACTTCGCCAGCGGACTGGCCGAGAACGGCGACCGCGACGGCTGGGGCGGACCGTCGAACCCTCACACGCTATCGTCGCTCTTCGCCCGACTGAGCTACAACTACGCCGAGCGGTACATGTTCCAGGCCACCGTGCGACGCGACGGCTCAAGCCGCTTCGGCACAAACAACAAGTACGCTACGTTCCCCTCGTTCTCGCTGGGATGGAACGTCACCAACGAACCGTTCATGCAGAAGCGCCCCTCTTGGCTTACCAACATGAAGCTGCGTGCCAGCTGGGGCAAGAACGGTAACGAGAACATAGACGACTTCCGCTACGCCGTCTTCACCGCGACGGGCAACAACTACGTGCTGGGACGCGGCGAGAGCGTGGTAAACGGCGTCAAGGCCAACGGCTTGTCGAACCCCGACCTGAAGTGGGAGGAGTCGGAACAGACCGACATCGGCCTCGACCTGGGCTTCCTTAACAACGCCCTCACGTTCTCAATGGACTACTACATCAAGAGAACCAACGGCATGCTTATGACAATGAACATACCGTCGTACGTGGGAGAGTCAAAGCCCATTGGCAACGTCGGCAAGATGGAAAACTCCGGTGTGGAGTTTGAGCTGGGCTACAAGTTCCGCGTGGCCGACGCCACTTTCAACATCCGCGGCAACGCCTCATACCTGATGAACAAGCTCATCGAGCTTGGCAACGACACAGGTTGGGCTTCATACGACTCCTTCATCAACGTGGGTACAATCACACGCGCCATGAACGGCGAGCCGTTCCCTTACTTCTACGGTCTCAAAACGGCCGGAATCTTCCAGACACAGGAGGAAATCGACGCCTACGTAGGCCCGACGGGCGAGCCCATACAGCCCAACGCCAAGCCCGGATACGTGCGCTTCGTCGACCTTAATAACGACGGAAAGATTGACGACAACGACCGAACGAAAATAGGAAAGGGCATGCCCGACTGGACGTTCGGCTTCAATTTCACCGCCGCATGGCGCGGACTCGACTTCGCGATGATGTGGCAGGGCACTGCCGGCAACGACGTGTTTGACGCCACAAGGCGAATCGACATCAACTCAATCAACCTGCCCTCGTATATGCTCGGCCGCTGGACGGGCCCCGGCACGTCAAACAAGTACCCCATCTTCATCGTGGGCGACGCGTCGGACAACTGGAAATCATCCGACCTCTACGTGCACGACGCTTCATACCTGCGCCTGAAGAACATAGAGCTTGGCTACACACTGCCGCAGAAACTCACCCAAAAGGTGTTTGTCAACAGGCTGCGCGTGTACGTATCTGCCGAGAACCTCCTCACGTTAACCAAGTACCACGGCTTCGACCCGGAAATATCCTCCGGCGGAACGTCGCTCGGCGTGGATTACGGAGTGTATCCGCAGGCCCGCGTCTGGCGTGTAGGTTTCAATCTTGAGTTCTAAAAGTAGCGACGGTGCGGGGTGCGCCCGCATCTCAAACAACAATCAACAATGAAAGCAATGAAGACAATCAACATATTCGCCGGCCTCGCGCTGGCGGCGTCGGTGGCGCTGATGTCATGCAGCGACGACTTCCTCGATGTCACTCCGCCCACGCAAACACCGATAGAAGAGTACTTTACCACCGAGGAACATGTGTACGAGGCGCTGATAGCAGCCTACGACCCGCTGCACTGGCCCGACTGGGACGGCGCGCAGTACAACTCCATCAACCTGATGAGCGACATCATGGCAGACGACATCTGGCCCGGCGGAGCAAGCCGCAACGACAACCAGTACATGCACCTTATGATGAACTATGAGGCCAATCCGGAGAACTGCATGACCGGACTCTGGAGCGACGAGTACAGCGGAGTGAAGCGGTGCAACGACGTGCTGACGTATCTCGGGTGGGCCGCCGACAACATCAGCCAGGAAAAGCGTGAATCGTGGAAAGCCCAGGCACGTGTGCTCAGGGCCTACTATTACTGCAACCTGTGGAAGTTCTGGGGCAACATACCCTTCTACATGGAGAATCTCGGTATGCCTTACCTTGCCGAGCAGAAGAAGGCCGACGACGTGTACGAGGCCGTTATAACCGACCTTGAGGACGTAATCGGCACCGGAGTGCTGCCAATGAGGTGGGAAGACACGGCCTCGGAGTACAACGTGGGCAAGGTGTCGCAGGCTATGGCTTACATGCTTTACACCGAGATGGTGATGTACCAGAACGACGAGAGCCGTTACTCTAAGGCGCTGGGATATATGAGGAAGATAATAGACGACCCTGACTACGACCTGCTTGACAGCTACGCCGATATCTTCGAGGAGAGCGGCGAGTGGGGCAAAGAGTCGATTTTCGAGGTGAACTACAAGGACGACAACGCCATGCGCTCGTGGGACACGCCGCTCGTGGCCGGCGGCACGGTGCTGCCCCGCCTTATCAGTCCGAGCGCATGGGCGCCCAATCCGGGCGACGACTGCGGCGTTGTCAACGGCTGGGGATTCGGCCCTGTGCGCACGGAGGCTTACAAGATGTACGCCAAGGGCGACACGCGCCGCGATGTCACATGCTTCGACGCCAACGCCCACGGCACCTACGAGCACCGCTACCAGGACACGGGCTACTTCCTCGGAAAGTATATCGGCAAGTCGGAGAACAACAAGGACCAGTCTGCCGACGACGACCTTAACTTCAACAACAACCTGCGCGTGTACCGTTACGCCGAGACGCTGCTCAACGCCGCCGAGCTGATTGTGCGCACGGGAGGCGACACGGGCGAGGCAAGCCGCTACCTTAACAAGGTGCACCACCGCGCCGGACTTACCGACGACGTAGCCCCGACGATAGACAACATCGTGCAGGAGCGCCGCCTCGAGTTCGTGGGCGAGGGCAAGCGCTACTGGGACTTGGTGCGCACGGGCAAGGCCGCTGCCACACTCGTGCCTGACCAGTACAACTACCGCACCAACGCCTGGAGCGAGTCGAAGAAGTACCTGCCCATACCGCAGTCTGAAATGGACGCCGCACAGGGCACGCTCACGCAGAACGATTATTGATTGCGGCGCGCTGTCAGCGCCTGTCTGGCAGCTGTCGCCAGCCTGTGAATTTGCCGCTGTGATAGCGGTGATGTCTGCTTCATCATGTGAAAGGCCGTCTTTCGGCTTGCCGTTTGCGGCCTTTCACGCTGTAAAAGACGGCAAATGGCACGCTCATTGGCCGTCTTTTACAAAAGCCTTTCTACAGAGACATTTGTCGATGTTAGGTTTCGTGGTACAAATAAAATATCGTAAATTTGTGCGATGGAAGCATAACCTTACAAATACTGACATATGAAGACAATTCTGACAACAGCCGTTTTCGCCGTGTGCGCGGCCTCGGCTTCGTGGGGGCAGGCACTGCCCGTGTATCTTGACGACACAAAACCAATAGAGCAGCGCGTTGAATACGCACTCGGGCGGATGACTACGGAGGAGAAAATCGCCGTAATCCACGCCCAGAGCAAGTTCAGCTCGCCCGGCGTGGCGCGCCTGGGCATACCCGAGTTTTGGACCGACGACGGGCCTCACGGCGTGCGCCCCGACGTGCTTTGGGACGAATGGGTGCAGGCCGGGCAGACCAACGACTCGTGCGTGGCCTTCCCCGCGCTGACGTGTCTCGCCGCAACGTGGAATCCGCAGACGGCTCTCGCCTACGGCAAGGCGCTCGGCGAGGAAGCCCTCTACCGCGGCAAGGACATGCTCCTGGGCCCCGGCGTCAACATGCTGCGCACGCCGCTGGGCGGACGCAACTTCGAGTACATGGGCGAAGACCCGCTGCTGGCGTCGCGCATGGTCGTGCCTTACATCCGCGGACTGCAGTCGAACGGCGTCGCCGCGTGCGTCAAGCACTACGCGCTGAACAACGACGAGGTGTACCGCCACCAGGTAAACGTCATCGTCGGCGACCGCGCGCTGCGCGAAATCTACCTCCCGGCCTTCCGCGCCGCCGTGCAGGAGGGCGGCACATGGGGCATAATGGGCTCTTACAACCTGTACAACAACCAGCACAATTGCCATAACCGGCGGCTGCTTGTCGACATACTGAAGGGCGAATGGGGGTATGACGGCGTGGTAGTGTCCGACTGGGGCGGCACGCACGACACGCGCCAGGCCATAGAGAACGGGCTCGACATGGAGTTCGGCACATGGACTGACGGCCTCACCTTCGGCGTGTCAAACGCATACGACAACTACTTCATGGCGCGTCCGTACCTTGAGCTTATACGCAAGGGCGAATATTCCACCAAGGAACTCGACGACAAGGTGCGCCGTGTGCTCCGCCTCTTCTTCCGCACGTCGATGAACCGCAGCCGCGGATTCGGCTCGATGAACTCCGAGGCGCACTACGCCACGGCGCGGCAGGTGGCCGGAGACGGCATCGTGCTGCTCAAGAACAAGGGCGGAGTGCTGCCCATCGACACCACGGAGGCGCGCACCGTGCTCGTGGTTGGCGAGAACGCCATCAAGATGATGACCGTAGGCGGAGGCAGCTCGTCGCTCAAGGCGCAGCGTGAGGTGCTGCCGCTCGACGGCCTGCGCCGCGCCCTGGGCGGTAAAATCAAGGTGGAGTACGCCCGCGGATACGTCGGCGACACCACCGGCACCAGTGACGGAGTAGTTGCCAAGCAAAGCCTTTACGACCTGCGCACGCCCGACGAGCTGCTGGCCGAGGCCGTAGAGAAGGCTCGCAAGGCCGATTACGTAATTATGTTCGGCGGTCTCAACAAGGGCAACCATCAGGACTCCGAGGGCAACGACCGCCTGGACTACGGCCTGCCGTACGGCCAGGACCGCCTGGTCGAGGCTCTTGCCAAGGCCAACGCCAACTTCGTGTACGTCAACATATCGGGCAATCCCGTGGCGATGCCGTGGGTCGGCAAGGTCAACGCCATCGTGCAGGGCTGGTTCCTCGGCTCTACCGCAGGCGACGCGCTGGCCGACGTGCTCACCGGGCGCGTCAACCCGTCGGGCAAGCTGCCCTATTCGTGGCTGGCTAAGCTCGACGACTATCCTGCGCACAAGCTCGGCACGTACCCCGGAACATGGCGCGACGGCAAGAAAATCATAGACGAAGAGTATAAGGAAGGCATCTTCCTCGGCTACCGCTGGGTTGACAAGGAGGGCGTGAAGCCCGTGTTCGCCTTCGGCCACGGCCTTAGCTACACCACCTTCAAGCTGGGAAAGGCCACGGCGGACAAGGCCGACGTGGCGCAGGGCGACAGCATAACGTTCACCGTCAGCGTAACCAATACGGGCAAACGCGAGGGCGCAGAGGTGGTGCAACTGTACGTGCGCGACTGCGAGTCGTCGTTCGTCCGTCCGTACAAGGAGCTTAAAGCCTTCAAGAAAGTAAGCCTCGCGCCGGGCGAGACGCGGCAGGTGAGCCTCACGCTCGGCCTCGACGCCCTCAGCTTCTACGACGACAAGGCGCAGCGGTGGACGGCAGAGCCTGGCGAGTTTGAAGCCCTGATAGGCAATTCGTCGGACAACATTACACAAAAAGTAAAGTTTAAGCTAAAATAAAAGAAACATGAGAATATTAGGAAAGACAGTGGCGGCCGTGGCGGCGTGCGTGTTCACGCTGCACGGAACGGCGCAGACCGAGGGCATGGACGAGTTTGTCGACGACCTGATGTCGCGCATGACGCTCAGTGAAAAGATAGGACAGCTCAACCTTCAGGTGGCCGGCGACATAACCACCGGCCAGGCGCAGAACACCCAGGTGGCCGGCATCATCAGGGCCGGAGGCATGGGCGGAGTGTTCAACCTGAAGGGAGTTGAGAAGGTAAAGGAGATGCAGAAGATTGCCGTGGAGCAGAGCCGGCTGGGCATTCCGCTGCTTGTCGGCATGGACGTTATCCACGGTTACGAGACCATTTTCCCCATACCGCTTGCACTCTCGTGCTCATGGGACGTGGATGCGGTGGAGGAGGCGGCGCGCATAGCCGCCAAGGAGGCTTCGGCCGACGGCGTGAACTGGGTGTTCAGCCCGATGGTTGACATCTGCGTGGACGCCCGCTGGGGGCGCATTGCCGAAGGCAACGGCGAAGACCCGTATCTCGGCGCGCAGCTGGCCAGGGCCATGATACGCGGATATCAGGGCGACTATTCGAGCCGCGAGAACGTGATGGCCTGCATGAAGCACTTTGCGCTGTACGGCGCGGTTGAGGCCGGACTTGACTACAACACCGTAGACATGAGCCGCCTGCGCATGTTCAACCAGTATTTTCCGCCTTACCGGGCCGCCGTCGAGGAAGGTACAGGCAGCGTTATGTCGTCGTTCAACATCGTTGACGGCATTCCGGCCACGGCCAACAAGTGGCTTCTTGACGACGTGCTGCGCAAGATGTGGAAGTTTGACGGCTTCGTGGCGACCGACTACGGCTCGATTGGCGAGATGACGTCGCACGGCGTCGGGGGCGACCTCAAGCACGCTTCGGCCCTGGCGCTCAACGCCGGTACCGACATGGACATGTGCGCTACGGGCTTCATCTCGACGCTGGAGCAGTCGGTGAAGGACGGCACCGTGAGCCTTGAGGCCGTCGACGCGGCCTGCCGCCGGGTGCTTGAGGCCAAGTACAAGCTGGGCCTTTTCAAAGACCCTTACAAGTACTGCGACCCCAAGCGACGCTCCACCGACATATTCACCGCCGAAAACCGCGCCGCGGCACGCCGCATAGCGGCCGAGACCTTCGTGCTGCTGAAGAACCGGAACAACATGCTGCCGCTGAAGAAGCAGGGCAAAATAGCCCTCATAGGGCCGCTGGCCGACACCAGGGACAATATTGCCGGAACATGGTGCGTGGCCTATACGCCTGAAAAGTATTCCACTCTGAAGGAGGGATTCGAGCGCGCATTGAAGGGAAAGGCCGAGCTGCTGTACGCCCAGGGGTGCAACCTGATGGCCGACTTGGCGCGCCAGCGTGCCGCAGAGTCGGGCAAGGCCATAAGGCGCGGCGACGACGCGCAGCTTAAGGCGGAAGCCCTTGAAGTGGCGATGCAGGCCGATGTCATAGTATGCGCCATGGGCGAGTGCGCCGACATGTCAGGCGAAAGCTCCAGCCGCAGCGACCTGCGCCTGCCCGACGTGCAGCGCGAGCTGCTCGCCGAGCTGGTGAAGACGGGCAAGCCGGTGGTGATGCTCAACTTCTCGGGCCGTCCCACGGTGCTCGAATGGGAGCAGGACAACGTCGACGCAATACTCAACGTGTGGTTCGGAGGCAGCGAGGCGGCCGACGCCATCTGCGACGTGCTCTTCGGCGATGTGGCACCGAGCGGCAGGCTTACCACTTCCTTCCCGCGCACTACCGGCCAGCTGCCCATGTATTACAACTATCTTACCAGCGGAAGGCCGCTGCCCGACGGCACAAAGGAGTTCCACAAGTTCTCCGCCAACTGGCTCGACTGCATAAGCGGCCCGCTGTACCCCTTCGGCTACGGACTGTCGTACACCACGTTCAGCTACGGCAAGCCCACGGTCACAGGCTCGGGGCGCACGTTCAAGGCGTCGGTCACGGTGACCAACACGGGCAAGAGGGATGCTTGCGAGGTGGTGCAGCTCTACGTGCACGACTGCGTGGCGTCGATATCGCGTCCCAACAAGGAACTAAAGGGCTTCAGCCGCGTGAACCTGAAGGCCGGCGAGAGCAAGGAAGTGACGTTTGACATCACGGAGAAAGAACTGTCGTACTACAACGCCGAGGGCGAAGAAGTGTTTGAGCCGGGCGAGTTCACCGTCATGCTCGGCCACGACAGCAGCACGCTTCAGACGGTTACCATAACGGCCGAATGACCCGTCGGCGCAACGGCTTGGCAGCCAGCGCTTTGCAAAAGGCCGTCAATCGTACTGCGATTGACGGCCTTTTGTCGTGCGGTTTGCGGCCTTTTGCACTGCAAAAGGCCGCAAGTTGAAAGCCGCCCGGCCGTGCCGGGCCCGGCGGCGGTGCCGTATGTCAAGAAATGCTTGCCATAATTTTGTATTCTCACGATATTGTCTTAAATTTGCATGGTTGCCATATTGCTGGCAAGGCCATGCCTCTAACGCATTATGATTAGAAACACAATAGCCATCTTGTTCTTGCTGGTTGCGGCGGCGCAGGTTGCAGCCGTGGAGAAGGCAGACTCGGTCTACCGCCTGATTGACAAGGCCATGACCGGGGCCGACGCGTACTTCGCGCGGCGCGAGGGTCGCATAGACGGACTGAAGGGCCGCCTGTCGCGCACTACGGGGCTGGCGCAACGCTACGCCTTTGAGTTCAGCCTGTACGAGGAATACCGCGGCCTGTCAAACGACTCGGCGCTGGCCTACATCGAGCAGGCGGCGGCCACTGCTGCCTTGCGCGGCGACAAGGCAGCGGCCGGTAAGTGCATGGCCTTGGAAGCATGCCAGTGCTCGATGTCGGGGCTGTACGCAGAGGCGCTTGTCATTCTCGACCGCATCGACATACAGTCGCTCGACAGCGTGGGGCTGCCGCTGTATTATCACGCGCGCAGCGACCTCTACGCCGGGATAGGGGCGCACACCGCCGTGCCGTCGATGAAGCGCAAGTACGCCGACATGTCGTGCGCTTACGAGGATTCGCTGCTCGCCGTCACCGGCGAGGGCGACGCCCTGTACCTGCAACACATGGAAAAGAGGATGTACGCCGCCGGCGACTATTACGGAGCTTTGCGCTACAACGAGAAGTGGATGAGGCTGAAGGGACACGTGCCCACGGAGTTTGCCGTAATAGCCTTTTACCGTTACCTTGACTATAAGATGCTCGGCGACGAGGCGGAGTGGACCTACTGGCTGGCAATGTCGGCTTTGGCCGACATACGCAACGGCACGACCGACCAGGCGTCGATGTGGGAGCTGGCACAGCATATGTACACCACGGGCGACTATGCGCGCGCCAACCGCTACATAGACTTCGCCGGGGCGTGCGTGAGAAAGTTCCATACGGCCCTGCGCAGCTACCAGGTGATGCCCGTGCTGTCGGTGATAAGCAAGAAATACCAGACCGACATGGCCTCTACCAACCGCATGCTGTATGTGGCTTTGCTGGCCGCCAGCGTGTTCGCGCTCATAGTGCTTTGCTTCGCCGCATACCTGGTGAGGCAGAGGCGCAGGCTTGCCGCCGCGCAGGAAGGGCTTAGAGAGGGCAACGAGCGGCTGACAAGGCTCAACGGCGAGATGCAGAAAGCCTTGCACGACCTCGACCTAAGTAACCGCCGTCTCACCGTAACCGGCCAGCAGCTTAACGCCGCCGTGGCCGGCCTTGACGAGAGCAACCGCGTCAAGGAGAAGTACATCGGCCTCTTCCTGCGCCAGTGCTCGTCGTACATAGAGCGCATGGAGCGCATGCGGCGCGACGTGCTGGCATTGCTCAAGGCGAAGCGTTACGCCGAGCTGTACGACATGACAAAGAACCACGGCTTCCGCGACAAGGAGCAGGAGGAGCTGTTCGAGATTTTCGACACTACGTTCATACGCCTCTTCCCTACGTTCGTCGACGAGTTCAACGCCCTGCTAAAGCCCGAAAACCGCATTGCCGTGGCCGACCATTCCAAACTGAACGTGGGCATAAGGATATTCGCCCTAATCCGCCTCGGCATCGACGACAGCTCGAAAATAGCCGAGTTCCTGCACTATTCGGTCAACACCATATATAACTACCGCGCCAAAATAAAGAACGGTGCGGCTGTGGACCGCGACCGCTTCGAGGAATACGTCAAGGAGATTGGCCTGCCGAAAAGCACGGGAACAGGTGTAAACGAGCCTTCGGCCAGCCCCGCAGGCATGCAGCGGCAGCAGTAAGCGGCGGCGTGAGGGCAAGGAGTGCATGTTAATCAATAAAACATACAAGTAAGATGAAAATAGCAGTATACTGTTCGGCTAACTCTGACATCGACGCCGCATACTTCAAGGCGGCCGGAGAGCTGGGCCGCTGGATAGGCAGTAACGGGCACACGCTCGTGTTCGGAGGGTGCAACTTAGGGCTGATGGAGTGCGTGGCGAAGGCCGTGCGCGAGGCCGGCGGCATGACCATAGGCGTAGTGCCTACCATAATAGAGCGCGGAGGCAAGGCTAGCACGCACATGGACGTGTGCATACCATGCGACAACTTGAGCGACCGCAAGGAGCTGATGATGGCGCAGTGCGAGGCCGCCGTGGCCCTGCCAGGCGGCCTCGGCACGCTCGACGAGGTGTTTACCATGGCCGCGTCGGCCACCATCGGCTATCACCACAAGCCCATAGTGCTGCTCAATGTAGGCGGCTTCTGGGACAGCCTCGTGGCTCTTCTCGACGACCTTAAGCGCAAGGGGATGGTCAGGGGGGAATGGGACGATATCATAAAAGTGGCCGCCACGGTGGACGAGGCGGGCGGCTTGCTGGCTTAAGACTACCGGGCTTTACGGTCATGAAGTCATGACCGTAAAGCCTTATGCCTGCTTCTTGAACATCTTGTCTATCACTATGGCCACAGCTCCGTCGCCGGTCACGTTGCAGGCCGTGCCGAAACTGTCCATCGCAATGTATAGCGCAATCATCAGGGCCTGGTCTTGCTCGCCGAAGCCAAGCACCGAAGCCAGCGGTGCAAGTGCCGCCATGATGGAGCCTCCGGGCACTCCCGGCGCGGCGACCATCATCACCGACAGCAGCAGGATGAAGCCCGTGAAGAGCACGGGGTCGTGAGGCATGCCCTTGAGCATACATATGGTAAGGGCGCAGGCCGTTATCTTCATCACCGAACCCGACATGTGGATGGTGGCGCAGAGCGGAACGGTGAACCCTGCCACCTCCTTGCTCACGCCGTTAAGCTCGGTCTGCTTTAGCGTAACGGGGATTGTAGCCGCCGAAGACGATGTGCCGAGGGCCGTGAAATAGGCCGGCATCATGCGCCAAAGCAGTTTGAGAGGATTGCGACCGGCTACCATTCCGGCCGCGCAGAACTGGTAAAGGAGGATTACTATGTGGAGGATGAAGATTACAACTATAATCTTCGCGAACACCGCCATTATCGAATAAGCCTCGCCGCTGGCCGTCATGTTGAGGAAGATGCCGAATATGTAAGGAGGCAAAAGGGGGATTATCGCCTTTTCAATCACCTTGCTTATTATAGCCATAAGCTCGTCGGCACCCTTGCGGAGTACTTCCGAGTTGCCGTAGGCTATGCCCAGTCCCATCATGAACGACAGCACGAGGGCGCTCATTACATCGAGCATGGGCGGTATGGCGATGGTGAAGTACGGTGCTATGCCTGCCCCGGCGGTGCCGGCATGCGCCGCTCCAAGCCCTTCGGTCATGGCCGGAAATAGCGCACTGCCAGTGCCGTAGGCCAGCATTCCGCAGAGCACGGTGTCGGCATAGGCTATCGCCACGGTCGCCAGGAGCATCTTTCCGGCCGTCTTGCCGATGCCCGCTATGGCCGGAGTGACCAGCCCTACGATGATGATAGGTATGAGGAAGCCCAGGAATTGGCTGAATATGGCGTTGAACGTGATGAACGGCCGTATCCACGGCGCAGTCATCACGTTGCCCAGGGCCACGCCTAACACTATGGCTACGATTATCCGGGGCAACAGTCCGAATCGTATCTTTTTCATGGATTTAAGGCAAAATGGATAATAAAAAATGAATAATGAAAAACCGTGATGGCATGACCTGCCGCCTGTCATGTCGGCGTCAGCCTGATTTTTCATTATTCATTTTTGATTCTTAATTTAGTTCCTGTCCTGCTTAAGCCTCTCCGCCATGGCGCGTCCCAGTGCCTCGCACTGTGCGAAGGTGTCGTCCTTGAGGCTCTGCTTCATCTCCACCGGCGTGCCGACAGGCTCGAACTTCAGTCGTGTCTCGTTCCATTCCTTGATGCGCTCCACGGCTTTCCCTGCCCACGCATAGCTGCCGAACCAGCCTATGTAGTGGCGGTTCTTGATGTCCTTGTTGGCTATTTCGCTCAACAGCACTTCCATTTCGTGGTACAGTCCGGCGTTGTACGTCGGCGCGCCTACGATGAGTGCGCGGTAGCGGAAGATGTCGCGCAGTATGTAAGAGTGGTGGGTCTTTGACACGTTGTACATTACGATGTTCTTGATGCCGGCCTGGCTCGCGGCGCGGGCGATGACTTCGGCCATGCGCTCGGTGTTGCCGTACATCGTTCCGTAGCAAATCACGATGCCTTCCTCGGTCTCATAGCGGCTGAGACGGTCGTAGATGCCTATCACCTTGTCAACATATTCGTGCCATACGGGGCCGTGTGTCGAGCAGATGTAGTCCAGTTGCACTCCCTCCAGCTTCTTCAGGGCGTTCTGTACGGGCACTCCGTACTTGCCTACGATGTTCGAATAGTAGCGAACCATCTCCAGCCAGAACGTGTCGCAGTTGATTTCAGAGTCTATTATGCCGCCGTTGAGCGCGCCGAAGCAGCCGAAGGCGTCGCCCGAAAACAGCGTGTGGGTGGTCGTGTCGAGCGTAACCATTGTCTCGGGCCAGTGCACCATCGGGGTGAGTACGAACGTAAGCTCGTGCCGTCCGAGGCTGAGCGTAGAGCCGTTGGTCACCTCCACCTTGTCGTCCGTTATGCCGTAAAAGCCCTCGAGCATGCCGAACGTCTTTTTGTTGGCTACTATTTTCACTCCCGGATAGTACTTCCGGATAAGCTCTATGGCACCGCTGTGGTCGGGCTCCATGTGGTTTATCACGAGATAGTCAATCTGCCTGTCACCCAGTATTTCGCGTATGTTCTTGATGTATGGCATGAAGAAGTCAACCTCTACGGTGTCGATGAGGCATACCTTTTCGTCGTCTATGAGGTAAGAGTTGTACGAAACTCCGTTGGGCAGCGGCCACAAGCCTTCAAAAAGCTCCTTGTTGCGGTCGTTCACGCCCACGTAATAGATTTTGTCTGTAATCTCAATCATGGCTGTATTTGCTTTAGTTGTTCTTTATTTTGATAGGCCTGATGAGCCTGATGAGCCTGATACGCCGTGGCTTTGGCGTATAGGGCTTATTAGGCTAATCAGGCTCATTGGCCTTATTCCTTGCCGCCCAGCTCCCCTTTCATCTGCTCTCCGAAGTCGGTGTCGATGGAGTTGCCTATGCTCTTGCAGCAGTTGGCCGAGAAGGCGAGGGCACACCGTATGATGTTGTCCCATGTCTGTTCGGGTATCGCGCCGTCCATCATGTCGCGCGTTACGCCGTAACGCATCATGCCGTACACTATTCCGGCGTTGAAGTTGTCTCCGGCGCCGATGGTGCTCACCGTCTCCGTGGCCTCCACGGCGTAGCTCTTGCGCAGCCCGTTGTCGCCGCGCAGCTCCACGTCGGCCGCCCCGTCGGTGTAGACGAACTTCTTGCAATAGAACGAAATCTCAGAGTTGTACACCTTGTCGGGCGTGTCCATGCGGTACATCACGTTGAAGTCGTCGCGGCTTCCGCGCACTATGTCGGCGTATTCGAAGTTCTCCAGGATGTTCGGTGTCAGCTTCATCACCTCGTCGGCGTGCGCCGCGCGGAAGTTGACGTCATAGTAGATGATGGCTCCGCGGTCGCGTGCGGCGTTGAGTATTGCGGCCACCTGCGGTCGTATGAACGGGTTTACGGCGTAGTAAGAGCCGAGCATCACGATGTCGTCGCGGTTGATTTCAGGCGTGATGTAGTCCAGGCGGTCGTGCGGATGGTCCTTGTAGAATATGTATTCGGCGTCGTTCTGCCCGTTGAGGAACGCCAGCGAGACGGGCGACTTTGTGCCCTTGTTACGGCTGACGAACGTCGCGTCGACGCCGTTCTCCTTCAGGAAGCTCACCGTCTTTTCGCCGATGCGGTCGTCGCCCACCTCGCTTATGAACGCCGCCGGCACCCCGGCGCGCCCCAGCGATATTATGCCGTTGTACACGGAGCCGCCCGGCACGGCGCTCACGGGCTGCCCACCCTTGAATATGATGTCGAGCACGGTTTCGCCTATTCCTATTACCTTGCGCATTGTCGTTGTATTGCGATATGTTGGATATTCGCCGCAAAGATAGTGAAAAAATGCTTTTTATGTAATCCGTAGCGTGTTAAACTCGTGAAAAACCTGTAATTTTGCACCCTTGGTTATGAAATACAACACTCATGTTTTAGGCAACGGGCTGCGCGTCATCCATCTGGCGTCGGCGTCGCCCGTGGTGTATTGCGGCTACGCCGTCGGCGCAGGCACGCGCGACGAGCTGCCGGGCGAGGAGGGCCTTGCCCATTTCTGCGAGCACATGACGTTCAAGGGCACTGCCCGGCGGCGCTCCATGCAGGTGCTTAACTGCCTGGAGAGCGTGGGCGGCGACCTCAACGCCTTCACGAACAAGGAGGACACGGTGTTCCATGCGGCCATCCTGCGCGAGCACCTGCCGCGCGCCGTCGACCTGCTTACCGACATCGTGCTGCACAGCACGTATCCGCAGGCCGAGTTGGAGAAGGAAATAGAGGTGGTGTGCGACGAGATAGAGTGCTACAACGACTCGCCGGCGGAGCTGATTTACGACCGCTTCGAGAACATGGTGTTCGGCGGGCATCCCCTCGGACACAACATCCTCGGCACGCAGGAACGCCTGCGCGGCTTCACACATGACGACGTGGCACGCTTCACCGGCAGGCATTACCGTCCGGAGAACGCGGTGTTCTTCGCTTACGGCGACATCGGCTTCGACCGCCTTGTGCGCCTCTTGGAGAAGGCCACGGCCGGCTTTCCGCAGTGCGCCCCGCGCCGCGGAAAGGCGCGCGATGCGGTTGTTCCGGAGTACATGCCGCGCGAGGAGACCGTAGAGAGGGGCACGCACCAGGCGCATGTGATGCTGGGCTGCCGCGCCTACGACGTGCACGACGCGCGCCGCTTCACGCTTTACCTTATGAACAACATTCTCGGCGGCCCGGGCATGAACGCCCGGCTGAACATTGCCCTGAGGGAGAAGCACGGACTGGTGTACACCGTCGAAAGCTCGATGGTGAGCTATTCGGACACGGGGATGTGGTGCGCTTACTTCGGGTGCGACCCTCACGACGTGTCGAAATGCCGCCGCCTCGTGATGCGCGAGCTTGACAAGCTGGCCTCGAAGCCGCTTTCAGCCGCCGCCCTCGCCGCCGCAAAGCGGCAGATAAAGGGGCAGATAGGCGTGGCCTGCGACAACCGCGAGAGCTTCGCCCTCGACTTCGGTCGCAGCTACCTGCACCACGGCATCGAGAAGGACGTGGCGCGGCTCATGGCGCGTGTCGACGAGGTGACAGCCGAGGGGATGCAGGCCGTTGCGCGGGACGTGTTCCGCAAGGACAGGCTTACCACGCTGATGTTTGTGTGAGTTATGTCTTATGGAGTTAAAGAAGTTAAAGGAAGTTATCACTCGCTGCGCTCGTTAGAAGTTAAAGCCATTAGCTTTGGAGTAAAGACAAATGCCTCGTATCTTGTCACTCGTATCTTGTCAACTGGCAAAGGTAATGGCTTTAACTTCTAACGAGCGCAGCGAGTGATAACTTCCTTTAACTTCTTTAACTCTTGAACAAAACTTCTTTTACTCCCGAACAAAAACTTCTTTTACTCCCAAAATAAAAAAATATGAAAAGCTACCTCGTTTTATTGGCCGCCATCGTCTTGGAGACGTTCGCCACATCGTGCCTGAAGCAGAGCGAGCAGTTTACGAGGCTGTGGCCGTCGGTGCTCACCGTGCTGGGCTATGCAGGCTCGTTCTACTGCCTTAGCCACGTGTTGAAGACAATGCCCGTGGGCATAGCTTACGCCGTCTGGTCGGCTGTGGGCATAGTGCTCGTGTCGCTCATAGGCTGCTTCGTGTTCAGGCAGCACCTCGACGCGCCTGCCGTCATCGGCATTGCGCTAATCATCGTGGGCGTGGTTGTAATCAACCTGTTCTCGAAGTCGGCGGCGCATTGAGCGGCGTCTTTCGTTGCCCGTGTAACACGTTGAGGCTCAATGTGTTGCAAAAGGCCGTGTTTTGCAATGCAAAACACGGCCTTTTGGCTTGTAATCGACGGCCTTTTGGAATGCAAGAGGTGGCGTTCCGACGTGCGGAACGCCACCTCTTGTTTTATGTGTAGTCATGGGGCTTGTGTCACCGGACGATGACCTTTGCGGTTTCGGTGCCGGCCTTGACTATGTACAGGCCCTTGGGCAGTGCTATCCGGTTGGTGCCGGTCTTGCCTCCTGTAGCCGCAGCCACCGCGCCCGACGGGCTGTAGACGGTTATGCGCGCGTCGGAGCCGAGCGTTACTTCCACTCCGCCTTCAGTTCCGCGCACCGTAGCTGCGCCCGTTGCTTCGGCCTGTGTGATGCCGCTGGGCGTGTACTCGACGTAGACTTCGTTCGAGAAGTCGGAGTCTATGGTGCCGCTGGCGCCGTTAGTGGTGGCCTGCACGAAGTATGAATACGTGTCGTCGCCGCGGTTGGGTGTCTCAACGTAGAACGATGTGCCGCCGAAGACTACGTCGGCCGAGTGCATCCGGCTGAATACGTCGCCGGCGTTGAGCTGCTGGCTTATCGTGATGTCGTCAATCCACACGGTGCCCGTAGTGCCGTAGTCCTGGTTCTCGGGGTCGGCGAAGGCTATGGCTATGTAGTAGTTCTTGTAAGCGTCCATGGTGAACTCGAAGGTCTCCGTGTCGCTTGCAAACGTCTTCAGCTGCCATTCCGGGGCGGCGTCCATGTCGTCGGCGTTGATGCAGGCCAGGCCTATTTGCGTTGATGCCGAGCATGCCGCGTCGCGCATTGCGGTGAGCCTCACCGTCACCTGTCCCGGCGTGGAGGCCGAGCTTACCGAGTAGATGGGGGTGTACAGGCCGGAGTAATATCCCATTATGGAGTAGTAGTTGCGCAGGCCGAGCATGCCGTTGGCGCTCATCGTGGTCACGCCTTCCCAGTTGGGGTGCTCGGTGTAGTCGTTGAGTATCACGTCAGTGCCGTTGTACAGGGGGTTGGCTACCGTGCCTTCGGTGAACTTGTCGAACGTCTCGTGCTCCACTTCGAATGCGCCCGTCTCCGCTACCGTGTGGTAAGAGTAGGTGTATAGGGTGTACCATGCGGCGTTCTCGGCCGCTGTCCAGTTGGCTCGGAAGCCGTTGTCGGTCACTTCGGTGGCCTCGGTGGCCGTGGGGTTGCCGATGCTTTCCGATGGGTTGCGCACTATTACCTGCTGCGACTCTGCGGATGTCAGCGTGCCGTCGGTAGCCTGCACGGTGAAGAAATACGTGTGTCCGGCCTCCAGCCCGTCAACGGTGCAGGTGGTTCCGGTCACTTCGCGGTCGGTTATGGCGTAAGTCCGCTCGTTGTCCGTGCCGTAGTAGAACACGTCGAGCAGGTAGCCCGTGGCGTCGGTAACGGCGTTCCAGCTGGCTGTGAAGCCCGTGTCGGTTATGTCGGTGGCCGACAGCGAGCTTGGTGCTTCGATGGATGCAGGCTCCTGTGTCCCGGCCTCCTGCGTCACGATAACGTCGTCGATGTACACCGGCGCGTCGCCGAAGAACTGTATTACGGTCTGCGCCAGTCCGCCGGCTACCGGCACGTCGGCGTACATCCATTCGGTGGTGGCGTTGACGTATCCGCCGTCAATCAGGTTGCCGCCTGAGCCAATGGCGGTGATGTAGAACCTGGTGTCCTCCACGGCTTTGAACGACACCCTTATGGTGAACTTGCCGCCGCTGCCCGAGAGGTCGAGCACGGGCGTGTTGATGAAGGCCTCCGTGCCGTCGGCAAGGTAGCAGCAGCCTCCTGCCGAGTAGACGTTAAGGCCGGCCCAGCCGTATGTCTGCACGTAGTCGTAGTATATGTAGCCGTCGCTCCCTACGATGCCGAGCGACATCTCGGGCGCGTCCTCCGTGCCCAGTGTCATCTTGCTGAAGTCCTCGTAGAGTACGGTTGTGGTTTCATCGGCCCTCGTCGCCTGCCTTGCCGGCCTGCCCTCGCGTGCCTGGATGTGCCTTGCCGTGCCCGGCGCGGCCTGCATTCGCTGCGTCATGACGCTTGTGGCTGCGGCCGTGGCGGCCTTGCGCGCTGCGCTGCGGTTGCCCCATGAGCCGTCGTGTTGCGCTTGCGCGGCTGTCGCTGCGGCGCAAAGTATTATCGCGAGTGATGTCTTTATGATGTTGTTCATTGCTCTTTACTTTATCGTTATTTTATAGGTTGACACTTTGTTTTGCGACTTCAGCACCGCAATGTACAGTCCGGGCGCGCCCGGGTTCACTGCCGCCTCGCCGCCTGCGGCTATCTCTACGCCGGTGGCTATGGCCGTTCCGCCCGGAGTGAACACTGAAAGCGTGCCTCCGCAGGCCGAGCGTGCGCGTATTGTACGTCCGTCGGCGCTCACCGTTCCTGCTTCTCCGCCGTCGGCAACACCGTCAATGCCGGTGCTTGTCACGTTCACCGTGGTTTCCGCCGGACGCGACTCGTTGTCGCCTTCATACAGGCAGGATATGCTGTAGACGTGCCTGCCGGTGCCGGCGGCCTCGTCAATGAAGATGCCTGTCGAGGTGAAGCCGACCAGCTCGTTGTCGCGGTAGACGTTGAAGCCGAGAGGGTAGGCCGTGTCGGCCACGGGGTCGAAGTCCGGGTTGAACTCTGGCTGCTCTCCCTTTACGAAGTCGGCCGCGGCCGGCGTGTGCGGCTGCAGCGTTGCATACAGGAAGATGTTGCCTTCGAGCACGCTGCCGCTCCACTCTCCGTCCACGCAAGCCAGGTTGCCTTTGCCCTCGTCAAGCGTAGTCCCGTCGCATACAACGGCCACATAGCCGATGCTGCTCTCGGCGGCGAAGCCTATGTAGTAGTCGTAGCCCGGCTCTATCTCGACCGGTGTGGGCAGTTTCAGCGTGCGCCATGCTCCCGAACCGTATTCGGTTACGTTGCGCTCGCTTGCCACTTCGGGCGTGCCTCCGGGTTCGGCGCGGTACACGCGGAGCTTGTAGCTCACTTCGCGCTGGCTGGAGAACGGGCAGAACGACAGCTCCTCAATCACATACCCGGCGTATGTCTTCAGCTCGGCCGCGGTGAAAAGCTGGGCGAACTCCATCGTGCCTCCCGACACCGAGGTAATCAGTACGTTGTCCATTGCCGTGTCGATGTCGGGGTTCATGCGTGTCAGCATGTCGTCAAGTTCCCACGTAAGCGTCACCTCCTGTCCCTCGACCTGCGGCGTTACGGACTCTATCTTGTTGGCCGGCACGCGCACGGTGCTTGTCGCGAACGGCGAGTAAAGCCCGTCGGCATACAGCACGTCCACCTTGTAAGTGGCCACGGTCGCGGTAAGGTTGTTGTCAACGTATTGCAGGCCGGTGGTCTCTTCAATCAGCACGTTGTCGCGGAACACGCGGTAAGCTTCCACCGTTCCTTTCTCCGGGGCGTCCCATGTAAGCGTAACCACGCCCCGGCGCGCCGCCGCCGTGAAGTTGCGCACGGTCTGCGGAGCCTCTTCCTTGACGAAACTGAACGACGCAACGGCGCCGTCGGCCTTTATGTCGCGCAATGAGAAGTAGGCGTATTTGCCGTCGTTCGAGTGGGTTGACGGCGTTGTCGTGTCTGAGAATTCCGCCGCTCTGCCCGTTCCGGGGAACAGTGCGCCTGCGCTGTTGATGTCTCCGTATGATGCCGGCGACGTGCCCGGGTCGCCCGTTGCCGATGCGCATACGGTGTAGACGGCCTGTGCGTAGTTCGCGTTGATGGTGTTCATGTTGAGCGTCTGCCTCAGCCTGTTCTCGTCTACGTGGTAGACCACCAGCCCGGAGCCGGGCAGCAGTCGGTCGAACTTTTGCGGCACGCGGTGTTCTATTACGAAGTAGTCGCCTTCGCGTGTCGTCTCGGCGATGTATCCCACAGGCTCGTCGGATGCCGCCGGGATGTCATTGACGGTGCGGCTTTCGGTGAGGTACTCGGGTTTTACCCACCCGAACTGCATCTTCTGCCACATGTTGATGTGCGACGGGGAGTCGCCGGGCACGAGGTATTCGTTCCATATACCTTCGGCCATCAGGTCCCACACGCCCGTTCCGTTGAAGTTGCCGCCGCTGCCTTCATAGTCGGTGTCGTAAAAGTCGGGCGCACCGAGGTTGTGTCCGAACTCGTGGCAGAACACTCCGACCGTTGCCATCTGCGTGGCGGTAGGGTATCCTAAGAGTTCTGGCTGTATTGTGTACGTCCGTACACGCTTTCCCCCGGCGTAGACGTCGGCCAGAAGCTCGGCGCTGTGCGACCAGATGTCGCCCGGGCTGCCGGTCACTTCCTGTCCCGTTCCCTGGTGGATGATTGACAGTCCGTCGAGTATTCCGTCGCCGTCGTTGTCGAATTGCGAGAAGTCCACGGTGTTGCCTACGGCCGTGATGGCGTCGGAGATGAGCTGTGTCATGTCCTCCGTGTCGTACATGGCCTTGTTCGATGGCAGCTGAATCCATCCTATTACGGTAGTCTCGATGTCGAGCTGGCCGTATGAGTTCTCAAGGTAGAAGTCGCGGAAGCTTCCCGTGCCGTCATATCCTTCGGCGTTCATCATTTCGTCGAAGGCCGCCGCCTCTACGGTTGTCTTCGTGTCGGCGAAGTTTACGAGCAGCATCAGCAGCTTTCTCTTGCCCGTAAGTGGGAACGACTGCCCTATGGAGAGCGACGGGTCGCCTACGGTTCTGGCCGGTGCGGGCATGTCGGCCCGTGTGAGCAGCCTCATGCGGGCCTTGGCCGTGTTGTCGTCGCCTGTGTATTTCAAGGCCGACGCCTTGAGTGCTCCGCCTTTTTTCTCGGCGTACATGAGGTATCCGTTTTCGGCTTTTTCCAGGATGTAGCCTTCGGCCGACTCCATCCAGTGCCTGTGCTCGTCGCCGCGCAGGTGGTATTTCACCACCGTCCCGTCAGGTTGGGTGTACGATATCTCTCCCGGAAATGCCGGTACGGCGTGTACCGGCACCCGGAAGAGACAGAGTATGCTGGCGGCCAGTAAAGTGCCAATCAATCTGTTCATCTGTAACGTGCTGTTTTTGCGTTCGGTTTACTTGGCTACTTTTATCGATTGTCCGTCCACAGACACGATGAATATGCCCTTGCCCCAGTTGCTTGCGGGTATCGTCATCTCCTCGCCTGCGGCCGTGCCGGTGAATACGGCGGCTCCGCCCGTTGAGTAAACGCTCACCTTGTTGCCCGCCTTCAGGCCGGAGAGGCGGAGGCTGCCGCCGTCAACCGATACGTAAAGCGTTATGTCTTGGCCGGGAACGGTGCTGTTGCCGATGCCGGTTGTTATGATTTTTCCGTATGTAACCCACGGCATGACGCAGAAGCTGTAGCCGGTCAGCTCGCGTGAGAACTCGTCTGCGCGGCAGTATTGGTTGAGTGTGCCGGTCTGTTCAAATTCGCTTCCCGGTATTGCGGCTTCTGGCTTCACCCAAAGTGTGGTCTCGCCGTTGGCGTGCTTGCGTGTGTCTCCGCCGAAGTAGGAGCGCGAGAGGAAGTCGGGGCTGTACGGGTCGACGGTGAGCTTGTCAAATTCCAGTGCGATGTAGAACGGGCCGTCGACGGTAACCTTTGCGTCGTCGAACTGCACGCCTATGCGTACCGGCTTGTATTCAAGGTATAATATGTTGCTGATGAGGTCGGTCTTCTTGTAGATGGGGTTGTCAACGTCGGGCCTGCCGTCTTTGTCGGGATATACCACGATTGACATCTGCTTGTCCTTGTCGAAGCTGCTGTATTCCGACGGGTTGCCGTTTTCGTCTACGTCGATGCCGAGCGTCTGGTCGAACAGGTAGTAGTTCATCGAGTTGAACGTGATGCTCGTTATGTCCATCTTGTTGCCTGCCGGGACGTCGAAGCGCTCGGCGAACGCCCTGTAATAGTGGTTCACTCCAACCACGTAGTCTTGGTAGGTAGAGTATGTGAATACGTCTTCAACCGAGCCGTCCTCGCGGAATGCCGGTGTGGCGTCCTGCTGGTAAATCTTGTCCAGTGCGTCGTCTACGGTCTGGAAAGCGTCGCTTTCGCCCTCAGCGGGGAACGACACGTTGAGCGTGCGCGACGTTTCGGTGGTTCCGCCGCTGTTGGTGGCCCTGAGCGTTACGGTGTATGCGCCGGCCTCGTTGAAGGTGATGGTGGGGTTGACGGCCGCCGGGTCGGATATTGTGGCTCCGCCGTTGTCAACGCTCCATTCGTAGGTTTCGGCGTCGTTGGTCTTGTTGATGAGCTTGACCGCCTGTCCGGGGAACACTATGGAGCTGCCTGTGAAGATGGAGTGGAGCGTATTGCCGAAGTCGAACGCCGTTTCCGGTGCGAACACGTCGTCGGCCTCGCTAAGCCTGAAGTTGTCTATGCAGATGTAGCCGTCGCCTGCCGACGCGGAGCATGCCCAGAAGGCGAAGCAGTATTCGCCCGTAGTCTCGGGCGTGAAGGTGAACTCGTAGCGTTTCCACTCGCTTATTATTTCGTTGACCTCAACCAGAGTGGTGGTCTGCATGTCGGAAGCCTGTTCCTGGCCTGCGGTGAACTTGAACGAAGGCGTCGAGCTTTCGCCGGGCATGCACAGGTAGAACGATACCTTGTAGGGCTTGCCCGCCTCCATCTCGAGCATCGGCGAGTAGGCTATGTCGCGCCTGTCGGCTATGACTGAGCTTGTCGTTATCATGTAGTATGCGCCTGAAACGGCAGGGATGCTGTTAGAGCTTGCCGTGAAGAAGGGCGACTCGCCGCTTGTGAACCAGCCTATCGGCAGGTTGTCCTGTCCGTTGTAGTGACCGGCGTCGTCGAAGTTCTCGGCGTAGGGTATGCTTGCTTCCCACTCCTCGGCCGGCGGAGTCACAGCCTCGCCGTCAACGGTCACGTCGTCGATGAACACGAAGCCGCTCGACGACAGGTTTGCCGTAACCTGTATGGCTATGCTGTACTGGCCGCTCTCTTCGGGCGTGAAGGTGGCTTCTACAAGCTCGAACTGCGTGTTTTCAATCATTTCCGCCTCCTTTACGGTTACGGTCTGGTCGTCAACGGTCTGCCCTTGGCCCGCGGTTATGGCTACCGACGGGGTGCGCCCTGTCTGGTAGGCGCTTGCGCGGACGTAGAATGATATGGTGTATTCAGAGCCTGCCGTCATCTGGAGCATCGGCGTGAAGAGCACGTCCTGCCTGCCCGATGACATGCCGTAGCTTTGGATGTAGTACTGGCCTGAATGCGCCTGTTCGTAGCTTTCCTGTGAGTTCTCTCTTGTAAACCCGGCGTTTCCGCTGGCGGCATACTGCGCCCAGCCGTCGGGCAACTCTCCTCCTAATGTATAGTGGCTTTCGTCGTCAAACGTCTCGGTGAACGGTATGGCGGTGACATAACCGTCGGCCATGGCCGGCAATCCGCCGAACAACATTGCCATAATGGCTAATGCTACTGTAGTGAAATAACATTTTTTCATAGGATAAGTTTTTAGTAAAAATTAAAAAAGATATGCTTGCAGGTTTATGGTTGACTGTGAAAACGTGTTGTTTGTAGTCAAAATGACTTGAAAACCGCCATGAAGTTAGCAAAAATTTATCTCCCTCTCAAAGCCTTTTAACGTTTTTAACTAAAACATTTAACATATCAACAGCAAAATTTGCATTTCAGGGCCGTTGGCCGGCTGTTTTTGCATTTTTTGTTGCGCAAGTGCCGCCGCCTGCGCCGCCGTCGGTGCCGCGCTGTTTTCACGTTGTTTTCAGGAGCTGTTGATGCCGTTTCGTTGTCGTTTCGTAACCGCTTGTGGCACAGCATGTTGAGCAAGGCTGTGCAAAAGGCCGTGTTTTAGCCTGCAAAACACGGCCTTTTGGCGGCTAAAACATGGCTTTTTGCACGGCAAAACACGGCATATTGGAAACCCACCCCAACCCTCCCGAAGGGAGGGAGCTTGATATGCTTTGCCAATCGGCACGCATTTGTCCTATAAGCCATATTCGTCCTATTCACCCTATAAGGGTTAACTGGAAAAAGGTAATTAAGCTCCCTCCCTTCGGGAGGGTTGGGGTGGGTTGCCCTTTTGGTTGGGGTGGGTTGCCCTTTGCAACCCGGTTGCATCCTGTTTGCAGTACTTTTGCGTTGTAAAACGATTTCAGCAAATATTATTGCGGTATGGAAAAGAGTGTTATTTTGCGCCAGGCTGTGTCGCTTGTCATGCTTGCAGGCGGCATGGTGATGTCGGCCTTTGACGCCGGTTGGTTCACTGCGGAGTGGGTCAGGGCTGTGTGGTATGCCGTCGCCTTCCTGCCCGTGGGGCTTGGAGTGATTAAGGAGGCGTGGGAGTGCGCCGCCAAGGGCGACGTGTTCAGCGAGTTCATGCTGATGAGTGTGGCGGCCGTCGGCGCGTTTCTGATAGGCGAATATCCCGAGGCCGTGGCCGTGATGCTGTTCTATTGCATCGGCGAGGCGTTGCAGGACATGGCCGTCGACCGTGCGCGCGACAACATAAAGGCCATGATGGAGTTCCGTCCCGACCGCGCGTCGGTAGTCGTCGGGGATAAGACGGAGGTGAAGTCGCCTGGCGACGTGCGCGTGGGCGACATTATAGAGGTGCGCCCCGGCGAGCGTGTTCCGCTTGACGGGCGGCTTGAAGGCCCTTCGGCGGCCTTCGACACGGCGGCGTTGACGGGCGAAAGCGTGCCGCGCACCATAGAAAGCGGCGGCGAGGTGCTGGCCGGCATGGTGGCGGCAGACAGCGTGGTGCGCCTCCGCGTGGTGCGCGAGGCAGGCCAAAGTGCCGTGGCAAGGATATTGCAGATGGTCGAGGAGGCGTCTGAGCGCAAGGCTCCTGCCGAGCTGTTCATCCGCCGTTTCGCCCGGGTGTACACGCCGACGGTAATCGGCCTGGCCGCGCTCACGGTGGTTGTGCCATACTTGTGGTCACTGTTTGACGGCTCGTTCGCATACGACTTTAACACATGGTTTTACCGTGCGCTAATCTTCTTGGTAATATCGTGCCCCTGCGCGCTGGTTATCAGCATTCCGCTTAGCTATTTCGCAGGCATCGGTGCGGCGTCAAGGCGCGGCATACTGTTCAAGGGCGGCAACTGGCTCGACGCCATGTCGAGGGTTGACACCGTGGTGTTCGACAAGACGGGGACGCTCACCCGTGGCCGCTTCGCCGTCGTCCGCGTTGACGGCGGAGATAAAGACGCCATGCTGCGCGCCGTGTCCGCCATGGAGAGCGGCGGCAGCCATCCCATTGCCAAGGCCATTGTGGAGTACGCCGGAGCGGCCGACGCCACCGTGACCGACCTTAAAAACGTTGCCGGTTACGGCCTTACGGCCACCGTTGACGGCCACCGCTGGGTGGCAGGAACGCTGAAGCTGCTCGACCGCGAGGGCGTAGCCTATCCGCAAGAGCTGGCCGCCGTGGCCGAAACCGTTGTGGCCTGCGCCAAAGACGGGCGGTATGAGGGCTGCTTAGTGCTGGCCGACACGCTGAAGGATGACGCCCGTGAGGCCGTCGGCGGACTGCGCAGCTGCGGCGTGGGGCGCGTCGAAATACTGTCGGGCGACAGGCAGTCGCTTGTCGACAAGGTGGCCGCCGGGCTGCATGTAGACCGTGGCGGCGGCGACCTTCTGCCCGAAGGGAAGGTCAGGCGCATAGAAGAACTGAAGCGCGAGGGGCGCACCGTGGCCTTCGTGGGCGACGGGATTAACGACGCCCCGGTGCTCGCCACCGCCGATGTTGGCGTTGCGATGGGCGCGCTCGGCGCCGACATGGCCGTAGAGACGGCCGACGTGGTGCTCCAGACGGACAGCCCCTCGAAGGTGGCCGAGTCCATACGCATAAGCCGCCGCACGCGGACCATAGTGCGCCAGAACATCGTTTTCGCCATCGGCGTGAAGATATTGGTGATGCTTCTCGGCGTTCTCGGCCTTGCAAACATGTGGGGCGCGGTGTTCGCCGACGTCGGAGTGGCTCTCCTCGCGGTGCTGAATGCGACGAGGATTGCTTATTTGAAGTTATAGAAGTTAAAGAAGTTATCGCTCGCTGCGCTCGCTAAGAAGTTAAAGCCA
>OGGJ01000782.1_pt1 | contig 30530 bp, 27 predicted proteins | sample 1571071 | NCBI WGS metagenome assembly OGGJ01 (sample SAMEA2581954, study PRJEB24529) | metagenome | biome: Human gut stool | place: China | collected 2011
TACGTTAATTAACTCTCTCATTTTCAATCGATTACATAAGAATTAACAGAGTATTTATGAAGAACTTATCTCTAAAAACATTAGCATTAGGTATTCTTGCTTTGTTTGCTGTGACTACTGTTTCGGCACAGGAAGAGCCAGCAAAGAAAAAGAATAAATTTGGATTGGCAAATCGCATAGGCGTAGGTGTAGGATATGGTACAGAGGGTCTCGGCTTCGATGTGGCTATACCATTGACACAATACGTGCAGGTGCGCGCAGGTTTAAACATCTTCCCGAACATCAAGTTCCACGAAAATATTGGCGTGGAGTACGTTGGCGAGACTCCGCTTGCTGGCGAGCAGACCATTGAAGACAAAGTACGCCTTGACGCTAAGTTCGGCAGAACCTATGCCGACTTGAAGTTTGATGTCTATCCATTCGGCAATAGAGGCAACTTCTTTGTTACGGCAGGTCTGTCGTTCGGTGGCTCTGATTTGATGTCAATTAAGGGTCATAGTGAAAAGGTAGAAGAATATGGTCCTGCAATTAAGGACTATGGTATCAACATCGGCGATTATAACATTCCGTTCGACGATAATGGTGATATCAAGGGTGGTGTAAAGGTAAAGAAGGTTCGTCCGTACCTCGGACTTGGTTTCGGCCGCCTTATCCCGAAGGGTCGCATAGGTTTCCGCTTCGAGTTGGGTGCTCAGTTCCAGGGCAAACCAAAGGTATATGCTGGCGATATCGACAACCTACTTGAGAACAAACAGGTTACTGACGCTGTTGACGAAGAAACAAAGGACGACATTGCGAAGGTTATGGACTGGCTTAAAGTCTACCCAGTTATGAAGTTCTCTATCCGCGGCAGAATACTTTAATAATCGAAGGAATTACCCCCCTGATATTGCCACGCTACGACAACATTGTTGTCCCGCTACCGAAACTTTATTGCCGTAGCAGGACAACAATGTTGTCGTAGCGTGGCAATAAAAAAAGACAAAAACTGAATACTTTACATGTTTTTATTTCGCTCTCTCAAAAAATAGCAGTACCTTTGCACCCGAAAATAAACATGTATAACCCTGTGGAAGAATTTGGCTGCTTGCAACCACACAAAAAAATGCTAAAACTGCAAAGCTAACCGCGAATGTAAGAACGCGAAACGTATAAAGGATAACGACGGTTAGACAGCGGTAATTTGGTGTTTTTCCACTTATTTAAATTTAAAAATTGGAAAAATGAATTATCTTTTTTCTTCAGAATCAGTTTCAGAAGGCCATCCAGACAAGGTGGCTGACCAGATTTCAGACGCTTTAGTAGATCAGTTCCTCGCTTACGACGACCGCGCTCACTGCGCCATCGAGTCGTTCGTGACAACCGGTCAGGTAGTAATCATGGGTGAGGTGCGCTCTAACGTGTACATCGACCTGCAGACTATCGCACGCAAGACAATCAACCAGATTGGCTATAACAAGTCGGATTATCAGTTCGACGGCAACTCATGCGGTGTGCTCACAGCCATCCACGAGCAGTCGGACGATATCAACCGCGGTGTGTCGCGTGCCGACGAGGAGGAGCAGGGTGCCGGCGACCAGGGCATGATGTTCGGCTACGCCACTAACGAGACAGAGAACTATATGCCCGTAACGCTCGCCATCGCACAGCTCATCATGCGCGTGCTCGCTGACATACGCAAGGAGGGCAAGCAGATGACATACTTGCGCCCCGACTCGAAGAGCCAGGTGACCGTAGAGTATTCGGAGGAAGGCATACCACAGCGCATCGACACCATCGTAGTGTCTACACAGCACGACGAGTTCGACTCTGACGACGAGCGTATGCTTGCAAAGATAAAGGACGACGTGCTCAATATACTCATGCCGCGCGTGAAGGCAGAGATACACAGCGAGAAGGTGCTCGCACTCTTCGGCGACGACATCAAGTACTTCGTAAACCCTACTGGCAAGTTCGTAATCGGCGGACCGCACGGCGACACCGGTCTCACCGGCCGCAAGATTATCGTCGACACATACGGCGGTAAGGGCGCACACGGCGGTGGAGCCTTCTCTGGCAAGGACCCGTCTAAGGTAGACCGCTCGGCAGCCTACGCAGCACGCTACATCGCCAAGAACATGGTGGCAGCAGGTGTTGCCGACGAGATGCTCGTGCAGGTGAGCTACGCCATCGGTGTTGCTAAGCCAGTGAACATCTACGTGAACACATACGGTCGCAGCCGCGTGCAGATGAGCGACGGCGAGATAGCACAGAAGATAGAGAAACTCTTCGACCTTCGCCCGAAAGCCATCGAGCGCACACTCAAGCTCCGCCAGCCTATCTATCGCGAGACTGCTGCCTACGGACACATGGGTCGCAAGTGCGAGGTGGTGGAGAAGACATTCACATCGCGCTATCACGAGACAAAGGTGATGAAGGTGGAACTCTTCACATGGGAGAAACTCGACCGCGTAGATGATATCCGCAAGGAGTTCGGAATCTAAAGAATGGTGAGGTGGTGTGGTGGTTAGATGTTGTTGTGTTGAGATGGTGACATTACCTTTTATAGGTATAGACAAATCTCACCATCTCAACACCACACCATCTCAACATCAAATCTCACCATCTCACCACAACACCACCTCACCATAGAAATCTCACCATCTCACCACAACACCACCTCAACAAAAATATATTGACATGATAACAACCGACTCCATACACACAGAGGAGATAGTTCTTGGAGCAGACGGACTGCCCGTCGGCGCTCAGCCCGTGCGCAAGCACTGGCAGCCAACGCCGGCAGAGGTGCTCAGCTGGCTGCCCAAGAACGCTACGCCTGCCCAGCAGGACTCCGCTATCCAGGCACACATACGCCCATCGGAGATAACATGGAGTCAGCAGCCCGACACGCTGCATCTGCCCGGACACACACGCGGACACTCCTGGCGCGATATCAACCTACCACAGTACTACCGCGAGTCGTACTTCACCGGCAAGCCCTACTTCAACCCCGACCTCTTCGGCGGGCGCACCGGTGTGGCAGGCGACCCCGTGCCCTACAGCATCGCACGCGACAACCTCATTACGCTCCTGCTATTATTCTGCTTCTGCATCGCACTGATAGCCTACACCAAGTCGCGACGCTTCATACTGCGCCAGGCGAAGGAGTTCTTCCGCCCGCCAGTGAGCGAGAATATGACCACCGTGACGGAGACCTCCGAGGAGTTGCGCTTTCAGTTCTTCCTCGTGTTGCAGAGTTGCTTATTGTTAGGATTGGTCTACTTCTTCTATACGCAACTCTATGTTGCCGACACGTTCCTCGTCGACCAGTATCAGGTGATAGGCATACTCTCGCTGACGATGCTTGGCTATATGCTCGTCAAGACAATGCTCTACTGGCTCGTGGGATGGGTGTTCTTCGACAAGCGCAACAACGAGTTTTGGATGAAGTCGTACCTCTTCTTCCTCGCCATGGAAGGCGTGTGCCTCTTCCCCGTCGTAATGCTCAACGCCTACTTCAAGATGCCAGTGCGTACAACACTCGTGTGCACATTCCTCGTGATAACGCTCTTCAAGTTGCTCTCCCTTTACAAGTCTTACATCATCTTTTTTAGACATAGGGGCGGTTTTCTGCAAAATTTTTTGTACTTTTGCACGCTTGAACTGACACCTCTCGCAGTTCTCTTAGGTACGCTGGCAACGATAGTCAACTGCTTGAAAGTGAATTTCTAAGACAATAGCGACGGCACCCCTCTGAATAAAGAATATACATATAAAGCTTCAATATGAAAAAGATAAAGAAGATTCTGATATCACAGCCTGAACCATCAAGCGAGAAGTCGCCATATTTCGACATCGCAAAGGACTTCGGTGTAGAACTCGTCTTTCGCCCATTCATCAAAGTAGAAGGACTCAGCCCCAAAGAATTCAGACAGCAGAAGATCGGTCTTCTCGACTTCACAGCCGTAGTGTTCACATCGCGTCATGCTATCGACAACTACTTCACACTCGCTAAGGAGATGCGCATCACCATCCCCGAGGATATGAAGTACTTCTGCGTTACGGAGACAATCGCGCTCTACATACAGAAGTATGTGCAGTATCGTAAACGCAAGGTGTTCTTCGGCAATACCGGCAAGCTCGACTCGCTCATCCCCACAATGGTGAAGCACAAGAACGAGAAGTATCTTGTGCCACTGAGCAGCGTACACAACGGCGACGTTAAAGAACTGCTCGACTCGAAGAAGCTAATACACACCGAGTGCGTAATGTATCGCACCGTGAGCAACGACTTCACCGAAGAGGAGGCAGCTCAGTTCGACTGCAACATGCTCGTCTTTTTCAGTCCGTCGGGCATCAAGTCGTTCACAAAGAACTTCCCAAGCTTCGAGCAGAACGATGTGCGCATCGCCACCTTCGGACCTGCCACAGCAAAGGCTGTAACCGACGCAGGCTATCGACTCGACCTCGAGGCTCCTACAAAGGAACACCCGTCGATGACAAGCGCACTCCGCTACTATCTTGAGAATAATAAATAGGAAATCCTATGTCATCACAACAGCTCTCAAAGAGTGAGCGCATAAACAGCAAGAAGCTCATCGACCGCCTCTTCAAAGGAGGAGGAGCCAAGTCGATGTCTGCCTTCCCGCTGCGTGTGGTGTTTATGACAGAGGATGCCGACGCACACGAACCGCTCGCAAAGATGATGGTGAGCGTGCCCAAACGCTACTTCAAGCGCGCCGTGAAGCGCAACCACGTGAAGCGTCTCGTACGCGAAGCCTACCGTCGCAACAAGCAGGTGTTAATAGACACCCTCGAAGCCGAAGAGCAACGCAAGGCACTATCGCTATGCTTTATATGGACCGACGGCAACCTGCGCAGCTACGAGGAAGTGGAGCGCAAGACTGCAAACCTGCTGCAGCGCATAGCCGAGAAGATTGGCAAGGAGGCAGCAGCCGATAGAGCAGAAAGTCATAACGACAACGCTGATAAGTTGTAGATACAATGAAACTTCCACGCTTTATCTCACGTTGCGCCCACTACGTCTCACGCGCTTTAGTATGGCTTGCCATCCTGCCCATACGGTTCTATCAGGTGTGCATCACGCCATACACACCCCCTTCGTGCCGCTTCACACCCACCTGCTCCGAGTACGCCCGTCAGGCACTGCAGAAGCACGGCTTCTTCAAAGGCATGGCACTCGCCGTCTGGCGCATCCTCCGCTGCAACCCGTGGGGAGGCTCAGGCTACGACCCCGTACCCTAAAGAGCCCCTCCCAACCAACAGCCCCCTCCCAACCCTCCCCGTCGGGGAGGGCTTAGTTAGCAAAGTCTTAGAAAGGCCTAAAGAGGCTTAGAAGGGTTTAGTATAGTCCTCCAAGGCTTAGAAAGGCTTAAAGAGGCTTAGTTCGGCTTAAACGCCATCCTAAAGGCGGCTTAAACGCCACCCTAAAATAGCAATCATCAAAAAAAAAACAACAATAATAATGACAAAGAATTTCGTTGAAGAACTGCGCTGGCGCGGTATGCTCGCGCAGATTATGCCCGGCACTGAGGAGTATCTCAATGCCAACATGGTGTCTGCGTATCTGGGCACCGACCCTACAGCCGACTCTCTCCACATCGGTCACCTCTGTGGTATCATGATGCTGCGCCACCTGCAGCGTTGCGGTCACAAGCCATATCTGCTTGTGGGCGGTGCTACCGGTATGATTGGCGACCCCTCTGGCAAGAGCCAGGAGCGCAACCTGCTCGACGCGGCTACCCTCTACCACAACCAGGAGGCTATCAAGAAGCAGGTTTCTAAGTTCCTCGACTTCGACGGCACAGAGCCTAACAAGGCTGAGCTCGTCAACAACTACGACTGGATGAAGGACTTTACCTTCCTCGACTTCGCTCGCGAGGTGGGCAAGCACATCACTGTCAACTACATGATGGCTAAGGACAGCGTGCAGAAGCGTCTCAACGGCGAGGCTCGCGACGGCCTTTCGTTCACAGAGTTCACATACCAGCTGCTCCAGGGCTACGACTTCCTCTACCAGTATCAGAAGTACGGCGTACGCCTGCAGCTCGGTGGCAACGACCAGTGGGGCAACATGACCACCGGTACAGAGCTTATCCACCGCACACTCGGCAACGACGCAGAATGCTACTGTCTCACCTGCCCACTCATCACCAAGAGCGACGGCAAGAAGTTCGGCAAGACCGAGAGCGGCAACGTCTGGCTCGACCCGGCTCGCACCACTCCGTATGCTTTCTACCAGTTCTGGCTCAACGTCAGCGACGCAGAGGCTGAGAAGTACATCAAGATATTCACCGACCTCGACAAGGAAACAATCGATGCGCTCATAGCCGAGCACAACGAAGACCCGGGACGCCGCGTTCTGCAGAAACGTCTGGCTGAGGAGGTGACAACAATGGTTCACTCACGTGAGGACCTCGAGACCGCTCAGGAGGCTTCTAACATCCTCTTCGGCAAGGGCACAAAGGAGACTCTCCAGAAGTTCGATGAGGCTACACTGCTCTCTATCTTCGAAGGCGTACCCCACTTCCAGCTGCCGAAGGATCAGCTCGGACAGCCGGCTGTAGACCTCTTCACACGCGACGACGTGAAGATCTTCAACTCTAAGGGCGAGATGCGCAAGCTCGTGCAGGGTGGTGGCGTATCGCTCAACAAGGAGAAGCTCGGCGCGTTCGACCAGGTGGTTACTGCCGACGACCTCATCGACGGCAAGTATCTGCTCGTGCAGCGTGGCAAGAAGAACTATTACCTCATCACAGTGAAGTAACTGTGTTGAACTGCTTATAACGATAGTTTTTTAGAATCTATGGGGCAAGGCGCAGAGTTCGTCTTGCCACATATAAATAAAAAAACAGCCAATTCGTTTGGCTGTTTTTACAAAAATACGTATCTTTGCAGTCGCATTGTCCTATGGTGTAATGGTAGCACAACAGGTTTTGGTTCTGTTTGTGGTGGTTCGAATCCGCCTAGGACAACTTAAACGGAGACTATTTTAGGGTCTCCGTTTTTGTTTTAGCAATCCCGATAAAGGAAAAATTGTGGTGGTTCGAATCCGCTTATGATAATAAAAACGGAGACTCAAAAGAGCCTCCGTTTTTGTTATAGCAATCTTTAGGGGGTGCACTTGTCCCAAGTGCACCAACCAAGCAAAAGGTATCCCCTTAAATACTTCTTGTTCTGATAAACTATTTACTTGAGGTACTCAGCGAGTTTTGCAACGGCGCGTGCGCGGTGCGATATGCCGTTCTTGATGTCCATGCCGAGCTGTGCGAACGACTCGTTGTAGCCCTCCGGCACGAAGATGGGGTCGTAGCCGAAGCCCTCTGTGCCCTGCTTCTCGCGCGATATGGTGCCGCGTACGATGCCCTCGAAGAGCGTGTAGTCAGCTACGTCGCTGCGGCGTGCGAGAGCTATCACGGTGCGGAACTGCGCACGGCGGTCGTTGTTGTCGCCCAAGCGTGCGAGCAATTTCTGCATGTTGGCTTCCGAGTTGTGGTCGGTGCCCTCGGCGTAGCGTGCGGAGCGCACGCCCGGCTCGCCTCCAAGCTCCGGCACTTCGAGTCCGGTGTCGTCGGCAAAGCAGTCGTAACCATAGTTATCCACTACGTAGCGTGCCTTCTGTATGGCATTACCCTCAAGCGTGTTGGCTGTCTCGGGTATGTCGGCGTGGCAGTTGATGTCTTCGAGTGAGAGCACCTCGAAGCGGTCGCCGAGTATGGCGCGTATCTCCGAGAGCTTGTGCTTGTTGTTGGTGGCGAAGACGATAGCCTTATTCTTCGGGGCTTGTTGTGATTTGTTCATGTTCTTTTGCCTTTTCTTTCTTTACCTTAACCTTTATCTGGTCGAATCCCTCGCCGTACACGCCGATGACGCTGCTCTGCGACACGAAGGCGCGCGGGTCAATCATCTTGATGAGGCGGAAGATAAGCACCGACTCGCTCTTCTTGGCGAGCAGACAGATCACCTTCATCTCCTTGCCCGTGTACCAGCCGTGACCGTCGAGAATGGTCAGCGTGTGGTCGGTCTTCTTCGTTATAGCACTGGCTATCTCGTTGTACTTGTGCGAGAATATGAAGAACTGCACCGATTGGCGTTGCACGCTCATCACGTAGTCGAGCATGGTACATTCGATGACCATCGTACACAGACCGAACACTACCATCTGGCAGCGTTGTGGGAACGGACCGAAAGAGTCGATGGCGAGACAACTACCGATGATGACGAGGTCGACCATGATGAGACCCTTGCCGAGCGATACATTATAGTGTTTGTTCACTACGGCAGCGATGATGTCTGTTCCACCCGTGCTGCCGTTGTTCAAGAACACTATTGCCAGTGACGTGCCGGTGAGCATACATCCTATGATGAGCGACATGAAGTCGTTGCCCTCGCCCATAAGCTTGTAGAAGGTGCCGTCGGGCATCTCCACTATCTTCTGTGCGAGGTCGAGCATCACGGTTATGACTATCGTGGCATAGATGGTTTTGGCAAGGAATTTTATTCCAAGCTCCTTCAGTGCTGCCACGATGAGCACAGCATTAATTATGAAAAATGTCCATTGAACTGGAAATTTTGTGGCATAGAATACGATGGCTCCGATACCTGCGATGCCTCCGGTTACGATTTCGTAAGGCAGCAGGAATACGGTGAACCCGAAGGTGTACAACATTAACCCGAGAGTGATGTTAAAATAGTCCTTCGCTTCTTGCCAGATAATTTTGCGGTCGATCATCATAGGAGTTACAGTTATTACATTATTATTTTAATGTATATAAGAAAAAGGAGTCGTCCGTATTACTTTATAACGACATTCACGATCTTCTTAGGTACGACAATCACCTTCACGACTGTCTTTCCGTCGAGGTATTTCGCGCTCTGCTCGTCGGCGAGCACTGCAGCCTGAATCTCGTCGTTGGTAGCGTCGGCTGCGAACTTCTTCTGGAAGCGTGCCTTGCCGTTGAACGACACGGTGAGCTGCACCTCGCTCTCCACGAGATACTGCGGGTTGAACACAGGCCATGCTGCGTCGCATACGGTTGTAGCGTTGCCTAAGGCGTGCCACAGCTCCTCGGCTATGTGCGGAGCGAACGGCGCGATGAGCACAACGAGCTGCTCGAGCACCTGCTTTGCGCGGCACTTCTGCTGTGCCAGTTCGCCCACGGCAATCATAAATGCCGAGATAGAGGTGTTGTAAGAGAAGTTCTCGATGTCCTCTGTCACCTTCTTGATGAGCTTGTGCAGGCTCTTGAGGTTGTCGGCTGTCGGCTCTGCGTCTGTCGGCAGGAACTCGTCGGTGCGGTTCTCGTAGAACAGTGCCCAGAACTTCTTGAGGAAGCGGAAGCAGCCGTCGATGCCGTTGGTGTCCCAAGGCTTACTTGCCTCCACCGGACCGAGGAACATCTCGTACAGACGCAGCGTGTCGGCGCCGTACTTCTCTACGATCATGTCGGGGTTGACGACGTTGAACATCGACTTCGACATCTTCTCTACAGCCCAGCCGCAGATATACTTGCCGTCCTCGAGCACGAACTCGGCGTTGGCATACTCCGGTCGCCATGCCTTGAACGCCTCGATGTCGAGCACGTCGGCACTCACGATGTTCACGTCTACGTGTATCGGTGTCACGTCGTAGTCCTTGCGCAGGTTGTACGATACGAAGACGGGGGCTTTAGAGTGGTCGTCCGAGTTTACGCGGTACACGAAGTTGGAGCGACCCTGAATCATGCCCTGGTTGACGAGTTTCTGATACGGTTCCTCCTTGCACGACACGCCGAGGTCGAAGAGGAACTTGTTCCAGAAGCGCGAGTAGATGAGGTGACCCGTAGCGTGCTCGCAACCTCCTACGTAGAGGTCTACGTTCTGCCAGTAGTTGTCGGCATCCTTGCCCACGAGGCATGTGTCGTTGTGCGGATCCATATAGCGCAGATAGTAAGCCGACGAGCCTGCGAAGCCCGGCATAGTGTTCAGCTCGAGTGGGAAGACGGTCTTGTTGTCCACGAGTGCCTTGTCCACCACCTGGCGTTTCTCCACGTCCCACGCCCACATCTTGGCGCGTCCCAATGGAGGCTCGCCGGTTTCTGTAGGCTTGTATGTCTCAATCTCGGGCAGCAGCAGCGGCAGGCAGTCCTCCGGCACCATCTGCGGCATACCGTCCTTGTAGTAAACCGGGAACGGCTCGCCCCAGTAGCGTTGGCGCGAGAAGATTGCGTCGCGCAGGCGGTAGTTCACCTTCACGCGGCCCATGCCCTTCTCCGTCACGAACTGCTTTGTCTTTGCTATAGCCTCCTTCACGCTAAGTCCGTTGAGTGAGAAGCCGTCGAGTGTCTCCTTGCCTGCTGCAGGCGAGTTGCACACGATGCCCTCCTTTGCGTCGAAGCTCTCCTCCGACACGTCAGCGCCCTCGATGAGCGGAATGATAGGCAGGTTGAAGTGCTTAGCGAAGGCATAGTCGCGCGAGTCGTGCGCCGGAACAGCCATGATGGCTCCCGTGCCGTAGCCTGCAAGCACGTATTCTGAAATCCAGATAGGAATGTTCTCGCCGGTGAACGGGTTCACGGCATACGAGCCGCTGAACACGCCAGTCACGTTGCGGTTTGCCATGCGGTCGAGCTCTGTGCGCTTCTTCACGTACGCTAAGTACTCGTCCACCTCAGCCTTATGCTCCTCGGTGGTGAGCTGCGCCACGAGTTCGCTCTCCGGTGCCAGCACCATGAACGTAACGCCGAAGATAGTGTCGGCGCGAGTGGTGAAGATGGTGAAGTCGAAGTCCTGGTCAGCCACCTTGAACTGCATCTCCGTGCCCTCACTTCTGCCTATCCAGTTCTTCTGTGTCTCCTTGATAGAGTCGCTCCAGTCGACGGTGTCGAGTCCGTCGAGCAGACGCTGCGAGTAAGCCGATGTGCGCAGACACCACTGCTGCATCTTCTTCTGCACGACAGGGAAGCCGCCACGCTCGCTCACGCCGTTCACCACCTCGTCGTTGGCAAGCACGGTGCCCAGACCGGCGCACCAGTTCACCATCGTCTCGCCGAGGTAAGCTATGCGGTAGTTCATGAGTGTCTTCTGCTGCTCCACGTCGCTCATGGCGCGCCATTCGTCGGCTGTGAACTCCAGATGCTCGCTCTCGGCAACGTCCAGTCCCTCGGTGCCCTTCTCGTTGAAGTGCTCCACGAGCTTCTCTATCGGCTCTGCCTTCTGGCAAGAGTTGCAGAAGAACGAGCCGAACATCTTCTCGAACGCCCACTGAGTCCAGTGGTAGTACTTTGGGTCGCAGGTGCGTATCTCGCGGTCCCAGTCGAACGAGAAGCCGATGTTGTCGAGCTGCTGACGGTAGCGTGCGATGTTAGCCACGGTTGTCACCTCAGGGTGCTGACCGGTCTGTATAGCATACTGCTCAGCGGGCAGTCCGTATGCGTCGTAGCCCATAGGGTTGAGCACGTTGAAGCCCTTCAAACGCTTGTAGCGTGCGTAGATGTCCGATGCGATATAGCCAAGCGGATGGCCTACGTGCAGACCGGCTCCCGACGGGTATGGGAACATGTTGAGTACGTAGAACTTTTCCTTTGCAGAGTCCTCGGTGGTGTGGTAAGTCTTGTCCTTCACCCACTGGCTCTGCCATCTCTTTTCTATTTCTCTGAAGTTATATTCCATTGTTTTTATACTGTTTTTATGCAAAGTTACGACTTTTACTTTATATATATGTGTGTTTGCGTCTTAAAATTTTGATATACAGTGTGCTTTCTCAGGGGGTGCACTTGTCTCAAGTGCACCAACAGAGCAAGTGGTGCTATCTTCAGGGGGTGCAGCAGTCTCTGCTGCACCAACCAAGCAAACGGTGCATTTCTATTCTGTTGGTGCACTTGAGACAAGTGCACCCCCTATAGTACCACCACTTTTTTGACTGTTCCGTCGCTGTAGCGCACGATGTTCACGCCCTTCTTTGGTGTCGAGATGCGCTGTCCGTCTACGGTGTAGCGTGCCACCTCGTGGCGGTTGCCGTCTGCGGTTGTGCCGTTGATGGCAGTAGGGCGTTGTCGTGGTGTGATGACGATGGGGTTGTCGTCGTAGCCCTTGCGCAGGTGGAGGTTCTCTACTGAGCACACCTCTGTCGACTGCTCGCCAATCCATCCGCACATCTGCAGCACACCAGTCTGCACACGTATGAAGTCGGCGTGTGTCAGCTTCACCGGATTGCCGTTGCTGTCTACCGCCCAGTCGAGGTCGAACGTGTTGTACATCTTGTCGTCCGTTGGTGCCGCATCGGCGTAGCCATACGCATCGGCAGCGTAGCGGTAGCTGATCCAGTTCTGCGGATTGTCGCTGTCCGTTCCGTCGCCGCCGCGGTTGATGGTGTTGTCGGGCAGTCGCGAGCCACGGAACGTCAGCCTGTCGGCATCTATCCACGTGGGGTAGTACGACTGTGTGTGGAACGTCAGCTTCATCATGTAGCCCACGGTGTCGCACTCAGTACCGTTGCGGTCGGTCCACTCGGCGCGGAACGGTATGTAGCGGTCGTACACGGAGTAGGGCTGTGTGTGCTCGCCCTGCTCGGCATCGGGTCGCTGGTAGGTGATGGTGACGTTTGGCGTGGCGGTGGTGTAGTACTCCGACCCTGCCAGCTCGTACCACTCGGCTGTCTCGGGCGATGTGCCCACGCCGGCGTACACGATGCCCGGCTCTATCGATCCGCCGATGGTGGCTGCGCCGTACACGGGGTCAGCAGCAGCGTAGTAGGCGTTGCCGAGGATGCGCAGGTCGGAGCCGCGTGTGTTGGTTATCGGCTCTGTGAAGCCGAAGGTGATGTAGCCGCCGAAGGCTCCGAGCGATACGGGCAGCTGGTCAGCGAGTTGTGCTTCGCACGCCTGCAGTCGGTCGGCTTCGCTCATCGTGGCGTCGATGGCGGGCAGCTTGCCCACGAACTGACCTGGTGCAGGGCAGTATTCGAGCACCTTCACGTGTTGTGTTGTCTGTGCCGCTGCCAGCAAGGGCGCGGCGAGGAGTATCATTGTTGTTTTCATATTCTTGTTTTTTCAGGGGGTGCAGCAGTCTCTGCTGCACCAACCAAGCAAATTGTTCTGTGTGTTCTGTGTGTTCCGTGGGAATATTTTGTCCTCCCACAGAATTCACGGAATTCACAGAATAGACTGGCAGAGGGTGTCCTCCCACAGAATTCACAGAATTCACAGAATAGACTGGCAGAGGATGTCCTCCCACAGAATTCACGGAATTCACAGAAGCTTCTGGCGTAGAAGAGCCTCCCACAGATGCGCACAGATGGTTAGGCTGCGTAGGGGTCTCCCACGGAATTCACGAAATGCACAGAAACTTCTGGTGGAGGATATTCTCCCACGGATTTCACAGATGCCCACAGATCTTTAGGTTGCGTTATTGGCTCCTAATCTGTGCACATCTGTTCAATCTGTGGGAGTTTTTGTAGGAGGGTATGGCATCCTGCCATACCCACGCCGCCCTCTGACATTCCTCCCACGGAACCCACTCTAAGTTTGCTTGCGTAGAGTTCTCCCACAGATTTCACAGATTCTCACAGATGTTGTGTTTTTGGAGTTCTGTGAATTCTGTGTGTTCTGTGGAACTTCCCACGCCCCCAGTGAATCTGTGTAAATCTGTGCAATCTGTGGGAGGATTATTTTCTACCCTCCTACAGAATCGACTTGCAGAGGATGTTCTCCCACAGATTTCACAGATTCTCACAGATGGTGCGTGTTTGGAATTCTGTGAATTCTGTGTGTTCTGTGGGACCTCCCACGCCCCTAGTGATTCTGTGAAAATCCGTGCAATCTGTGGGAGGATTGTTTTGGTTGCGTGGGTATGGCAGGGATGCCATACCCTCCTACAGTGCTACGAAGGCAGAGGGGTTCACGCCGCGCAGCAGGTAGCGGTGGAGCAGTGTGCCGGTGGGGCTGAACTCGTAGACATAGCCGTTGGTGGCGTAGGCGCGGGCATCCGATGCGTACATGTGGGCGGAGCGGGGCGATATGTACAGCGCGTAGGGCGACTGCATGGCAGCTATCACGGAGTCGGCAGCAGCGTAGCCGGCAAGACCCTCGGAGGCAGAGAGCGACGGCAGAGCGATGGTGTGCGTGGAGAAGGCGTACTCGCCCGTGAGGTGCGAGTAGGCAGAGCCGAGACAGTAGAACCTGCCCTGCGCAGCGCAGCAGTACGTCGACGGGAAGTCGAAGACGCGGAACTCCTCCGATGCCATGTTCAGCACCACGGTGTGCGGCGGCGTGTTGTACATGTCGCCGGCAGCATTGATGCAGAGCCACTCGCGCCACTGCGCCACCTTGCCGTACAGGTTCTTGCAGCCCGTGTCGATGCGTCGCAGCTCGCGCATGGTCTGCGCGTCGACCACCGATATGGTCTGCTCGTAGCCGTGGTCCTGCGTCTGTGTGGAGTAGCCGCCCGTGTTGGCTACGTAGAGCCGTCCGTCGTAGTAGGCGATGCCCTCCGGCTCGTAGCCCACGTGGCAGGTGTCGACCACGAGCTTCGTCGTGAGGTCTATCTTCGCCACATATCCGTGGTCGGAGTACGACGTGACGTAGAGGTAGCCACGGTGGTCGGTAGCCAAGCGCCGGTTGTTCGGTATGTTCTCCGTGGCGGCGATGGCGGTGCCGTCGGGTCGGATGTACTGCACTATGTTCGACCAGTTGACGGAGATGGCTATCAGCGTGTCGTTCACCTGCAGTATGTCGTTAGCCGTGTCGCCGAGTCGCTCGCCCGGGTTCTGCTGTCGGAACCAGTGGTTGGTGAGCACGCCGTGGTCGAGCAGCGAGAGCGACGCGTTGTTCATGCCCCACAGACCCTCGCAGAGTATCAGCAGGCGGTCGGTGCTGGCGGAGGGCTTACCGCCAGTGGGCTTGTCGTCGGCAGGCTCCAGCGAGCACGAGACGAGCAGCCACACGCACAGCACGGCGCAAGCACCGAGCCGGAAGCGTTGCAACGCACTGAGCGTGATGTGTTTCGGACGCAGGAGCATAAGTATGCGGTTGAGATATTTCACTTGAAAAAATGTGTGTATATAGGTGCAAAGATACTATATTTATGTCAATTAATCTATAAAAAGTAATATTTTGATAAAGAATTTGTTATTGTTTCAATTTTTATATTTAACTTTGCAGAAGATAGGCTTCACCTCAGCAATTGAAGCAAGCTTCATTGCGTTCGGTTTGCACTATCTTTGCCGATTGTTACATAATTACATAGAGCCGTAGGACATTACGGCATACGTTGGATGACTTCTTATTTTTTTAGTATAAACTGCATAATAAAATTACTGGGATTTTAAAAAAGAGATTATGAAGAAAGGTAGCTATGAGCAGCCTCGTATCACTATCTACGAGGTAGAGACCACAGCCATACTTGCAGGCAGTGGCAAACAAGATTCTGTACCGAGCGAAAAGTCGGGCTTCAGCTTAGACAGAGAGAGCGAGGAGCTGACATGTGGTGACAGCGAAGACGTTTGGGAGAACTAAGATTTTTATTTGTATCAACACAGAAAAACAATCAATCAACATGAAGAAGATATTGTATTCAGTATTTATGCTGGCTACAATGGTGCTTGCTGCGTGCAGCAGCGATGACACCACCGAGCCGGCTGTAAAGCGTGGAATGGTGCTCAAGGCTAATGTTGAGGACACCGACACCCGTGCCACAATCACCGACAACGAGGGCAAATGGAAGTTCGCCTTTGCTACTAATGACGTGGTTAAGGTAGGTAATGATAAGGTGGACGGCTACTACACTTTTAAGAATAACGGTACCGTATTCGAAAGCACCGATGCCCTGCAGACTACTAAAGCTGCCACTTGGTGTGCTTTCTTCCCCGGCGAGACAATCAACCTGGAAAATCAGTCGGGTGCCTTCGCTGACGTTGCCAAGATGTACGCACTGGCTGGCAAGACCGCGACGGCTACAACCGGCTCTGATGGCTTGACCGTAACGATGAAGGCGAAGGCAGCTGTGCTGTGTATCGTGGGCGTGAATAAGGACGATATCCTTGACATCAGCGTTAAGGATGCTGAGGGCAAGTACATATCAGGTCTTAAGGCGGATAAGAACTCGGCAGACTTCAAGGTGGAGACAAAAGACACAAAGGTGTCGTTGCTCTCTAAGCAAGGCGCAGGAGTGTACTACGTAGTAGTGCCGGCAGGCGTGAAGATTTCTGTATATAACGGCAATGAACCTTTGTATAGCGGCGATAAAACCATGAGTACAACTAAGGCTGACGGTCTTAAAGCTGGCAAGTACTATACTCTGACTACAGGTATGACAAAAGGCTCTGCTAAAAATAGCTTAGGCGAGGACATTGACTGGGTGCAGCTGTGGCCCGGTGGTCCGAAGTTCGCTACACAGAATGTGGCAGAAGCAATGACATGGACTGATGCTGTAAAGACTGGTGATGATTTTGCATGGGGTAAGAACTGGCGCACACCGACAATAGATGAAGTGTACGGAGAAGGAAAACTTTATTGTAAATTAGATAAAGACAATTTTCCGCTGTCAGTTGCAGGCTCTCCGTCTTTTGAGTTAAAAAAAGAAGGAGAATATCTGACCGTTGTACTTACTGGTGTGCAGCCTGGATACACTAAGAATACATTGACCTTATACGATCAGAAAACACCATACAGTCATAATTTCGATTTCTGGACAACTTCAGAAATAACAGGCTATGGTATTAGATTTGCAATTTCAGCGTATGAACTAAATAATGAAGTTAAGATTGTAGCTTTTGGTCCAAGCCAAAGGGATAACAAAAACACAAAATACTTGGTTCGCCCTGTCCTTGTAGAATAACGCTATTAACATTACCGTTTAATCGGTATTTATAAATATAAAAAGCGGTGTGACATGTGATGTCGCACCGCTTTTTTCGGTATTATACATTGTTGGTTATTATTTATTGCTATATGGTAGAACTAATAATGTGGTAAAAAGACGTGCTGCGCTCTGCTTTGCCGCTTGCCAGAGCAAGAAAGTCCTTCCTGCATGGTTCGCATCGTTCGACGCAGACATCCGCATCGTTCGACGCAGACATCCGCATCGGTCGGCGCAGACATCCGCATCGGTCGGCGCAGACATCTGCATCGGTCGGCGCAGATGTATTAATAGGAGGGTATGGCATCCCTGCCATACCCACGCAGCCACCTCCACGCAGCCACATTATTAGCAGATTGCGTGGGTATGGCAGGGATGCCATACCCTCCTATAGATAGTGCGAGGGTCTTACTGTTTTGCCTGACATTCGAGCATAAACTCGTCAGCGATATACAGATTGCCGTAGAGATACAATCCGGTGTTTCGGTTGTGGAGGTCGGCGCAGGTCTGACTGCGATAGAAGAGGTCGAGCGCACGGGCTGGCGATACGTTCAGACGTTTGGATAGCTCGTAAGCCACACCGCCAATCTGATGACTTAATATCATGGTTTGGATAGCCGGCGACTTAATTCTTTCTTCAAATTCTTTCTGAGTCATAGAAGTGCAAGTATTTGTCAGTAAGTGTCTTAACTCCTTTCTCTATTCTGTATATACTCCTCAACGTCCTTCAGCACATACTCGTGGCTCTCGGTGTGTAGTGTGTCGTAGTTCTTGAGTATATAGTTCTCAATAGCCCCCACCTTACTCATTCTTTCATATACTTCGCTATAGTGTTTGCCCGTCTTTCTTGCAATTCCCTCCACACAAGATGCGGCAAAGGCAAGTTTCAGTTCGTCAAGTGGCAAACGTATCAGCTTTTCAAGATGTCGTTTCTCCATAATGTATATATATTTTTTTTCGTGAGGTTGAGTATGTATTCGTTTGGTTGCAAATATATAAAAAATATCATTCAGAGGCAAGCGGATGAGTATCAAAGTGGTGTGAGTGTGGTTAAAAAGCCCCATACGCACGGGCTTCAGAGCTGCCACTGCAGCGTGGCTTTCCAGTTGCGTCCGGGCATAGGGTAGCGCTTCACCACCTCGTGGCGCGAGTCGCAGAGGTTGTTGCACTCCACGGTGGCTTGCACGTAGTGGCGGCGTATGCGGAAACGCTTGTTCAGCTTCAGGTCTACGGTCTGCCATGCGCCCAGCAGGTCGTCGCGGTTGTTGGAGATGAGCGCGAAGCGGTCGCCCGTGTATAGCCACGAGGTGCAGAGGCTCCAGCCGTCGTAGCCGAGGTCGACGATGAGTGAGGCACTGTGCAGCGGCGAGTAGGGTATGGTGTTGCGATACTCCGGGTCGTGGGGTGCGGAGTAGTCGCGGTCGCGCTGGCAGGTGTAGTTGGCTGAGGCTGAGGCTGAGAACTTGCCCCACGTGCGGTCGTAGCCGGCGGTGGCGGAGAGTCCCAACGACTTTACGAGTCCGAAGTTGACCATCGACCAGCGGAACTGGCTCTTCATCGGTATAGCCACAATCTTGTCTTCGATGCGGTTGTAGTAGACATCGAGGGCGAGGTGCAGGTGGCGGTCCTTATAGTCGACACCGAGGTCGAACTGCGAGGTGTACTCGGGGCGCAGCTGTGCGTTGCCCACGAGCGTGTAGTAGAGGTCGTTCAGTGTAGGTGCGCGGAAGATGCGCTTGTGGAAGGCACGCACCGTGAAGGCGCGGCGGTGCCATGAGGCGAGCAGCATCGGCGTGAGGCGCGAGAGCGCGGCTGCGCTCTGTGCGGAGCGTGCCGAGTGGTCGACGATATGCGTGTAGAGCAGTGCGATGTTGCCCTCGAAACCGCGGTAGGAAGCGATGGCAGAGAGCAGCGACTTCGAGTCGAGGCGGTAGACATACGCCGAGCGGTAGACGTCGGTAGTAAGGTCGCTCCAGCGCAGGTCGGTGCTCGCCGTGAGCGAGAGCCAGCTGGAGTTCCACGCCGCAGCCACCGAGCCGTACAGATCCTGCTGACGGTAGTGGTTGTCGCAGTGCATGGCGGCGGCGTTGGTAGAGGGGTCTTGCAGATAGCGCAGCCAGTCGTAGGCGTACTTCAGATTGGTCTTCAGCGCGAAGCTGCCCCACGTGTGGCGGTAGGTGGACTGCAGGAAGAAGTTGCGGTCCCACTGGCGGTCGGTAGAGTCCCACTGGTCGGAGAGTCGGCGCACCACCGGTCCGGGCAGTCCGCGCTCCGAGCTGTAGAAGTAGGCGTGCGCCGTGAAGCCCTTGTAGAAGCCAGCCGCCTCAAGGCGGTAGAAGGTGATGTCGGAGTTGCGCCGCTTGCCCACGGTGTCCTCCGAAGCCGACTGGAAGCGGAACGGATAGCCGCCGTCCGTGCGCTGGTATTCGGCATCGACAAAGAGAATTTTCCTGAAAGAGAAGTATGCCTTCAGCTTCTGCAGACCGAACGAGCCCGTGCCGTATTCGACGGTGAGCGCGGTGGAGTCGGGTCGGCGCGTCTGCAGATAGACCGTAGCCGCCGAGGCATACTCCGATGCCGACTGCAGTCGCTCGTTGCGGTTGGCGTTGTAGAGTGCCACCGACTCCATGTTCGAGAGCGAGTAGCGCCCGAGGTCGATCTGTCCGTTCTGTGCGTTGGTGATGCGTATGCCGTCGAGGTAGATGCCCACGTGCTGCGAGCCGAGCGACCGCACGTTCACGGTCTTCAGTCCGCCCAGTCCGCCGTAGTCCTTAATCTGCACGCCCGAGAAATACTTCAGCGCGTCGGCGACCGACGTCGTCGATAGATTCTGCAGCGCAGCCCCGGAGAGCGTTTGCGAGGGGGTGAGATAATGCGGACGCACGCCCACAACCGCCACGTCCCGAATCGTGTGTACGGAGTCGAGACGTGAGGTTTGGGCGTGCGTCGATATAGCGATAAAAAAGAGTAGTATTATATAATGTATGCGCATGTTTACTTAACAACGACCTTCTTAACAGTTCCGTCGCTGTAGCGCACGATATTCAGACCCTTCTGCGCACCCTGCAGCAGCTTGCCGTCGACAGAGTAGCGAGCCACCTCGCGCACATCAGCGTTGTCCTCAACCGACGAGATGGCAGTGGTGCTCTTCAGAGCGAACACAGGCATCTCCGGATACCAGTAGTGCTTCTCCATCGGGTACGCCTGCTTCATTGTGCCCGTTGTAGCGTCGTAGACGCGCAGCTCCGACTCGTCGCCCCATGCCGAACCCTTGGTTACGCTCAGGTAGAGGTCGCCCGAATAAGGGTTCATGCGGCAAGCCGCACCATAGACGTAAGGCTTCTCCTCGGCAGCGGTGAAGTCGAGCAGGAGCGACACCTTGTGCGAGTCGATATCGAACTTGTAGATGTGCTGACCGTTCGTCCAGTCGCCCGTAGCGCCGTTCCAGAACAGAGCGTTCTCGGTGGTGGAAGCCGTGAAGCAGTCGGGGTTCCATGCGCCCCAGCTGTTGGTAGGAGGATAAACGCCCTCGGGCAGGTTGACGGTCTCGGTAGAGTAGTCAGACGGGTTGAACTTCACGATGTGCGCAACAGCCTTTGTCGAGTTGCTGCAGGTGAGCCAGATAGAGCCGTCCTTAGCCTGCACGATAGAGTTGTAAGAGCCCTCGCCCTCGTTGTTCACGGTCTTGAGCAGCTTGCCCTCGGCAGCGTCGATGACCAAGAGACCACGGCGCTGGTCAACGGCATACACCTTGCCGTCGGCGTACACCATGTTGCCCGTCTGGTTGTTAGCCAAGCCGTCGGTGCCGGCGATGAGCGAGCCCACGGTGTTGTCGTCGAGATTGAACGTGAAGACACCCTCGGTAGTGCTGAGGAAGCCCTTGCCAAGCTCCTTGACAGGGAGGAACGCTCTACCGTCGGCAGCCGCCGTGCCGTCGGCGTTGAGGATAGTGTTGATCTGAGCGAGCACCTCCATAGTCTTGGCGTCGCACACGGTGAGCGTAGGGTCGTTAGCCTCCTTGTCGGCAACGCTCTTCTTCTTCGATACGATGTACATCTTGCCGTCGTCGATGGTGGCGTAGCAGCCCGTTGTGCCGAGTTCGTAGGTCTCGCTGTTCTTAGCGAGAGCCACGCGATACTCCCATTTGCCAGCCTTGTCGAGGTAGTTGATCGTAGCCTTCTCATTGCCGAACCATCCCTCGTTGAGCATGAACACGCCGTCGGTGTACTCCTTCTGCTGTGCAGAAACAGATGTAGTTAGAAACATTCCGCCGATGAGGGCGGAAACAAAAAGTGTAAAGTGCTTCATATTATTTATATAATGTAAGTGTTACGGTCATACGCGCCCAATCCGCGAGGCGCACAGCGATGACTCCATCGGCAAATGAGTTTCGGCAGGTCTTCTGACTCGCCGCCCAGACGCGAACACCTTCCCAAAGCATAGGAGGGTATGGCATCCCTGCCATACCCACGCATCCTGCAAAGAGCTTTATAGGAGGATATGGCATCCTGCCATACCCACGCACTCAGCACGGAGATGCATGGCTTCAGTGGTTCTCTCGTTCGCGCCCGTAGATAAGGGCGGCTCACAGCTGCGGGACAGTCGGGGACTCTCACCCCATTCCCTTTTAATCGCACAGCTCCCCGGTAGGGTGTTTCAAGTGGGAGCGTTGCGAACCGTTGCGAGTGCAAAGTTAAAGAATAATATTGAGAAAATAAAAAATATAGCGAAATACTTGACATCGCTTGCGCAAGGTTGTACCTTTGCAAACGTGATCCGGAACACAACACAAAAGTAAACATTAACCAAATCTAAAAAAAAGAAAGGAAAACACATTATGGCAGTAAATTACAAAATCTATCAGAGCACAGCAAAAAACGCAACAAAGGGTCTTTACTATGCACGCACCGCTTATCGCGAGACAGTCGACTTGAAGAAGCTGGCAGAGATTATGCAGGCAAACTGTACGGTGAAGTACTCGGACATCCTGGCAGTGCTCACAGAGTTGGGCGAGGTGATGAAGAACGAGTTGCTTAACTCGAAGCCGGTGAAGATTATGGGTCTGGGCACGTTCCGCGTGAGCTTGAGATCGCGAGGCTGTGCGGATCTGAATACCTTTAGTATAAAGAACAGTATCGTTGGCGCACGTGTGCGTTTCTATCCGGAAACCTACAAGGACCCAGTGCTGGGTAAGAACGTGAAGCCGATGCTTGCAGGCATCAAGTTTGCGGAGCTCGAACAGTATAAGAGCATTAAGCGCGCTGATGTGACTAAGGAATAGAACAAGAGAGTGGGCGTGGTGACAATGCCACGCCCACTACTATAAAACACAAAAACAACCATAATAATACCACATACAAAATACCATGAAAAAGATGAATAAAGACACTTGGAGAACAATACTGAAACTGATAGTAGCTGTAGCCACAGCAGTGCTTAGCACATTAGGCGTGCAAGCTATGGTATAAGCGAGTTTTGAGTTTTGAGTTTTTGAATATTCGGAAAAAAGACGTATTTTTGCACGCATAAACATGTTAAAAAGCAATTACAGATAAAAGAGAGATTATGAGCATGAGATCCTTTAAGCGCCTGGCATGTCTTTTGATTATGTTGTGCGTGTCGATCAGTGCCGGTGCGGTGCTGAAAGAGAAAAACCTGAATTCGACGTTGTCGGTGCTGCGCGCAGAGCTGGAAACAGCGTTCTACGAACAGCGCAATAATATGGCACGCTATAAGATGTACACCGAGCAGCAGCATAAACAGATGGTGGCACTGATGCAGCGTAGCGATCAGGTGGCACTGATGCTCTATTCGCAGAAGCAAGACTTCACGTTCGATATGACCTACGCCTGCCATGAGGCGACGGAGATGTATCGCGAATTTAACAAACGCAGTATGCCATACAACAATATTATGAAGCGTATGGATGCGGAGTTGACGCGATACAAGTACCTCATAGAGACGCTGAGCATGATTCCACCATCGATGAAGCGTATGGGGCAGGCAAAGCAGGGACAACAACCACCGAAATATATAATGGACAAGAACGGCAAGCAACGCAAGCTGCCGTTTATGCTCGACGGGCAGGGGCTGCACGACCGAAAGGCGTGTTTGGACTATGCCACCGCCTTGGCACGCAATCTGCAGAACATGCGCAACAACGTGGAGAAGGACGAACAGCACTATCAGCGTATGTCGGCGAAGCTGAAGAAGATGAACGACTACGCCATACTACGCTATAACGACATTCAGCACACGATATTCGTAAATGGCGACCAGAGCTATCTGGAGATAGTGAAGAACATGCCGATGCAGTATCGCTCGGCTAAGGCTGACGTGAACGAGAAGTACGACGAGGAGAAAGTGAAGATTGCCAACGGCGGCGAACGCAAGGTTTACTCGCAATGGCGCGGTCCGATTGTGGGCGGTCTGAGCGTCTTCGTGCTGCTGTATATGCTCATTGCTGGTATGCTGAGCAACGTGCTGGTGCGCTGGCTCGTACCAAAGCGTTATCGTACAGAGGCGTTTATGAAGAAAAAGGTGTGCCTCATACTGTTTGTGGCTATGCTCATCTTCGCCGTGTCGGTGATGGTGGCACGCACGTTCATGTACCACAACTTCTTCCTCATGGCATCGAAGCTGCTCATCGAGTACGCCTGGCTGCTATGCGCTATCTTCTTCTCGCTGTTAGTGCGCCTGCCAGGCGAACAGATAAAGAGCGGTTTTAGAATATATGCCCCGATAATGCTGATGTCGTTCATCGTCATCACATTCCGCATCATATTCATTCCGAATAACCTCGTGATGCTGATATTCCCACCGATACTGCTCGCGTTCACCGTGTGGCAGTGGCGTGTGGTGAAGCGTCATAACGCCAATATCCCGCGCTCGGACATATTCTATACGTGGATATCGCTGGCGATAATGGTGTTCTCTACGGCTTCGGCACTGTATGGCTACGTGCTGCTCGCGGTGCAGGTGCTCATCTGGTGGATGTTCCAGCTGAGCTGCATACAGACCATAACATGCGTCTACGACATGTTGGCACAGTATGAGAAACGCTACCTGGCGCACAAGATACACTCGGAGGCTGACGCGGAGAAGGCGAAGAAAGGCTCGATGCTCAGCATCATAACCGTGAGTCACAACAAGCATATCAATGTGACGTGGTTCTACGACTTCGTGTACATGGCACTGGTGCCAATGCTCAGCGTATTCTCTCTGCTGCTGTCTATATGGTGGGCGGCAGATGTGTTCGACCTGACCGCTACGGTGTGGAATATATTCATGTTCAACTTCCTGAACGTGACGGGAGTGGTGCAGCTGTCGATAGGCAAGATGGTGATGGTGCTGTCGCAGTTCTTCCTGTTCAGATACATCAACTATCTCGTGAAGTCGCTCTACCACAAGTATCATAAGTCGAAGGTGGTGGTGAACGGCAAGCCGAACTTCACACTCGCCAACAACATAATAGCCATCTGCTGCTGGGGTCTGTACTTCATCATCTCGATAAAGCTGCTGAAGATACCGTCGACCGCAATCTCCGTTATCTCGGCTGGCTTGGCTACAGGTGTGGGCTTCGCCATGAAGGACCTGCTCGAGAACTTCTTCTACGGCATATCGCTGATGACAGGACGTGTGCGTGTGGGCGACTACATCGAGTGCGACGGCATACGCGGAAAGGTGGATAGCATCACATACCAGAGCACGCAAATCATTACGGGCGACGGATGCGTGATAGCGTTCCTCAACAGCTCGCTCTTCAGCAAGAACTTCAAGAACATCACACGCAACCACTCGTACGAATGGGTGAAGGTGCCGGTGGGTGTGGCATACGGTTCGAACGTGGAAGAGGTGCGACAGATGCTCATCAAAGCGGTGAACAACCTCGAAGAGAAGGCTCCCGACGGAAGAGACATAATCGACACAACACGACCAGTGAGCGTGGTGTTCGACGAGTTCGGAGACAACTCGGTGAACCTATTCGTGACATACTGGGTGCTCGTGGAGGAGAAGTTCACTAAGACCGGTCAGGTGAAGGAGGCTATATACAACACACTCAACGAGCATAACATCGAGATACCGTTCCCACAGAGGGATGTACACATCATTGCACAGTAGACCGTTGTGAGTGGAAAAGGTTAAATATGAAAGCGACAGCTATCGTTTTGTACTAAAAAACTAAAAAAGAAAAGTCTATGTGTTGATTATTTCAAGTAAAATATATAATTTTGCTGACAAATTGTAATCATAGACAAAATTTCATTAATAGAAGATGGACAAAATTGATAACCTTGACAGAAAGATACTTAGTATTCTATCAAAGAACGCCCGAATTCCATTCAAAGATGTAGCAGCAGAGTGTGGTGTATCACGTGCTGCAATTCATCAGCGTGTACAACACCTCATACAGGGTGGCGTAATCGTAGGCAGCGGCTTTGAAGTGAATCCTAAGAGCGTTGGCTATAGCACATGCACATACGTAGGACTCAACCTGGAGCGCGGAAGTATGTACAAGGATGTAGTGAAGCAGTTGCTCGACATACCGGAAATCGTGGAGTGTCACTACACAACTGGTCCGTACACAATGTTGCTAAAGGTGTATGCTTGCGACAATGAGCAGCTCATGGACTTGCTCAATAACAAGATGCAGATGATTCCGGGCGTGGTGTCTACAGAAACACTCATCTCGCTCGACCAAAGCATCAAGCGCGAGATACCGGTGCACATGGAGGAAAAGAACGAGGAATAACACTTCGTTGTTCGACAGAATTAAGAGTAGAAACGTCTCCCACAGAGATTGCATAATACACACAGAGCGTACAGCCCACAACGGGGTAGACGTTCGACAGACAATGTATTCTGCGAACTCTGTGGGAATATTTTTATAAGCATGAAATCATCCAACCAAGCATGAAATCATTCAACCTAAATACTCAACTCGCCTACTTCTACGACAATAAGCCACAGACAAGCAGGCGGCCAATCATAGGTATCACAACCAACTACGAGGGGGTGGACGCGACGGTGCGCGACCGCTACTATCATCAGATTATAGCGGCAGGAGGTACGCCCGTACTCATTCCGCCAGTGGCTGACCGCAATGTGCTGCTCGATACGCTCGAAACGATTGATGCGCTGTTGCTCACGGGTGGTGGCGACTTCAATCCGCTGTGGGCTGACGAGGAACCGTCGCCAGCGTTGCATAACATAAACAACGTGCGCGATTTGCCGGAGCTGCTCATAACACGCTTGGCGTTCGACCGACAGATACCGATGTTAGGCATCTGCCGTGGCGTGCAGACTCTCGCAATGGCGCTTGGCGGACGTGTACACCAGGACATATCGCACGAGCCTACCAACTATAAGCACTCGCAGGATGCCGACCGCTCGGAGCCTACGCACACGGTGGAGATAGAGAAGGGCAGTGTGCTTTATAATATATATAAGGAGGAGAGGATATTCGTCAACTCGTTCCACCACCAAGCCGTGGCTGCACCTGGCGAGCGTTTCAAGATAACGGCGCGAGCGTTAGACGGTGTGGTTGAGGCTATAGAGAGCAGCGAACACAAGGCTGTGCTCGGTGTGCAATGGCACCCGGAGTGGCTCGGCGAGGACGGATTGCCGCTCTTCAAGTGGCTTGTGGAGGAAGGCGACGTGCTGCGACGTGCGAAGCTGTTCCACCAACGTAACCTCACGCTCGACTCACACTGCGACACGCCGATGTTCTTCCCACAAGGCGTGTGCTTCGAGCAGCGCGACCCTAAAGTGCTCTACGACTTGCATAAGATGAACGAGGGCAGAACGGACGCTGTGACAATGGTGGCGTATCTGCCGCAACCGAAGCCCGGGGAGACTTTCGCTGACGTGTCACCGTTCCCCGTGGACACACCGAAGGCTTATGCTGACCTTATCTTCGACAAGATTGATGAGATTGTGCTTAGCGATTCGCGCTACATCGCCCTTGCTCGCAACCGTGAGGACTTGCTGCGCAACAAGCGCGAAGGACGAAAATCGCTGATGATCGGTATAGAAAACGGTCTGGCGATAGAGAACGACTTGCATAACGTGCAGCACTTTGCCGACCGTGGCATCGTCTACATTACTCTGTGTCACAATGGTGACAATCAGATATGCGACTCGGCACGCCACACGCTCAACACTCACGGTGGTGTATCGGCGTTCGGCGCAGAGGTGATACGCGAGATGAACCGCCTGGGAGTGATGGTGGACATGAGTCACGCCGGCGAGAAGTCATTCTACGATGCGCTTGACATTTCGACAAAGCCTATCGTTTGCTCTCATAGCAACAGCAAGGCGTTGTGTGATGTGCCACGCAACCTGACCGACGACCAAATGCGTGCGCTTGCTGCAAAGGGCGGTGTGTGTCAGATAACGCTATACAATGGTTTCCTGCGTACTGATGGCAGGGCTTGCATCACTGACGCTATGGAGCATCTTGAGCACGCTATAAGCGTAATGGGTATCGACCACGTTGGACTTGGAACCGACTTCGATGGTGACGGCGGCGTGCCCGGACTTGCCGATGCTTCTGAACTGATAAACTTCACTAAGGAGCTGCTGCGCCGACGCTACTCGGAAGAGGATATGGCGAAGATATGGGGCGGCAACTGGCTCAGAGTGATGGAAGAGGTGCAGAGGTGTTGAGATGTTGAGATGGTGAGATGTTGAGATGGTGAGATGTTGAGATGTTGAGATGTTGAGATGGTGAGGTGGTGAAAGGTTGAGGGGGGTGAGAGGTTGACAATAGTACATATCTCAACACCTCAACACCTCAACATCTCACCCCCATTACACCACCTCCACATGCTGCACATTTACGTCTTCATGCAGGAATATGCGTGCTGTTTCGCGGAAGCGCTCTTCGCTTTCGGTTGTGAAATAGCGGCATGTTCCGCCTTTCGTTAGCTTCTGTTCCATCTCGGGATGGCGATTGAGATAATCGGCTAAGGAGTCGGCTACGTAGGTGCCTTGCGCCATTATGCGCACACCGTCGGGCACGTTCTTCACCACCGAACTCATAAGCAGTGGGTAGTGAGTGCAGCCGAGTATGACAGTATCGATGAGCGAGTCTTTGCGCATTAGCTGATCGATGCGCTTCTTTACGAAGTAGTCGGCACCTGGCGAGTCTGCCTCGCCTGCCTCTACTATCGCCGCCCAAAGCGGACATGCTACTCCCGTAACCTCTACATCGGGGAATAGCTTCTGTATTTCTATCTTATACGAATTGCTTTTGATTGTGCCTTCTGTGGCGAGGATGCCCACATGGCGCGTCTTTGTGAGGTTGCCAACCTCTTCTGCCGTGGGGCGTATTACGCCAAGTACGCGGCGGTCGGGGTCGAGCATGGGCAGGTCGCGCTGTTGAATGCTGCGTAGTGCCTTAGCCGAAGCTGTGTTGCAGCCCAGTATGACAAGGTGGCAGCCCATGCTGAAGAGCTTCAGCACGGCTTGACGCGTGAACTGATAGACCACTTCAAACGAACGCGAACCGTAGGGAGCACGCGCATTGTCGCCAAGATACATATAGTCGTACTGTGGGAGGAGCTGACGGATGCCGTGTAGGATGGTGAGTCCACCGTAGCCAGAGTCGAAAACACCGATAGGACCAGGAGAAGAGGGGAATGGCATATTAATCATTTATTAAGAATTGATTATAGATAATTGGCTTATAAACAGAAGATTGATAATTGAAACGTATGACCACCATTTGGTTTATGATCGTCTGCATTTTCAATTATCAATCTTCTGTCTTTCTAATATGTAGCAGCTTTTACTACTTTGTGTTTTATGTAGTAGCTCTTACTATTTTGCGTTCAGTGCTTCTTTGACAAACTCTGTTGCGTTCTCGCCCATTTCTGGGTTTACGTAAGGGCAAGCGTTGCCGTCGGTGTTGAGGATGAAGGCATAGCCTTTTGCCTGACCAACCTTTGTGAGTGCCTCGTTGAGCTTCACCTTAACGGGAGCAAAGGCATCAGTTTCTGCTTGCTGCAACAGACGCTGCGACTCGTTCTTGAAGTTGATGTTCTTCTGCATCATCTCCTGGAGCTCTGCCTGACGCTTGCGCAGGATGGCAGGTACGAGGTCTTTCTGTACTTCGAGGAACTCCTCGTATTTACTGTTGAACTCCTCTTCGGCGCGCTTCAATTCAGCGTCGTACTTCACTCGCAAATCGTCGATGCTACGCTGTGCCAATACATAGTCGGGCATTGATTTGAGAACTTCTTCATAGCTGAAATAGCCGAAGCGTGTCTGAGCGCCTGCTGTGAGCGACAGTACGCCGAGGACGATGAGAAAGAACAATTTCTTCATGTTTATTGCTGCTTTATATTGTTGTTATTTGAATGGTATAAATCATAGTAGGCATCGTTAGTAATGGCTACTATGATTTATTGTAACGTCTTACTTTGTCTTGTTGAGCTCTGCCTTAACTTCAGCTGTAACGTCCTTGCTAAGTGTCTCGCTGATGTAAGGGATGCCGCTTGTTGTGTCCATGATGTAGACATAGCCACCTGCTTTGCCTACAGCCTTGATTGCTTCAACGAGCTTGTTAGTGATAGGACCAATCTTGTCCTGTTGGAGCTTACCGAGAGCCTGCTGGTTGTCCTGAGCCGACTGCTGTATCTTCTGATACATCTGAGAGAGGCTTTCTTCTGTCTCATGACGCTTTGTCTCGTTCATTGTAGACTTGTTCTTCTCGTAATCTTCGTACTTGCGCTGCATTTCTTCCTGCATTGCCTTGAGGTCGTTGTCGTACTGCTTTGCCTGTGCTTCTACCTCGCCACGAGCCTTGATAAACTCTGGCATTGAAGCCATGACTTCCTGTGCGTTTACATGACCGAACTTCTGTGCGAATGTTGCCATTGGCATGAACAACATAAGCATTAAAATCAATTTCTTCATTTTTGCTTTTATTTTTTTTGTTATTAATTATTCTTTTTCTAAGCCGAACTAAGCCTTTCTAAGCCTCTTTAAGCCTTCTAAACCTTTGAAACCTCAAAAACTCTTTAGTTCGCGTAGCCTAACTTCTGGAGCACTTCGTTGCTGATGTCAGCCTTCGGTGAGCCGTAGATTACACCGGTGTCGCTTGAGCGGTCGAGTACGAGCGAGTAGCCGCGTAGCTCTGCTATCTCCTTGACGGCGGTGTATATCTCCTCCTGAATAGGCGACATAAGACTTTCGCGCTTTTTGAAGAGTTCGCCCTCTGGTCCGAAGTACTTGCGCTTGAGGTCGCTGGCGTCCTTCTCCTTCTTCATGATTGCCTCTTGGCGAGCTTTCTTTTGCTCCTGCGAGAGGAATACCATCTCGTTCTGATAGTTCTTGTACATTGTGGAAGCCTCGGTGTTGAGGGCTTCCACTTCTGCCTGCCACTTCTTCGACACCTGGTTGAGCTGCTCGTTGGCGCGCTCGTAGGCTGGGATGTTCTTCAGTATGTACTCCATGTCGAGGAGTGCGTACTTCTGTGCGCTTGCCGTCAGCGCTGCTGTGAGCGCGAAGAGACATATAAATATGAACTTCTTCATTTGTTTTCTGTTTTGTTTTTGGGGTTATGAGATTGCGTATCGACCGTTGCGGACATCTGCGCCGACCGTTGCGGACGTCTGCGCCGACCGTTGCGGACGTCTGCGCCGACCGATGCGGATGTCTGCGCCGACCGATGCGGATGTCTGCGTCGA
>OGGJ01000807.1_pt1 | contig 29925 bp, 20 predicted proteins | sample 1571071 | NCBI WGS metagenome assembly OGGJ01 (sample SAMEA2581954, study PRJEB24529) | metagenome | biome: Human gut stool | place: China | collected 2011
CCGTTTCGTTGGCTAACTTTGGTATTCCCACAGAGTTCGTAACCCGCCTGCCGGACAATGCTGTGGCGCGTGCCTGTATAGCTTCGCTCCGTGCTAACGGTTTAGGTACGGAAGGTATTGTTTTTGGTGGTAAGCGCATGGGGCTTTATTTTCTGGAAAGCGGTGCGGCATTTCGTAATTCTAATGTGGTTTACGACCGTGAAGGCTCCTCTTTTGCTACTTTGCGTCCGGGCATGATTGATTGGGAAAAGATATTCTCCGATGCCGGTTGGTTTCATTGGTCGGGTATTGCTGCTGCTTTGTCACAAGATGGTGCCGATGCATGCCGCGAGGCTCTTGAAATAGCTGACCGTATGGGGTTGACTATCTCTTGTGATCTGAATTTCCGTAAGAAACTTTGGAACTATGGGAGTTCTGCTGCCGAAGTCATGCAACCTTTAGTACAATATAGTGATGTTATTTTCGGTGCCGAACCGGAATATAAAGAGATACTTGGCATACAGCCTGTCGGTTTCAAAGCTGTAGATGCTGCGGATACTACGTTTGAAGCAAACCTTCCTGCCTTTGAAGAGTTCGGTCGTCGGGTGGTGGAACTTGTTCCTCGTTGCCAGAAGGCGTTTCTGGAACTTCGTAATTCCATTACTTCCAATCATAATTTGCTGGCTGCCGTTCTCTATTCTGATAGCACATTGAAGCATACAGGTATTTATGATATCGAATGCGAAGTGGATCGTGTAGGTGCCGGTGATGCTTTTGTCGGTGGCATGATTTATGGTCTCATAACGTATCCGGATAATGATCAAAAAGCGTTGGAATATGCTTTGGCTGCTTCTGCATTAAAGAATACCGTATACGGTGATTTTAATCATGTGACGGTGGAGGAAGTAGAAAGCCTGATGCAAGGAAATACATCCGGAAGGGTATCACGATGAAAATGCTTTTCCGATTCATCAATTCATAGGTGCATAAATTGATGAATCGGGAAAAGAATACAATTAGATAACCTCTTTTGCAAGTGCCTCGGCAGTAGAGGCGTTTATCGATTCATCCAGCACATAAATCCGATAAGAAAGACGCAATTCCTGATCGGGATGCAAAGTAAATGACTGGCGTTTGGTTGGAGAGAAGTTCCACATCAGGTCGCCCCGGGAATTATTGGCTTTATCATCCCATACCCGTATCGGTTCGGGATAGTTCAGATTGGAAGGGTAAGGAACAATCAGGATACAGGCATCGTCTTTGCCGGGTTTCTTTTGAAAGTAGCACCAACGGGCCAGTGATCCATCGGCATTGTTACGGTCGAGCCCTTCGGATGTGAGCATCTCGGCTGTCTGACCGTTCCAACTTTCGCATACGCGGATACAAATGCCTCCATAGCGATAGCTTTCCAATACTACCGGAGCAGAAGTGGCACAACGAAGCGTGGTGTGATAGTCAATGTAATATCCTCGTTGTTTGGTTTTTCCCATACGGATTTTCAGTTGCTCGGTCATTGCTATTTTTTCTTTCGTGGAGTCGGGATATGCCACATGGTCGAGTACAGCGGAAAAACCATCGGGTTGCACTTCAACGAATTGCCGAAAACGAACTGTACCTTGTTTCTTATAGAGATTCCAGAAGTCAATTTCATTTTCTTCAAATGTGGTTTTTGTCCAGGCATACCACAAGCCGAAATGGTGATAATGGTCGGATGGGGAACAATTGGTCAGTACCTCACCTTCCAACGTACGTAAAGGATGGATGAATCCACTTCGTTTATAAACAGTATCTACGCCCTGTGGAGGATAAGTTACTGCATAATTGTAAGTAAACAAGTATTTTCCATCCATTGTGTACTCCAATGCTCTATTTGTATCTACCACAGCAAACGGAGTGTGGGTAGAAGAGCATGAACTGAAAAGCACGAAAAAACTTAAATGGAATAGAAATAAAATGATGCTCTTTGTTTCAGTGTATTTATTCATAGTTATCAATGTTTTGTTGGCAGTGTAAATATATCAACTACAATGTTATAGAAGATTTTCTTTAGCACTGGGAGTATGCTGAAAAATAGGACCCACTATCTGGCAGTTATCCAATTCTTTACAGTCACCACAGGTATTAAATCCTTTTTCGTTTACGCATTTGCGGATTGCGCACATATCGCTGCAATACATCGTTTTCACTCCATCCACACGGCAGCCCATACAATTAATGGTATCTGCCGTAATCTCCGGTATATTATTCAACTTACTCCACAGTTGGGCTGTTTTTTCTCTTAACTCATTGTCATCTCTGACAGTAGCTATGCGGGCATCGCAACTTTCGCAATCTAATCCGCAACAGGCTATCAATTGTTTCATTATTTAGTTGTCAGTTTATTTTCTTGTTTGTTTCTGTCCTTGCTTTTACTTTTCGGCAAACATAATAAAAATTCCTACCTTTGCGCCCAATTACTAATTTTTTAATCTATACAGATGGGTTTATTTATTAAGAAGCCTTTAGCGGATTTGATGACCGAGGCAAATGATTCGGGCAGTAAATCGCTGAAGCGTATCCTTGGCCCGTGGAGTTTGATCGCCTTAGGTGTCGGTGTTATTATCGGTGCCGGATTGTTCTCCATTACGGGTGCGGTGGCCGCCGGGTATACGGGGCCTGCCATTACTTTATCTTTCGCTATCGCCGCCTTGGGCTGTTGTTTCGCCGGGTTATGTTACGCCGAGTTCGCATCCATGATCCCGGTGGCAGGTAGCGCATATACCTACTCGTATGCCACGATGGGTGAGTTGGTCGCTTGGATTATCGGTTGGGATTTGGTGCTCGAGTACTGCGTGGCCGCTACGACCGTTAGCATAAGTTGGAGTCGGTATTTGGTCGTTTTTCTGGAAGGATTCGGAGTACATTTACCGCAAGCCTTGACAGCTTGCCCTTGGGATGGCGGTATCGTGAATATCCCGGCTTTCGTGATCGTGGTGTTAATGAGTATCTTGTTGATACGAGGAACGGAAGGCAGTTCTATCTTTAATGGGATCATCGTATTCTTGAAAGTCTCCGTAGTCTTGGTGTTCGTAGTCTTGGGATGGAAATATATCCGTATGGAGAATTATACGCCTTATATCCCCACTAATACAGGGACTCTAGGCGAGTTCGGATTTTCCGGTATCCTACGAGGGGCGGCTATCGTATTCTTTGCTTTCCTCGGTTTCGACGCTGTAAGTACGGCAGCGCAGGAAACCAAGAACCCGAAACGGGATATGCCGATCGGGATCTTGATGTCATTGGTGGTTTGTACTATATTATATATGCTGTTTGCCCACGTGATGACCGGAGTCGTACATTACTCCGCTTTTGCTGGCCAGAATGGAATCGCTCCTGTGGCAATAGCTATCGATCATATGGGACAAATGGATGCTTCTGGTGTGATTCGTCCGGATTACCCTTGGATGAATCGGGCGATCGTAATAGCTATTTTACTGGGGTATTGCTCGGTTATCATGGTAACGTTATTAGGACAGAGCCGTGTATTCTTGAGTATGAGCCGGGATGGGCTGCTCCCTCCCCTATTTTCCCATATCCATGAGAAATTCCGCACGCCGGCACGAAGTAATTTCCTGTTTATGTTATTGGTCGGTACATTGGCTGCTTTCGTTCCGGCGAGCGTAGCGGGCGAGATGTGTAGTATCGGGACTTTGTTCGCTTTTACGCTAGTTTGCGCCGGGGTATTGATTGTCCGTAAGACAATGCCGGACGCTCCCCGGTCTTTCAAGACCCCGTTGGTTCCGTTCGTGCCTATCGCCGGTATCATAACTTGTCTGGTGATGATGCTTTTTCTCCCGGCTGATACATGGATTCGTTTGGTATTATGGATGTTAATCGGTCTGGATATATATGTCTGCTATGGAATCAAACATAGCAAACTGGAACATATGCAGAAACATCGCTCGGGACAGACCACATTGGATATGATCGGTATTACCCTATCCGTGCTTTGCGTGATTACGGGGCTTTGGCACCAGCAAACCGTGGGATGGGGCGAGAGCAAAGTCTTATTGATTATCTCATTCGTATTCGCTTTTACGCATCTAGCTTTCTATCTTTACAGACTCGGGAAGCAGTTTACGAGCCTTACCCGTTAGCGATTCAGCACGATTATGTCTCGATGGCTCACGCGACTAGTCCCGATGGTCAACGCCATTAGTGGTGAAGGCTTATGCGAGTAGTCGCGTTGACCTTCACCACTAATGGCGTACTATACCACTTCCTTTGATACGATTTATCGGATTCTAGCTCTTAAAAGTAAGCCTCTTATTCATCATAAAATTAACGGCTCCGTAAACGAAAAGTCCAAGGAACTGACCCAAATATTCATTTAGATCGATCACCTCCACCATTAAAAGCAAGAATATGAATTGAGTAGCGTAAGCGCAACCAAAAGCGATTAGGAATAAAGGAATCTCCTTCCAGAAATTACCTTTCCCGGAAGAAAATACCCAGTATTTACTCCAAAAGAAGTTATTCACCAAGGCAGCCACATATCCAGCCATGTTCGACCACAAGTAATTACAATCCAGAATATCCATTAATATCCAGATTACCAATGCGGTGATCAAAGCGTTAGAAGAACCTACAATGGCGAAACGAAGAATACGAACAGATTCCTTCATGCTGTTAATTATACGTTTCGAATGACAAATATACGGGTTTATTTCTATATTTGTGCTGTACTTTTGATCAAGTATGTAACATTCTTAAAACAATTATGAGTATGATTAGACTAAATGTATTTATTCAAGTAAGTGAGGAGAATCGTCCCGCCGCATTGGAGACTGCGAAAGAATTGGTTGAAAAGTCTTTGAAAGACAATGGCTGTATTGCTTATGATATTTTCGAGAGCGCTACCCGTAGTGATGTATTGATGATTTGTGAGACGTGGAAAGACGCTGAATCCTTATCAGGTCACGAAAAAGCGGAGCATTTCGTAACGTTGGTTCCTAAATTGCAAGGATTAGGTGCGATGAAACTTGAGAAATTTACATTTTAAGGGTTTTATGTAGGATCTTATTATAAGCCTGAGCATGCTAAAAAATCATAGTTATGAATCCTTCAACTTATAACTATGAATGAAAGAAAACATAACTATGATTTTTTTAGTGTTATCGCTCGTTGATTGAGATATATTCCCTATCGTCCAAAACGTTCTTGTAAGCCGGACGGATGATGCGTTTTCCGTCAAAGTTCAACTCCTCGATACGGTGAGCGGTCCAACCCACGATTCGGGCCATGGCGAATAAAGGCGTATAGATTTCCTGTGGCAAACCGATCATCTCATAAACGAATCCGGAATAGAAGTCCACGTTCGAGGAAACCCTTTTCTTAGTTCCTTTATGCTTGGCGAAACATTCGATCGCTCTTTCCTCTAATAACTCAAGGAAGGCGAATTCCTCAGAGCGACCTTTCTCTTTTGCCAGATCACGAGCTAGTTCCTTTAATACAACCGCACGGGGATCGGAAATCGTATAGACCGCATGGCCGATACCATAAATCAAGCCTGTCTTGTTATAAGCCTCTTTGTTAAGCATCCGCATGAAATAAGTATCGATCTCGTCCACGTTCTTCCAATCCGCGATATTCTCTTTCAAATGATGGAACATATCTACTACCTGAATATTGGCACCTCCGTGCAACGGGCCTTTCAATGAGCCGATACCAGCTGCGATAGATGAGTACGTATCCGTTCCCGTAGAACTAGTGACGCGTACCGTGAACGTAGAGTTATTACCACCACCATGTTCTGCTTGCAATACCAAGAGCAAATCCAACGTACGTGCGTCCAGATCCGTGAAATCACGTTTCAGCATGTGAAGGAAATTTTCTGCGATCGATAAGTTCTCGTGCGGATGACGGATGTGTAAAGAACGCCCCTGTGTGCTATGACGATAAATATTGTAGGCATAAGCGATAATCGTCGGGAACTTAGAGATCAATTCAATAGATTGGCGCATTAAGTTATCTCGGGAGGTGTCGTCCGGGTTTGCGTCGAAGGTATACATCTCCAATACGCTACGAGCCAATATATTCATGATGTTCTGTCCTTCCAGATCCAGAATATTCATCTTGGTCTTTTGCTCCAAGGGCATATTATCGTTCAACAGTTCTTTAAAGGCTGATAATTCCTCTTTATCGGGGAGTTTACCAGAAAGTAATAAATAAGCCACTTCCTCAAAACCGAACCGTTTTTCCTTGATGAAATCATGCGCTAAATCCTCTACGTCGTAACCTCTATAGAATAACTTACCGGGGATCGCTTTAAGACCGCCCTCTGGCAAGCGTTCGTATCCTACTACATTACCGACTTGGGTCAATCCTACTAACACGCCGCTACCATCCTCGTTACGAAGGCCACGTTTCACATTATACATCGGGAAAAGTTCGTTGTCAATCTTGCAAGCCTCTCTGGCAGCCTCGGACAATTTGTAAATTAAATATTCTTTCTTCAACATGACTATACTAATTTAATTGTTTCGATAATAGAGATGATACGATCACCAAATTCTTTGGTGCCGAGAGATTTGCCGTTCGGCATAAAACGAGCCAAGTCATGAGTGGCCTCTCCAGCGGAGAAAGCTTGCTCCATAGCGGATGTAATCAGGTTAGCCGCATCACTCCATCCCATATATTCCAGCATCATCACGGATGATAATAATAAGGAAGAGGGGTTTACGAGATTCTTTCCCGCGATATTCGGAGCGGTTCCATGTGTTGCCTCGAAGATCGCATGACCACTGTTATAGTTGATATTAGCGCCGGGAGCAATGCCAATGCCACCTACCATCGCCGCTAATTGATCGGAGATATAATCGCCGTTCAGGTTCAAGGTAGCGATCACGGAATATTCTTCCGGAATTAATAGAGTGTTTTGCAAGAAAGCATCGGCTATGACATCCTTGATAATGATTTTACCGGCCTTTGAAGCTTCCACTAAGGCGGTATTGGCCGCTTCCTCGCCTTGCTCTTTCTTGATCTTCTCATATTGAGGCCATGTGAAAGTGAAATCCGCAAACTCCCGTTCCGCTAAAGCGTATCCCCATAGTTTGAAACCACCTTCCGTGAATTTCATGATGTTACCTTTGTGCACCAAAGTCACGCTCGGTAACTGATGCAATATCGCGTATTCGATAGCGGCACGCACCAGACGCTCCGTACCTTCCACAGAAACCGGCTTGATGCCGAAAGAGGAAGTTTCCGGGAAACGTATTTTCTTCACTCCCATTTCCTCGGTGAGGAACTTCAATAACTTTTGTGCCTCCGGAGTCCCTTGTTGCCATTCGATTCCGGCATAGATATCTTCCGTATTCTCACGGAAGATATACATATTCACTTTTTGCGGCTCCTTTACCGGAGATACGACTCCTTTAAACCAACGTACCGGACGGAGACAAACATATAAATCCAACGTCTGACGGAGGGCCACATTTAATGAACGGATACCTCCACCAATCGGAGTTGTCAACGGTCCCTTAATACCGACGATGTATTCACGGAATGCTTCCATAGTCTCATCGGGAAGCCAACTTCCGGTTTGCTTAAACGCCTTTTCACCGGCTAAGACCTCTTTCCATTCAATGGAACGGGTTCCGTTGTAAGCTTGCTTGATGGCAGCGTTTACTATCTTTTGGCTAACGGGAGTGATCTCATGCCCCACGCCATCTCCTTCAATATAAGGGATCGTCACGTGATCCGGAACGAAAATATGATTACCTTTCTTTGTTATCTTACTCATGATATCAAGATTTTTTTGTTTGTCTTAGTGAGCTGTATTTAAAGCGGAACCCGCCTTGAACCATTTAATTTGTAAATCATTATACGTATGGTTAACCGGGAATGATTCTTGCGTACCATCCGCATGAAGAAGAACGGCCGTCAACGGTTTGCCCGGCTGAAAATCTTTCAATCCGATGATCGAGATATGGTCATTCTCGCGGATCTTGCTGTAATCCTCCTTATTGGCAAAAGTCAGTGCTAACATTCCTTGTTTCTTCAAGTTTGTCTCGTGGATACGGGCGAAACTCTTGGCTAGGATCACTTTTACATTTAGGAAGCGGGGCTCCATGGCTGCATGTTCCCGGGAAGAGCCTTCACCGTAGTTTTCTTCCGCTACGACGATCGAGGAAATACTATTTGCCTTGTATTGTTTCGCTACGGCAGAAACTGCTTCATATTCATTGTTCAGTTGATTCAATACAGAGTTTGTCTTCCCGTTGAAAGCGTTTACGGCTCCCATCAACATATTATCCGATATATTTTCCAAATGCCCACGGAAACGTAACCATGGACCGGCCATCGAGATATGATCCGTCGTACATTTACCTTCAGCCTTGATAAGAAGGGGCATATCCGTGAAATCCTCTCCATTCCAAGGAGCGAAAGGCTTTAATGCTTGTAGGCGGTTGGATTCCGGATCGATGTTCACCACTACGTTCTTACCCGTAGGTGCCAGATAGCCGTTATCCTTTACCTCGAAACCTTTCGGCGGAAAATCCGAGCCTTTCGGTTCTTTCAGTTTCACAACCTTACCATCCTCTGTCTTCAAGGTATCGGTCAAAGGATTGAAACATAGATCACCTGCGATGGTCAAGGCCAGTGTCAGTTCCGGAGAAGCGACAAAAGCATGTGTATTCGGATTACCGTCCGCACGTTTAGCGAAGTTACGATTGAATGAAGTAACGATCGAATTCTTACGGGTATTATCATCCGTATGACGTTTCCATTGTCCGATACAAGGACCACAGGCATTCGCCATAATGGTTGCGCCAATCCGTTCAAAATCACCGATAATACCATCTCTTTCTGCCGTATAACGGATTTGCTCGGAACCCGGGTTGATGATCAAGGGTGCCGCTACCGGTATTTTATCCTCATAAGCTTGGCGAGCAATAGATGCCGCACGGCTTAGATCTTGATAAGAAGAGTTGGTACAGGAACCGATTAATCCGACCTCCATCTTTCGGGGATAGCCATTCGCTTTTACTTTTGCGGCAAACTCCGAGATAGGCGTAGCTGCATCCGGCGTGAACGGACCGTTGATATGCGGCTCCAATTCGGAAAGGTTAATAACGATTACACGATCGTAAAACTTATCTGGCTCGGCACGAACGTCCATATCCGCTTCCAGATATTCACCGATAGCTTCGGCCCAGCTCGCTACCTCGTCACGTCCCGTGGCACGAAGATATTGAGCCATTGTATTATCGAATGGGAATAAGGAAGTAGTCGCTCCTACCTCGGCACCCATATTACAGATCGTAGCTTTTCCGGTCGCTGAGATTGAGGCGGTGCCCGGACCGAAATATTCGATGATAGCGTTCGTTCCACCTTTTACGGTTAAGATGCCCGCTAGCTTAAGAATCACGTCCTTCGGCGAGGCCCAACCATTCAAACTACCAGTTAACTTAACACCAATTAGTTTCGGCATCTTCAGTTCCCATTCCATTCCGGTCATGACATCCACGGCGTCGGCTCCTCCTACTCCGATAGCGACCATTCCAAGTCCTCCGGCATTCGGGGTATGTGAATCAGTTCCTACCATCATACCGCCGGGAAACGCATAATTTTCCAATACCACTTGATGGATAATGCCTGCTCCGGGTTTCCAAAAACCGATTCCATATTTATCGGAGACCGATTTCAAGAAATCATAGACCTCGCTATTGCTCTTGGTAGCCGTATCGATATCCGTTTTGGCTCCCATATTCGCTTGGATCAAATGGTCGCAATGCACGGTAGCCGGTACTGCGGATTTTTCTTTTCCGGCGTTCATGAATTGTAAAAGCGCCATCTGAGCGGTGGCATCTTGCATAGCCACACGGTCGGGACGGAAATTCACATAATCCTCACCTCTTTTGAAAAGGCGAGTCGAGCTTTCATCGTATAGATGCACATATAAGATTTTCTCGGCCAAGGTCATCGGGCGACCACCGATACGTTCGCGGGCTGTGTCCACTCTTCTGGGGAAATTCGCATAGAAATTTCTAAGCATGTCAATGTCGTACACCATATTCATATTCGTTTTTTATTGTAAGCCTTTTCGCAAATATATTTATCTATAACCAGCTAAAATGTAATAAATAAGACATCTGCCAATGAGTCTTTGTTTTTATTATCAACAAATATATAATATAATGAAATACAATTTGTTCGATAATTTCTATGAGGTTATAGAGGTTATTTATAATCTCCCGGATAACTTAGAAAAACGGGCTAATCGCACGTTTATTAATAAAACGTACCATTAGCCCGTTTTGTTCAAGCCTTGGAGCTGTTTTTTCTACTTATCGAGACTTTCTTTCCATCTTTGGGCATAACTATGCAAAATAGATGCGATACCCTTTCCGATCCGGACATAATCTTCCCGTTTAAGGTTGGCTAAAGATGCGCGGATAGACCACTCGGGAGCATCAAAACCTCCTCCGTTCAGTAAAACCAAGGAAGTTTCCTGTGCCAGACGGAAAACGACATCCAGAGGTTCGTAATTCTTTTTTAGATATTCCACGAAATCATCCCCATAGAATTTCTTAGCCCAGACAAGCATATCGATCTCACTATAATATCCCGCACGCAAAGGGTCGTCTAATAAGGTGAATCCGGTGCTTTCCCACAATGTGTGTAAACGCTCGTGGATCATATCCTGCATCCTTTTCTTATAGGTATTTTCCGCATCTAATAGAGCGAAAGACGCAAACAGAGACATTTGTGTTTGTTGTGGCAAGGAAAGACCGGCCGTATGATTCAAGGCTACTTGACGGCTATCGGCTACCATACGATCAATAAAGCGGATATCCTCGGGATGTAAGGATAGACTGCTATATCGTTTTTTTAGAAGCTCCTGTTTATCTCTTGGCAATTCACGGATCATCCGGTCGTAAATATTATCTTGATGTAAAGCGATTATCGCCAATCTCCATCCGGTTGCCCCGAAATATTTGGAGAAAGAATAGACACATAACGTATTCTTTGGTAATTCGGCCATCATCGAGCGAAAATGCGGAATAAATGTCGCATACACGTCATCCGTAATAATCATAAGGTTGGGATTGTCGTTCCGTACGATCTCAACGATCCTATTCATCAATGCTTTTGTCAATCCGTATGAAGGCGGGTTGCTCGGGTTTGTTATGAAAGCGGCTTTCACGCTAGGATCTTTTAGGACATCTAAATCCTTTTCTTGATATTGCCACGTGTGATAGCCGTCTTTTGTCATCTTCAAAGCTTTTATCTCTATGACATTAAAAAGATAACGGGCCTGTTCCGGAATCTCTATATAAGGAGTGAATACCGGAGCGAAAAGGACGATCTTGTCTCCCTTATTCAACAAGAAATTCTGCTGCAAGGAATCGAAGATGTAACACATGGCGGCAGTTCCGCCTTCGGTAGCGAAAAGGTCGAATACTCCCTCGGGGGGCCGGTTGTCACATAATTCTTGGTCTAAATAATCCCGCACGAGCTTTTCCGTATATTTCAAGATACGATCGGGAACCGGATATTGATCACCAATGACACCTTCCGCCCATTCATATACAAGCTCATTCTCATCTACACCTTTTTCCGTGACCAGATATTCATAGGTACCCTTCAATAAAGTAGCGCCGGGAGATTGCGCATGTTTCTTTAGAAACTGTACGAAGCGAGACGCGATCCTTTTGCGGTTGGGAACCCCTGCGGCTCCGGCCATCTCATCTGCCAATTCGGCTTCCCGCTGGCATTCCTCCAAGGCGAACTGCCCTAATAGGAAGAATGCCTCCCGTGGAACCGTACTGATCCAGTTTGGATTTCCCCTTCCTGCGTTCAGCATGATGTGCGTACTTTTACGAGCGCTCTCATCCGCTAACTCTATCAAGATGTTCTTTAGCTCGAAAGGGCTAATCTCCGACATCTTTTTCTCATATTCTCTCGTGACATGTATTTTCTTCTTGTCCATACATTATATATATTACATGATTAGCACAATAACGACACCCCAGATGATTAATAAAGTATTACCCACCGCATAGGTAACGGTATAGCCTAAGGCTGGAGTCTCACTTCCTACGGCATCTTCCACCGCTCCTAATGCGGCGGTTGTCGTACGTGAACCTGCCGTGCAACCTAAAGTGATAGCCGGGTGGAACTTAAAAACGTAACGTCCCATCAGAATACCGATGATAAGCGGGATAGATGTCGCTAAAGCACCGATAATAAATAAACTTATACCGACTTCCTTCAATCCGGTCACGAAACTGGGACCCGCAGTGATACCGACTACGGCGATAAACATATTCAATCCCAAATTATTTAATATCCAGACGGAAGGCTCCGGAATACGCCCGAAGGTCGGATGCTTGGAACGAAGCCATCCAAAGACGAGTCCGGCTATCAAAGCGCCGCCACTCGTACTCAGGCTGATCGGGACACCTCCGAAATGAATCGCAAGCGAACCTAAAATTCCCCCTAAGAAAATACCGATACCCACGAAAATCAAATCGGTCTGATTGGTTGGGCGATCGGGATATCCTAAAGTCGTAGCCGCTTTATTTACCTCTGATTTCATACCCACCAATTCCAACATATCACCGGAATCTATCACCGTAGCGGCCAAGACCGGGATATTGATACCCGCACGCCTTATGGACTTGACGCTAACACCGTGCATGAACGATTGATTGCGTAAATAGCAGATCTTTTTCCCCACGTATTCCTTATGGATCACTAGTACGGGTAACGTCTCTGCCGGAAAATCGAGCAATTCAATGTCATTGACCTCGTCGCCAATCCAGTTCTCCTCTCCGATCACGAATTCCCGGCGACCGCTTAGGACAACCTCATTTCCGGTATGTAAAACCAAATCCGGTTTAACATCGGTTAGTACATTATTAATACGGACACGCTCCACGAACAAATGCCGTCCCAATTGGTCTAAATACACCTCCAACTGCTTTACGCTTTTACCCTCCTTGAACCATTCATTACTAATCTTATAGGCCCGGAAAGTTACCGGACGGGCGGCAGGCATAAAGCCCGGTTGCTCGCTCTCGTCGTTATTTCCCATTTTAGCCTCTAGCTCTTTACAGGCTTTTTTCACGTAGTCGAGTCCTCCTAAAAGACGTGGCCCGATATCACTCACCAACCATGCGGATCCTGCCGTACCGAAAATATAAGTTACCGCATAGGCCACGGGCATCACGTTGACCATAGCGCTTTTATCCGTATCGCTAATATTCATCTGTCCGATCGTATCTTCGGCAACTCCTAATACTGCCGACATCGTCTGGGAGCCCGCCAATAATCCTGCGGCCTCGCCTGCGTTATATCCCATAAGTTTCGCCAGTAAAAAAGGAGCGATCAAGCAAAACACACACATGACGGCGGCGAAAAGCATTTGAGGAAGACCTTCCTTTTTCAATCCCCGGAAGAACTGTGGCCCAACACTATATCCTACAGCGAAGAGGAACATCAAGAAAAAGACGGACTTTAACGGTCCGCTTATATCGATTTTTAATTGCCCGATCAATACACCGACCAATAATACGCTGGTAACCGTTCCCAGCGTGAACTTCTTTATCTTAAACTTGCCAATCCAGAAACCGAGAGCTAAGGTTATGAAAATAGCTAGCTCCGGATAATGTTGAAGTAAATTAGTTATCCATTCCATATCTATTTATTTGATGTTAAACAAAAAAGATGCTATTGAAACAGGGATTCTTTGAAAGATGTTGTTACTTTTCGGGATTATTTATATAAATTTGCGACCGCTTAGGTGATAGAGTTTGTCTACCGACAATTCTATAAAAGGGAATCCGGTTAGAATCCGGAACAGTGCCCGCTACTGTGAAGCTCTTGAAAAGGAAAGCGTTCTGCTATGCCACTGTCTTAAGAAAGATGGGAAGGTTGCTTTCCGAGCCAGTCAGGAAACCTGCCAAGCGAAGTAATGATTAATTCCTCCCGGGGTCAGGAGTAATTAAGAGGATAGAAATATCACCTATATCTAAAAGATGTTGGAGACGGAATAATACGTTGTCTCCGTGGGATTGATATGTAATCTAATTATTAATATATTCATATGATGAGGAAACACTTACTATCTTTCTTCCTGCTGGTCATCAGCCTAGTTTGTCGTGCGCACGATGGCGAGAATTTTGTAGCATCCGATTTATTCGCCTCTTTACAACCGGGCGATAAGGCCGCTTTATTGATGGTACATTTTGGAACAACCCATGATGATACCCGTGCCTTGACAATCGACGCGATCAATCAAAAAGCGAAAGAAGCTTTCAAAGATGTTGAGTTGCGTGAGGCATGGACTTCTCGCATTGTAATGCGCCGCTTAAAAGCTCGTGGCGTAGAGAAACTGAACCCGATCGAGGCCTTGGAAAAATTAAAGACTGATGGTTATACACATGTCTTGATCCAATCCACGAATATAATCGAAGGTATCGAGATGGAATCCTTACGTAAGGATGTTGCCACCATGAAATCTTCTTTCAAGGAGATTCGTATCGGTAATCCTTTATTGTATACACCGGAGGATTATGAGGCGGTAATCGCCGCTATCATAAAAAATGGGGCGAAAGAAGGCGCTACTTTATTGGTAGGCCATGGCACTTATACACCGGCGACGGCCCAATATGCTATGTTGGATTATATGTTGAAGGAGAAGGGATTCAAGGATTATTCCGTAGGAACCATCGAGGGCTATCCTACTTTTGATACGATGGTAGCCCAAGTAAAGGCCAATGGAACGAAGAAAGTCTTGTTGATGCCATTTATGTTTGTTGCCGGAGACCATGCGAAAAACGATATCGCCGGTGATTGGAAAGAGGAATTGGAAAAGAAAGGCTACGAGGTAAGCGTATTTATGGAAGGTCTGGGACAGAATCCGGATATCCAGAAGATCTTCATCGAACATGCCCGTTTCATGGCTAAACATAAGATGATCGATATCGTTGATAAGAAGAAAGCTTATGCGGTAGAGAAGGACTAAAAAAGTTCACTACACAATGTTTTTTATTCCTTTCGGAAGAAAAAGTAATTCCTTCCGAAAGAAACTAAATTTTCATTCGAAGGAAAATGGAATTTCTTTCGAAAGGGATTTCACATGCATACAATAAACAGTTATAATGCTAAATATATGAAAAGAGTTTTGACAATCTTACCGTTGACAGCCTTATGTATCAGTACGATGCAGGCACAACACAAGAATGAGTACACGAATTTCGCCGATACGACATTCAATATTCAAGAAGTCGTAGCGACCGCCGCACGCAAGCCACGTCCACAAATCACGAAGTTGGACGTACCTATGAAATATCTTCCTATTTCAATTAATAGCATTACGGCGAGTAGTTTGGAGTTGCGAGGTATCCGTAATATCCAAGATGCGGTACGCTTTATGCCGGGCGTACGATTCCAGACATCTTATGGCGCATTTCAACAATTGTCGATCCGTGGTTTCGATCATTCTATCATGATGATAGACGGTATCCGCGATGAACGTTCGGCAATAAACAACTCTTATCCCGTACCCGATCTATCCTGTATCGAGTCTATTGAATTATTAAAGGGACCGGCTTCTGTACTTTACGGACATTCAGCCGTAGGTGGAACCTTGAATATCGTTCGTAAATCCCCGTCAGAGAAACAGAGCGTTAACGCCCGATTGGCCTATGGTAGTTACGAGAATAAAGAGGCGACGCTTGGCATGGGCGGTAAATTGGTCGGTCCGGTCAATTATTACGCCAATGTCAACTTTTCCGATCAAGAGGGCTGGCGTGATAATGGCAACCGTCGCTTTTCCGGTTATCTGGCATTGCAAGCTAAAATGACGGAACGTGACATATTAGATGTTCGTGGAGGTTTTAACTGCGACTTCTATGGGACGGAGATCGGTCTTCCCGATTTAATGGCAAATGATGTATATAATGTGCAAACAGGACAGTTATATCTCCATAAAAATGATATGCTACCGGGACTTGACCGTGAGGCTCGCTACAATAACGAGTCCGACTTTATGAAGAATCATGCTTGGAACATATCGACGCAGTATACACATACTTTTTGGAACGGCGCAAAACTAACAGATCGCCTTTCTTACAATAACGACGATATCAACTATTTTGGGACGGAAGCCCTCGACTATCTCGAAAGTGATGATCCGATCTATGATCATTATTATATGAAAAACGGCCAGAAAAAATATATCTGTTTGGACAGTGTATATCTTTCTTTCCCGCTTCGCTTCTCCCATATAGCCAAGACGGTAGCCAATACGCTCGAGCTAAGCGGTAAATTCAGGACGGGTGAGATAAAGCATACGTATATGGGAGGTTACTCTTTCGTCGCCTTGAATCGTACCAGCTATTCGGGCTATAATTTAGGGGATGATGTTCAGGGTCCCGGCCTTTATTCGCATGTATCCGTTTATGATCCGCATAGCATGGGATATATGACCAGTAAATTCTCGAAAGCGACGGTTACGCATCATTATTCCAACAGCCTTTATCTTCAAGATATGGTTGAGTTCAACGAGCAATGGAAGGTATTAGCCGCTCTACGTTACGACTTTTTCCGTTATATGTCCGCCAGCGCTACAACTCCTACCGGACGACGTGAGTATGAGGAGCATTCAAGCTTCAATATGATAAAGAATAAGGCGTTGACTTATCGTTTCGGAGCGGTCTATCTGCCCCATCCGAATACATCCATTTATGCGTCTTTCGCCTCTTTCTTCAAGCCGATCCGTACGTTCTATCAAGATAACGTCATTTATGTAGGAGGTGATGGAAATCGTTTCGAGCCTGCTCGCAATGAGGAAGTATTTAAGCCGGAGAAAGGATACCAAGCCGAGGTGGGGCTTAAATATCAATTGAACAATATATTAAGCGCCAATGCCAGCTTGTTCTATATCCGGAAGATGAACAGTACGGCTACGTTGACCAACAACTATCAAGTGGAGGAAAACGGCGAGACTACCACGATGAGCGTAATCGGACAGGTGGGTGTACAAGATTCCAAGGGTTTTGATTTTGATGTCACTCTTTCTCCGGTAAGCACCTTAGCGCTGACGATCGGTTATGGATTGAACGACTCCAAGATCCGGGAGATGAAAGAAATAAAGGATCCGGAATTGATCGAGGCTATCTATGGCAATAACCCGGATGAGACAAAGCAACAATTGAATAGCCAAGAAGGAAACTGGCAGAGCAACGTACCGAACCAGACTTTCTACGCATACGGCAGTTATACCATCCCTCGGGGTGTCTTGAAGAATCTGGAATTTCACTTGAGTAGCAGTTATACCGGTAAAGTATACCGTAATACATCTAACAACTCTTGGTTCGATCCGTATTGGGTAACCGATTTCGGTATGTCTTATTTGTTGAACAACAATATTCACCTTACATTCAACTTGAATAACTTGTTTGACAACAATTATTATAACCAAGCGCTCGGACAACAGATGGTGCCAAGCATGCCTCGTAATTTCCAAGTGGCTATCTCCTATACATTATAATATATAGAACATACGCTCATGAATCTATTGACAAAGATCACGCTATTTATACACAGGATACTGGGCACGGCGTTCAGTATCCTGTTTCTCGTTTGGTTCCTATCGGGATTGGTAATGATCTACCATACGTTCCCGCGAGCGGACCGGGCCGATAAACGGGCGAAGATGGATATTCTCTCTCTGGAGAATCTTCCTTCGTTAGACCAGATAGAGAAACGTTTACCGCAGAACGAGCGGATAAGCCATGTTACCTTAAACAGCTATTTGGGACAAACTGTTTTTCATATCCGGACGGAGAAAGGGAGCTATGATATTCCTGCCGACTCGACGGAAAGATTACCCGTAATCGACTGGAATCGTATCCAACGTGTGGCATCACAATGGAATACCTCTTCCATAGCGAAGGTAGATTCCTTGTACACCTTGGACCAATGGATTCCATTCGGTCGTTTAAAAGAGGAATTTCCGATCTATAAATTCCATTTCGCCGATCCGGAACGACATGAATTATACATATCCTCTAAATCCGGGGAGGTTTTGCAATATACGGATAAAAACAGTCGCTTCTGGGCTTGGCTCGGGGCGATCCCTCATTGGGTTTATTTCACTTCCTTGCGGCAAGACGCTGAATTATGGATAAAGGTAGTTGTCTGGTTATCCGGCATTGGATGCGTTATGTGTATCGCTGGGATCTATTTAGGAATACGGGATTTCCGGTTAGCGAGGAGACGTCATTTGATTTCCCCTTATAAGAAGTTCTGGTATAAATGGCATCATATTCTTGGGGTGTTATTCGGTTTATTCGTCCTCACCTTCTGCTTTAGTGGTATGATGTCTTTGGCTCGTGTACAGGATTGGGGGTTGAAAGCCAAGCTCGATACAAACCCGGTTCAAGAACTGCGGAAGATGGCTCCTTCCCCACTCGATTATCCGTTGGATTACAGGGCGGTCGTACAAGCCTATCCCGGCCAGATCCGTCAATTGGAATGGAGTAGTTTTGGTGATATACCCTTTTACATCGTACAAACAGACACGAAGGATATTGTCGTGAACGCGAATAAGAGCGACAGGATATCTTTATTGAACCTGCGACCGGAAGAAATCCGTTCCGTATTGTCTCAGATACATGGTATCGGGACCACGGCTGATATCAAGCTGTTGGATACGTATGATACATATTATATCTCACGAAAAAGGAATTTAGAACTCCCGGTCTGGAAAGTATCCATTCAAGACGTGGACAATAGTTGTTATTACATTAATCCCCGTAATGGACAATACCGTTATGTAAATACGCCGTCTCGTTGGAACCATTGGATGTATCCGGCATTGCATAGCTTGAATCTGAAATTCTTGGTAGATCATCCGGTCTTATGGAATATCGTGATGTGGGGAACCATGTTGGGAGGCACGTTCGTTTCCTTATCCGGTGTATGGCTTGCGATAAAATATATCAGGCGAAAAGCGAGAAGAAAGAAGTAAAGCCTGTATATTTGTATTATATTTATTGAGAACATTGTATTATAAAATAGATTTGAATGAATAAAGGCAAGATTATAGTCGCCGGAATCGGCCCCGGTAGCGAGGCCGATATAACGCCTGCGGTTTTGGCCGCTATCCAAAGCTCGGATGTCATCATAGGATATAAATATTATTTCCGTTTTATCACCCACTTGCTTCGTGAGGGAACGGAATGTATAGATACAGGTATGAAACGTGAGCAAGCTCGTGCCGAGCAAGCTTTCGCTTATGCCAACGAGGGAAAGACGGTTTGCGTGATCAGTTCCGGTGACGCCGGTATTTATGGCATGACTCCTCTGATTTATGAGATGAAGAAAGAATCCGGAAGCGAGATCGAGATCGAGTCGTATCCGGGCATCAGCGCTTTCCAGAAAGCTGCGTCCTTGCTTGGCGCTCCTATCGGACATGATTTCTGTGTGATTTCCCTCTCAGACTTGATGACTCCTTGGGAACTGATCGAGAAACGGATTCACGCGGCGGCCATGGCCGATTTTGTTACGGCGATCTATAATCCAAAAAGCGAGGGACGTTATTGGCAACTCTATCGCTTAAAAGAATTGTTCCTGCAAGAACGCAAGCCGGAGACTCCGGTCGGTTATGTACGTCAGGCCGGACGGGAGGAGCAAGAAGTATTCGTCACTACGCTCGCAGATCTGGACCCCGAGCAGATCGATATGTTTACGGTAGTCTTGATCGGAAACTCACAAACATATCTTTCCGGGAATCATATGATCACTCCCCGGGGATATTATGGCGAGATCAAACAAAAGAAAATGGATACGGGTATCGGACAGGACATCATGATCCGTAGTTTCCGTACGATCGAGAAGGAATTGAAAAACCAAAAGATCCCGTTGGATAAGAAATGGGCGTTACTCCATGCCATTCATACGACGGCCGATTTCGATATGGAAAATATCCTTTATGCCGACCCGGATGCAGTCTCTACATTATATAATAAGATCAGCGGCGGGGAAGTTCCTACGATCATCACCGATGTCACGATGGCTGCTTCCGGCATTCGTAAGGGAGCTCTGCAACGTCTGGGTGTCGAAGTGAAATGCTACCTTCAAGACGAGCGGGTCGCTGAGATGGCTTCGAGCAAAGGAATTACCCGTACCCAAGCCGGTATTCGTCGGGCCGTGGAAGAGCATCCGACCGCTCTGTTTGTCTTCGGGAACGCCCCGACCGCCCTTATGGAATTATGCGATTTAATACGTAAAGGTAAAGCCACTCCAGCTGGCATTATTGCGGCTCCGGTAGGTTTCGTACATGTGCAGGAATCCAAACATATGGTGAAACCTTTTATCGGTATACCGAAACTAATCGTGGAAGGTCGTAAAGGAGGTAGTAATTTAGCGGCTACGCTAGTGAATGCCATCCTTTGTTTTAATGACGCAGAACAATTAAAGCCGGGAAGAGACGTATGAACCGATTTTATGTCATAGGGCTGGATGATAATATGCGGCAATACTTTCCGCCGGAGATATTGGAGATAATCTCGTCCCACCGGGTGTTCTCCGGAGGCGTGCGGCATCATGAGATCGTACGTTCGCTCTTGCCCGAGAAAGCGGACTGGATCGATATAAAAGTCCCGTTGGACGAGGTCTTCGATCGCTATCGTTCGTACGACGGTCGGGAAAGTATCGTTGTATTCGCTTCCGGAGATCCTTTGTTTTTCGGATTCGCCGTTACGATTCAAAACCGATTGCCGGATACGCAAATCCGCCTGTACCCGTCATTTAATTCCTTGCAACTCTTGGCACAAAATCTATTGATGCCTTACCACGATATGCGGATCGTCTCCCTTACCGGACGGCCTTGGCACGAGTTCGATCGTGCCTTGATCGAAAGTGCGTCTAAGATAGGCGTGCTCACGGATCGGGAACATACGCCTACGACTATCGCTCGCCGGATGCTGGAATACGGCTATGATAATTATACCATGTTCGTGGGAGAACGGTTAGGAAATACCGAACGGCAGAGCATCCGCCAATTCAGTATACAAGCCGCGGCAATGAATAATTTCGTTCATCCGAATTGCTTGATCCTAAAGAAAGAGCGTGACGGGCATTCCCGTAAATTCGGCCTGCCGGATTCCGCGTTCGAGCATTTGAACGGACGGGAGAAGATGATAACCAAAATGCCGATCCGTTTGTTATCTTTAAGCATGCTGGATCTGAGAAACCGGGAACGTTTTTGGGATATCGGCTTTTGCACGGGTTCTGTCTCGATAGAGGCTAAATTGCTGTTCCCGCATTTGCATATCACGAGTTTTGAGATCCGGGAAGAGGGACGAAAGTTAATGACTGAGAATTGCTGTCGTTTTGGGACTCCGGGTATCGAGGCTATAATCGGAGATTTCTTATCGGTGGATTTATCAGCGTTGGAGGCTCCGGATGCAATCTTTATCGGCGGACATGGCGGGAAATTAGTGGAGATCCTTATGGTAGTTTCCAAAAAGATGAAAGAGAACGGTGTCATCGTCTTCAACTCCGTATCCGACGAAAGCAAAGCGCTTTTAGAGGAAGCGGTCCGCCAAACCGGTCTTCGGATATCCGCCCAAACCCGTATCACGATTGATGATTTTAATACGATTACCGTGAATGTTATTTATAAATTATGAATACAATATCAATTATTCCAATATCCGATAGCAGCCGGGTGCTTGCTGAGCGAATTCTTGCTTCTTATCCCGAGGCGAAGATCTTACCATTCGGCTCTTTCTCAAAAGAGGTTTTTCACGAATCCAGTAGTTTGGTATTTATTGGAGCGATGGGAATTTGCGTACGCAGTATCGCTCCCTTCGCGGAAGATAAACATACCGATCCGGCCGTGGTTTGTATAGATAGTACCGGCAAATACGTGATTCCTGTTTTATCCGGACATATCGGTGGAGCGAACGATCTTTCCAAAGAGTTAGCGAACCTATTAGGAGCCGAAGCGATTATTACGACACAAAGCGACAACGCAAACCTATGGGCGCTCGATACATTAGGGAAGAAATACGATTGGACCTTGATCGCCAAAGATAGCAATGCCGCCATCTCCACTTTTGTCAATGGAAAACCGACAGCGCTACTCCTTGATATACGAGATAAAGGAACGGATTATTTGGAGCGTACGGTCCCGTCTCATGTCTCTATCTTTTATTCCTTCGAGGCGATACCGCAGCAAGACTATGAGTTATTGATGATCGTCAGTCCCCAACAATACGATACATCCATCCCTACGATCACCTATATACCGAAAGTCCTCCACCTAGGAATGGGTTGCCGCAAGGATATGCAAGGCGATCCTACGGTCGTTTACGAACATATTAAAGATGTATTGTGTAATAAACGCCTATATCCGGAAGCTTTGGCGGATGTAAATACAATCGATTTGAAGAAATGCGAACCGGTGCTGACATTACTGGCTTATGGAGTTATGGAATGCCCTTTCCACACCTATACATCAGAGGATCTGAAAGATATCCCGGTACCCAATCCCTCGGAGAAGGTACTGGAGGTAACCGAATCCCCAAGTGTATCGGAAGCTTCCGCCATTTATGCGGCTCATGGCGGTCCGCTTTTGGTCGAGAAGCAAAAAGCGGATTTAGGGAAAGGAAATGAATATACCTTTGCCGTAGCGTTAGATCGGACGGCCTGCCGTGAGGGACATATCGAGATCGTAGGAGCCGGTCCCGGCGATCCGGACTTGATCTCTATCCGCGGGCGGCAAATGTTGGAGAAAGCTGATTTGATCCTGTATGCTGGAAGCCTCGTCCCGAAAGAACTTACCTTATGCGCAAAGGCAGGCGCTACGGTGCGAAGCTCGGCGGATATGAATCTGGAAGAACAGTTTGCGTTGATGAAAGAGTTTTATGATAAAGGATTGTTTGTCGTTCGTTTGCACACGGGCGATCCTTGCATTTATGGAGCTATTCAAGAGCAAATGAATTACTTTGATCAATACGGGATGGATTATCATATCACTCCGGGTATCTCCTCTTTCCAAGCCGCCGCCGCCGCTCTTTATTCTCAGTTCACGATTCCGGAGAAAGTACAAACGATCATCCTCACTCGTGGCGAAGGACGTACGCCCATGCCTGAGAAAGAGCAACTGCACAAACTGGCTCAAAGCCAAAGTACGATGTGTATTTTCTTAAGCGCCGGTGTCGTAGAGAAGGTCCAAGAGGAATTATCGCGACATTACGCTCCAACCACTCCGGTAGCCGCTTGCTATAAATTGACATGGAAAGACGAGCGGATCTACCGTGGGCAACTGAAAGATCTCGCGAAAATCGTAAAAGAGAATCATCTTACACTGACAACATTACTTGTCGTCGGGGATGCCATCGATAATCGCAAGGGTCTATCCCGCTTATATGCGGATGAATTCAAACATCTTTTCCGTAAGTAATGATACTGATCCTTGGAGGAACGACAGAAGGCCGTGTGGCTGTGCGGGTAGCGGACGAGGCAGCCGCTACCTATTACTATTCTACGAAAGGAACTTTGCAATCCATTGAATGCGCGCATGGAATCCGTTTGACCGGAGCCATGAATGCGGAGGAAATGGAGTGTTTTTGTCGTGACCACGCGATTAAGCTATTGATTGATGCGGCACACCCTTTCGCTCAAGTGTTACACCAAACGATCGAAAAAGTATCGAAATGTTTACAGATTCCGGTGATCCGTTACGAACGTCGGTATCCACCTCGTGATGAGGACTTGATTTGGTGCGATAGTTATGCAGACGCAATTCACCAAATGGAAAACAAAGGTATCCAACGGCTACTTGCCCTCAGTGGCGTGAACACCCTTGCCCCGCTCCGCCCTTATTGGCGATCGCATACCACTTGGTTCCGTATATTGGAGCGGGAGGAATCTTTGTCGTTGGCCGAAAAGCAGGGCTTCCCCCAAGAAAGTCTGGTTCTCTATCGATCCTAATGGAATCTACGATGGTTGTTGGAGCAACTCCATCCGGATGCGATCTTGACAAAGGAAAGTGGTTTCTCCGGCTATTTTACGGATAAAGTGAACGCTGCCCGCCAATTCGGGATACCAGTATTTGTCGTGAAGCGTCCCGCATTACCGGAAACTTTCTACCGAGTGTATGGTGAAGACGGATTGCGTAAACAAATTGAACGCCTATTACCAGAATTCTTTCCCTTGAAAAGCGGATATACGACCGGAGCTTGTGCTACCGCCGCCGCAAAAGCTGCTTTATTGGCCTTATTATCACGGAAGGAACAAACAGAAAGCCAGATAACATTACCCTCGGGAGAACAGATAACGTTGCCGGTAGCCTATACCGAATGGGCCGGGTGTTCCTCCGCCACCTGTACCGTGATCAAGGAGTCTGGGGATGATCCGGACGTGACGAATCATAGCCGGATCCGGGTTACTGTTCAATTATCTCCCGATGCATCCGGTTGTGCCACGGTAATGGCACAAGAAGAACATTGTCAAGAAACAGAAAGCGACGATACGGGAAGAGTCATCTTCCAAGCAGGTGAAGGAGTCGGAACCGTGACCCTTCCGGGACTCGGCTTGAAAGTCGGTGGCCCGGCTATAAACGCCACGCCCCGTAAGATGATCCGGCAAGAGCTGATTCCACTCCTGCCCTCACCCGATTCCGTCGCTATTGTCACGGTCTCGGTTCCCGGTGGCGAGGAGTTGGCGAAACGTACCTTCAATCCGAAACTTGGAATTATCGGGGGAATCTCTATTATCGGGACATCCGGAATCGTGCGTCCTTTCTCATCGGACGCTTTTATCGCCTCGATACGGAAAGAAGCCAGTGTCGCCAAAGCGATAGGTTGCGAGACGTTGGTTATTAATTCCGGGGCGAAGAGTGAACGCTACCTTCGGAGCTTATACGCTTCTTTGCCTCCACAATCATTCGTCCATTACGGGAATTTTATCGGAGAGACGCTAAAGATCGCTGCCGATTTAGGTTTCAAGCAGGTTATCTTAGGCATCATGATCGGCAAGGCGGTGAAACTTGCGGAAGGTTTCCTGGATACACACAGCAAAAAAGTCGTCATGAACAAAGGCTTCCTTCAAGATGTAGCGAAAGAAGCGAAATGCGAGGAGGCGACCGTAGATGCAATCAATCGGATTACGTTGGCCCGTGAATTATGGGAGCTTCTTACGGAAAAAGATCAAAATCGTTTCTTCCCATTACTTTTACAAAAATGTAAATCGTATTGCGCTCCTATCCTTCCCGACGGCGAACTAACCTTGCTGTTAATATCCGAAGAGGGCAAGGTCTTATACCAATCTTAGCTTTAGAGACGCAGCACGCACGCTACGTCTCTACACCCCCCAGACTGTAATAGCATTTCTTTTTAGCTGTTTATTCTTTTTTATTAGGGATTCTTTAAGAATACATATTAGGAGGATTTCGTACTTTTGCCCTCTAAATATTGATTAAAATAATGTTTAGATATCTTTTAATTTATATGGCCTGCCTTCTATTCGCCTTTTCCGTAAAGGCGCAAGGTATTTCCAATGACACGATTCCGAAAGAAGTGCTGATGCTGGACGGTAAGCCTATGACCGAAAAGCAAATACAACGTTATCATAAACAATTACATAAAGACTCCATACGGGCCAACAAAAGGATCTGGTGGTCTATCCTTGGCGGACCGTCTTACACGCCGGAAGCCTCCTTTGGCGTAGGTGGTGCGGTTTTGGCTAGCTTTCGCTTAAACAAGAATGATACGATATCCCAACGATCGTTTATCCCTGCGGGATTTAACATCACCTTAAACGGGACGTTCGTTTTTGCCGGTGCTGGTACCTTATTCTTCAACGAGAATCGCTTCCGTATTTATATCAGTTACGGTTATCGGAACGAACCTTCGCATTATTTCGGGAAAGGCTATGAGACGATCGAGCAAATCGAGAAGAGCGACTCGACAACGAAATTCCATAAGAGTTCTTTCCAACTATATCCCCGTTTCGTATGGGAAGTTAGGCCTCATTTATATACGGGTCCTCTTTTTGATATTAATTTCAGCAAATCAGATGATATCAACCCGGTGATGGCCGAAGATCCTTATTTCAATAAGTTCAAACGAGATTATGTCAATATCGGTGTCGGCGGCTTGATTCAATACGATACACGAAATGATGTGGCGACCCCAAGTTCCGGTATGTTACTAAGCGCGATCGCCAAGGTGTACGGAAAGTATTTAGGCGGTGCATATAATTATGAGATGTTCGAACTGGAATACCGCCAATTCCAGCAAGTATTTCGTCCTCGTAGCACCTTGGCATGGATCGCCAAGACACAAATCGGTGTGGGGAACGTTCCTTTTACGGAGCTTCCTTCATTTGGTTCCCCTTTCGATCTTCGCGGATATTATTGGGGGAAGTACCGTGACAAGACCATGGCGTATGGGATTCTGGAGTATCGTCATATGTTCGGCAGCGTGGAGAAATATAAGAGCGGTAATTTCTGGGCGAAGTGTGGTTTTGTAGGTTGGGTTGGCACGGGTACGATCGGAAACGCTCCTATCGTAGACTGGAATAAGTGGAAATTCAACTACGGCGTAGGCCTACGTATCCAAATGCAACCCGGCAAGAACTTCCGCCTAGACGTAGGCAAAGACCCGAACCAAAAAGGAATGGCGGTTTATATGAATATGACGGAAGCCTTCTAAAACCAGAAGGCTCCCGTCTACGATCTATGGAAGTATAACCTTGCGTTAAAATTATCTTTAAAAGCCGGAAATATCCTAATGTCGATTTTTTTCACTAAGTTTGCGTCATCGAAGGGGTGCCATACTATATGGGCTGAGATCATACCCTTACTACTTGATGCGGGTAATGCCGCCGTAAGAAAAACGAATGTTAAATGGATAAAAATGAAACGTACCGTTATCCGGTAGCTTTAACGATCGCTGGCTCTGATAGTGGCGGTGGTGCCGGAATACAAGCGGATATTAAGACTTTTTCCTCGCTGGGTGTTTTTGGAGCCTCGGCGATAACGGCTATAACCGCTCAAAACACACAGGGGGTGCGAGGGATCCAAGCGATCTCTCCCGAGATTTTGAGAGGACAAATCGAAGCTATTCTTGAGGACTTCATCGTAGATGCCATAAAAATAGGGATGCTACATAACAAGGATGCCGTAAAGGTTGTATCTGAGACTTTACCTTCCTTCCGACGAACTTCTATCATTTTAGATCCGGTGATGATATCCACGAGCGGAAGTAAATTATTGGAGGATGACGCCATCCGAACCATCATTGATGAGTTGTTCCCTAAAGCGACACTGCTTACTCCGAATATTCCCGAGACGGAATATCTTTCCGGTATAAAAATCAATAACGAGGCGGATATCTTATGTGCCGCCCGGAAATTGCAGGAAAAAGGATGTAACGCTATATTGATCAAAGGGGGGCATATTCCCGGAGTAGAAACGGTGGATCGGTTATTTATCAATGAGAATAATCCGATTTGTCTGGCCTCGCCAACAGTGGAGACCTTCAATACCCATGGAACGGGCTGTACGCTATCGTCCGCCATCGCCGCTTATATGGCACTCGGCCATTCATTGGTGGAAGCCGTACGATTAGCCAAGGAATATATGAATAACGCGCTCGTTCACGGGGCAAATGTATGCATGGGAAAAGGGCACGGACCTGTAAACCACTTCTTCTCACCCTCTGCCCTTCATAAAATCCGATGGAATCATGAATAAGCTGGTCGTAATTACTACACCTTATTTTTTCGCAGATGAAGCTTCTTTGATCGAACTTCTATTCGCGGAAGGAATGTCTCGTTTACATCTACGTAAACCGGATTGTAAACGTGATGAATTGGAGGGCTTATTGGATAAGATCTCTCCGGCTTATTACGACAGGATCGTTCTTCATGATTGGTTTACCTTGGCAGAAGAAAGGGCTTTAGGAGGAATCCATTTGAACAAGAGGAACCCGGAAGCTCCACCTTTATATAAAGGTAGTATAAGTCGTTCTTGCCATAGTCTGGAAGAGATTATCGAGTATAAACCGGTATGCGACTATGTGTTCCTTAGCCCGATCTTTCAGAGTATATCCAAAGAAGGATATGGTAGCGGATTCTCCTTAGATGGATTGCGAAATGCGAAGGGCATCATCGATGATAAGGTGATTGCCTTGGGAGGAATCTGCCCGCGGACAATAACGAAATTAAAAGATATCCCCTTCGGCGGTGTCGCCGTTCTCGGGGCCCTTTGGGGAAACGATCCCTCCCTTCTTGTTGCGGATCAACTCATAAAACAATTCAAACGATTACAAGTATGGCCTTAAATTATTATTTCGGATATGATGAGAATGGAAGAGTCGGTCGGAGAACAACCGGATTACGCCCCCCTTTTGGTGGAAACAATCGCTTGATGTTTATAACGCATCGTACGCCTAAATATACGGAATGCGACGAGGTAAGCATGGCAATCCAAGGAGGATGCTCATGGATACAGTTGCGCATGAAGGATGGGATTTATGAGGATACCGTACGTACATGTGCAACTATCTGCGCGGAAGAATGTGAGCGAATCGTGGATTTCTGCGTAAACGATGATCTGGAGGCTGCCGTGACATGTGGCGCTACGGCTTGTCATCTGGGTAAGAATGATATGCCCTTGGATATCGCTTGGGAAGTACTGAGAGACAAGTTAGATTCCAATGCCATCTTCTATATCGGGGCTACGGCGAATACTTTTGAGGATATCCGGCTGGCCGTAGAACGAGGCGCCTCGTATATCGGACTAGGGCCGTATCGCTTTACGGGTACCAAGAAGAATTTGAGTCCCATCTTAGGCTTGGATGGTTATCGTAAAATAATCGCTCAATGCAAGGAGGCTGGCATCGATATTCCTATCTTTGCGATAGGTGGTATTACGCTGGAAGACGTAGGCCCTTTGATGGAGACGGGTATAACCGGAATCGCTGTTTCGGGCGCGATTATCAATGCCCCCGATCCCGTGGAGGAAACCCGCCGGTTTATAGAGGAAATCAATAAGTACTAAACTAAATACATATGGCTACTAAAAAGAATATGCGTATTTCCTATCCGTCCTCGGAAAAGATTTATGTCCCGGGCGAGATCAATAAGATCAAGGTTGGTATGCGTAAGATTAAATTGTTGGACACGGTAACCTTGGATGAGCATGGAGAGCGAATCTTCAAGAAGAACAATCCGGTAATCGTTTACGATACGAGCGGCCCGTATTCCGACCCCAAGATATCGATTGATATCGCTAAAGGACTTCCTCGTATACGTGAGGAGTGGTACGGCAAGCGTAAGGATGTGGTTCAATTGCCGGAATTGACTTCCGCTTATGGCCGTGAGCGATTGGCGGACGCGAGTCTGGATTCCCTGCGTTTCCCCAAGCGATACTTGCCTTTACGGGCTAAAGAGGGTAAGAATATCACCCAGATGTATTACGCGAAGAAGCGTATTATCACTCCGGAAATGGAGTACGTGGCGATTCGTGAGAACCAGCAGATCGAGGCTTTGGGACTGAAGTCGTATATCACGCCGGAGTTCGTCCGCAAGGAAATCGCCGCCGGTCGCGCGATCATCCCGGCGAATATCAATCATCCGGAAGCTGAGCCGATGATTATCGGTAAGAAGTTCTTGGTAAAGATCAATACCAATATCGGTAACTCCGCTCTTTCCTCCGGTATCGACGAGGAGATCGAGAAGGCGATATGGAGTTGTAAATGGGGCGGCGACACGTTGATGGATCTCTCTACCGGCGATCATATCCATGAGACGCGCGAGTGGATTATCCGTAACTGTCCGGTTCCGATGGGTACGGTTCCTATTTATCAAGCCTTGGAGAAGGTGAATGGCAGGGTAGAGGATCTTTCTTGGGAGATCTATCGGGATACGTTGGTC
>OGGJ01000822.1_pt1 | contig 29575 bp, 20 predicted proteins | sample 1571071 | NCBI WGS metagenome assembly OGGJ01 (sample SAMEA2581954, study PRJEB24529) | metagenome | biome: Human gut stool | place: China | collected 2011
AATAATTCCCGTCCATTAGAGAAGAAATGCTTTACAGAGAAATATGGAACGCACCAGTGTGTGCTTGCAGTCAGGGAATCTTTGTTGAAAGAACTGGGAACAGTGGTGGACGATCTGGTGATTGAGCAGGTGATCCGTACCGGGACAGCAGATATTGGTGAGAAATATCTGACAGTCATTCGTAAAGCTGCCGGAGATTATACGAAAGAAATCTTTCATAAGCTGAGAGAACGGGAATATAATCCAGAACTGATGCGTCTGTATGTGGTCGGCGGTGGCGGTTGTATGATCCAGAATTTTGGAGAATATGACAAGAGCCGGGTGACAATTGTACGGGACATCTGTGCCACAGCGAAAGGCTATGAAGCAATGACCGTAAGGAAAATCCAGAGAAACGGAGGGATGCTTGTATGAGAAAAGAACGGAAAATCATCAACACAAATATCCGTTTGAATCTTTGTGATGAACAGGACAGGCAGGCATGGGAATATTTGCAGACGATGGACAGGGAAAAATATAAATCGTACACCAGAGCAGTTGTAGTTGCTTTAAACGATTATTTTTCCAGAGAGTACAGGAATGAAGCAGATCCGTATCTGGAAACCAGAGAAAAGGAAGATGCGTTTCTGGAAAGAGTGGAAACAGCTGTCCGGGATGGAGTGAAAGAATCTGCCCCGATGGCTATAGCGAAGAATCTGATGGAAATGCTTGTACCGTTTGTAAAAGAATCGGTAGGAGAAATTAATCTGCCGGACAGAACACTAACAATGGAGAAAACGGATGGAGAGATCGCAGAAGATAATCTGGACTGGGAGAAAGAAGCTGATATGGATGCAGCACTGGATTTTGCGGACAGTTTTTAGATGGTTATGAAATAGCAGTAACAGGAAAACAGACTGACAGTAAGGAATAGCTTTACAAAAACAGAATAGCAGAAAAAGACAATGGCAGTGGTTACATTTCAGACATTATGAATTGGAGAAATGTTTATGACTGCTATTTTTATGTCTTTTAGCAGAGCTGGAAAGAGATCCAGTAAAAGAAAGAAAGAAATAACAGGAAAATATAACAGAAAAGCGTTGGTAGATGAGTGGATGGAACAAGCAAGGTGAAGAAAAGAATAGAGTGCCGGATACGGCACATGATTGTCCGATACTTCGCATCGGAGTGATGCATGAACAGCCTGTTTCAGAAAGAGAAAATCTATCGAAATGGGAGCTTTTCTATTTCTTCCACAGTCTGTCCCTGCACCACAAAACCACCGTCATCTCTATTTAGGTTGGATAACGCAGAGGAGAAATGTTACTTGACTGGTGCTAGTTCAGTGGTGGGGAGATGACAGGCAAGTTTCGCAAAGTGGCAAGCCACTCTGCACCGGAGCCAGCCTTTGGGCTGTTCCTAAACTTGCCAGAGGGCTCTGCCCCTTGGAACCCCGGCACGTCAATGGCGTAAGTATTCCTGCGAAATGTCCACCGGACATTCCTACGGAACACTTACTGATTGACTAGGACTCTGTCCTGCACCTGTATAAGAGAGCGTTGCACTCTCTTATAAATCTCCTGCCAATATGCACCAGAACGCTGTGTCTGTTAATAAAGAATGAAAAATCAGGCAAAGAAAGGAGACAGAAGTCTATGAGAAAACGAAATTATACAGTAACTATACGGATGAATAAAGAGGAATATGAGCTGCTTCAAAGCAAAGTAAAGGAATCCGGAAGAACACAGCAGGAAGTTGTAATAAAAGCAATCGCAGATTTGAAGGTAGCTTCTACAGAGGAAGTGGAAGAACTGAAAAAACTGAGTCAGATGTTTACAGATATTCTTAGTCAGCTTCGTGGAGCTACTACAAATATCAATCAGATTGCAAGAAAGCTGCATACAGATGGAGAAGTTCCAACTGACAGTACGCTGTATTTCCTCAATAAAAATATTCTTAAGTACCGGAAGGAGAGTGAAAAGATATGGCTATTAATAAGACGATTAACAAGCGGACAAATACACATGGAGCAATGAGAAATTGTATCGAATATGTTTTGCGACAGGACAAGACAAGTGAACTGCTTACTTATGTAACAGGTCCGTACTGCCATGATGAGATCAACTATGATCTGGTGTATAGAACCTTTTTAGAAGAAAAGAAGATGTGGAATAAAGATTCTGGGAGAATGTACGCTCACAACATTATTTCTTGGCATAAGGACGAGCAGATTACTCCGGAGCAGGCATTAGAATTTGGAAAAGAGTTTGCAGAAAATTGGTTCAGTGGATTCCAGACCTTAGTAGCGGTACATAAGGATAAAGACCATATTCACTGCCATTTGGTTACAAATTCGGTGAGTTATGAAGATGGGAGAAAGCTGCATAACACCAAAAAGGATCTGGAACGTATGAAACAGCTTACCAATCAGATGTGCCGAGAACGTGGCTTGTCCGTTGCTGAAAAAGGAAAACATTTTGATGGAAGTCAGATTGAAAAAGGGGAAGTCATTGCATGGAGCAAAGATAAATATAACCTGTTCCGTCAACAGGTAAAGGAAAGTTTTATAGCGGACTGTGCAATGGCGGTGTTAAAAGCACTGGAAAATTGTATCAGCAAAGAAAAGTTTATAGAAAAAATGAAACAGTTTGGATGGAATGTAAACTGGACAGAGAAACGGAAGCACATCACTTTTCAGAACCAGGACGGGAAGAAGGTGCGAGACAGCAATTTGTCAAAAACATTTCATCTGGATATCAGCAAGGAGGGACTAGAGAATGAATTTAATGGAAATTACGAAAGGGTACGAGCCGAAGCAGAACGAACAAACGGAGCAGATGAAGAGCTTGCCGGATACTACCGACAAGTGGAAGCAGCTTGCGAAGGAGCAGGCGGCGTCACTGGAGCTAGTGACGGAAGAGAGAGACAAGTTACAGGTGAGAAATCAGAAGATGAACGAGTTTATCCAGAAATTTCAGGAAAGGACACACAAGCTGAAAATGGAAAAACAGAAGCTATTCTTCGAGAATCACGAAATGCAAGACGAAATTCGGAAATTAAACGACGAAATTCATCGTTTGACAACCGAACTGTCCGAAACGCAGAAGTTGAATCGATCGCTTCAGCAGAGCAACGACGATTTGAGGAACAGAAACGGCTTGAAGAGCAGGAGCGAACAAGAGCGGCTCGAAGAAGAAATAAAAGACGTTCGGGACCAGAACTCTAAATTGCAGATACAGGTGAATAAATCATCTGTGCAAGCTGTTGATGAGGCATATAGAAAACAAAAAGAAGCAGAAAAACAATTACGGTCATTAAAGCATCAGGCGGAACAGAATAGAAAGATGGCTGAGAAGGAAGTGCAAAAACTGAAAAAAAGAATAAAATTGCAATCAGAGAAAATAAACGAGATAAAATTTTTCTGTGGAATCGGATATATAGTGGCATTTGTACTTTCGGTTTGTCTTGCTAAGATGTGTTTCTTGTGATTTCGAATGCGATATTTAAGAATTGAATTGCGATTTTTAATAGATTAGATTGTTTGAAACGCATTTTTGTGATATGATGATAAATACCATGTGAACAGATATTTCAAGCAAATAAGATTGAGGTGAAAAAATGGCAGTTAGTTACAAGAAATTGTGGAAATTGTTAATTGATAAAGAAATGATGAAGAAAGATTTGCGTGCAATGACAGGAGTTAGTACAACAACGATGTCTCGATTATCAAAAGATGAAAATGTAAGTACAGAGATTCTGTCAAAGATATGTTCTGCTTTGAATTGTGATGTGGGAGATATCATGGAATTTGTTCCTGATAAAAAAGAGGAGCAGTAAGGAGGTACGGGAACATGGATCATTCTTATCCTTATATTGCGTCTTTGACCAGAGAACCGTTCCTTTTCTACGAGATGCGTTCTACCGCAAATCTAATGGCAGAAGGAAATTTCGATGATGCGATTGTGAAAGAAATTGTAGAGCAGAATCTTTTCCAGTACCCAACGGAAAAATCTATCACACGCATGGCGAAAGCCTGCATCAAACGGCTTCATGCTCTGGAAGATGATTCTCTGGTTTCTGCGATTGCGTCACAACCAACAGATGTAGCAAAACAGATTTGTCTGTATGCGTTGATGAAGCAGAGCCGACTGGTCTGGGAATTTATGTTGACCGTCATTGGCGAGAAGTACAGATTAAGGGACACGTCTTTTGGTAAGATAGATTTGAATACATTTTTTATGCGTTTACAGGAACAGAATGATACCGTAGCTTCCTGGAGCGATACCACAATAACAAAGTTAAAACAGATCATTGCCAGAGTGCTTGTTGAAACAGAATATCTCGACAACCTCAAGGCAGATCATTTGAATCCAGTATGGCTGCATCCTGTTTTGGAGAATGCCATCAGAAGCAATGGCGATACGGCGATACTGCCAGCGTTTAATTGCTTTTCATAGGAGGTAGCCTGATGAGTGATATAAAAGAACGCCTGGACAAAGTTCGAGCATTGATCCAGGAACCGGAGTTTCTGGAAGGCAAGGGACTCAGCAATGAGGTGAATATTAGAATCTTCTGTTATGAACCGGAGAATGAAATGGTTGTCCGCCATTTTGTGAATCAGCTGGAAACTGATCAGTCCTTAGATTGCCATTTGATTGTTTGTAATTTATATAAAACATTTCTCTCTATCTGCGATGATATGGACATCACAGATGCGATTCCCGATATGGAAGAAGCTGACGGAAGTGCTTATCTTCTGGAGCAGCTTAACTCCGCAATCGGCAATGGAGAGTTCATTGATAAAATCCAGTATGAGCCACACGAACCAGGTGATGTGCTGATGCTGACAGGTGTAGGCGAGGTATTCCCGTTTATGAGAATCCATACGTTACTGGAAGCCTTGCAACCGTATTTTTCGGATGTTCCGATTTTGGTTATGTATCCGGGTGAGTTTGATGGCCGTCATGTAAAATTGTTCAATCGTCTGACACCAAATGATTATTACCGGGCATTCAATGTCATAGATTAAGGGGGATAAAGCCATGATGATTCGAGATATGTTTGCGGATGACATCAACCGCAAAATCAATGGTGTAATTAAAGTAGATCAGGCTGCTGATGATGTGATTGAGCAGGAATTAAATGAATATGTCATTACCAGAGAATTGAAGAAACACTTCATTACTTTCTTCAATTATTACGGTGATGCTTTTGACCAGCCGACAGCTGATATGGGTGTTTGGATTTCCGGTTTCTTTGGAAGTGGTAAATCTCACTTCCTGAAAATGCTTTCCTACCTTTTAGAAAATAAAGAGGTAAAAGGCATTCGCAGTGTGGAGCGTTTCCGTAAAAAGTTTGAGGATGACCCGGCAACCTTTATGTTGATCGACCGTGCCACGAAGGGTCAGACGGAAACAATTCTTTTCAACATTGATATTGAAGGCTTCAGCAATAAAGACAAGACTGCTGTACTTCGTGTATTTGCAAAGATGTTCTATAATCATCTGGGATTTTACGGTGAAAATCTGAAAGTTGCCATGATGGAGCGTTATATTGACCAGCAGGGTAAGACTGAGGAGTTCCGCAGAGTTTTTGAAGAAAAGAAAGGCAAGTCCTGGATGGAAATGCGCCGTGCCTTTGCTTTCAATGGCAAGTTCATCATCCCGACATTGATGGAAGTTCTGGATATGAGTGAGGACGATGCCAAGGCGTGGTTCAATGATAAAACCGCAACAGAAATTTCTATCGCACAGCTTGTGGAAGATATGAAAGCCTATGTGGATACTAAGCCTGTGGACTTCCGTTTGCTGTTTATGATTGATGAGGTTGGTCAGTATGTAGGAACGGATACGGATATGCTTTTGAACCTCCAGTCTCTGACTGAGAAAATCGGAAGTGAGTGTGAAGGTAAGATTTGGGTGATCTGCACCGGACAGGAAGCCATTGATGAAATCATCAAAGTTCGTGCCGATGAGTTCTCCCGTATCCAGGCTCGTTTCAAAACAAGACTGAGCTTATCTTCTTCCTCCGTGGATGAGGTCATTCAGAAGCGTATTCTGAAAAAGAAGCCAGAAGCAGTCAAAGACCTGGAAGGAGTTTATGAACAGAATGATTCTGTTCTTCGTAACCTGTTCAGCTTCAGCGGTTCTATTCTGGACATTAAAGGTTACTCCGGTCCGAGGGAATTTTCGGAGAACTTTCCGTTTGTGCCGTATCAGTTCATCATAATGCAGAAGGTATTTGCTGAAATTCGGAAGCACGGAAATTCCGGCAAGCACCTGTCCGGTGGCGAGCGTTCCATGCTGTCCGGCTTCCAGGAAGCTACACAGAAAATTCAGGAGAAGAACGAGTATGCAATTGTGTCATTCTTTCGCTTTTATGATACCGTACATACTTTTCTGGATGGTTCAATTCGTCGTGTAATTGAGCGTTGCCAAAAAGCTGCCGACAACGGCGATGGCATCGAACAGCAGGATGTAGATGTACTGAAACTTCTGTATCTGATTCGGTATATTGATGATATTCCTTCCAATCTGGACAATATCGTTATCCTCATGGCAGACGATATTCGTGTGGATAAGATTATTATGCGTGAAGCTGTCCGTGGATGCCTTGACCGTCTGATGAGCCAGAACTATATTGGCAGAACCGGAGACACTTATAACTTTCTGACGGATGAAGAACAGGACATTCAGCGTGAAATCCGGGATACCAATGTGGATACCGCTTCTATCGTGGAGCGTATCGCCCAGATGATTTACGGCGATATTTTCACAACCAAGAAGTTCCGTTATGGAAAATATGACTTTGCTTTCGATCAGATGGTGGACGGCATTACCGTTGGAGTGGCAACAGGTGGTATGCGTCTGCGTTTCCTGACCGTTGCTACCGATGCCATTGAAAAAACAGATTACCGTCTGATGGCAGAGTCCAAAGGTAATGAAGCAATCGTGGTTCTGGCTGATACGCCTTACTATGAATCTCTGGAATCTGCCATGAAGATTCGTAAGTATGTAAAGCAGAGAAATGTAAGCCAGCTGCCTAAGAGTGTACAGAAAATTATCAGTGATCAGCAGGATGAAGCTGGAAAATATGAGCTGAGTGCTATGACCGAATTGCAAAATGCCATTGAAGGGGCGCAGTTCTATGTAGATGGTGAGCATTTGGAAATCAAAACCGGAAATGCCAAGAGCAAGATTGACCAGTCTCTTGAATATCTGGTCGCTCATGTATATAGCAAGCTCGACCTAATTACAGATAATGCAGGTAGTGACGCAGATATTATTGCGATTCTGACAGGTGCGGTAACAGCACTTCCGGGCATGGAACCGAACCGTGATGCTGCTTCTGCTATGGAAGAATATCTGGAAATGCAGGATGCGAAAAAACTGCCGACTTCTATGGCAGATGTGCAAAGCAAATACAGTGCGATTCCGTATGGCTGGAAAGAAATCGACATTGCTGCGGTTGCGGCACAGCTGATTTATTCCCAGAAAGTAACCATCAAGTATGCAGGCAATACCATTCAGCCGGATGATCCGAAACTGCCGGATATGCTCCGCAAAAAGAGTGAGATCGGTAAGACTTCCATCAGCAAGCGTAAAACCATTTCTGCTACGATGATGCGTGATGTAAAAGCGATGCTCCGAGAGTATTTCGACATCATGGATGTACCGGATGATGAGGATGGTCTGATTCGCTTTGTGACTGAGAAATTTGGTGAACAGCGTGATTACTATGCTTCTCTGGATTCACGTTATGATGGACATAAATACCCGGATCGTGCATTGGTGCAGGAAGCCATTCATCTTATGGATGATGTACTATCCCAGAAGAAAGACAATATTGCTTTGATTGAGCGTGTTCTGAAAAAAGAGGATGCTCTCTTTGATAATAAGGAAGCCATGAGCAACGGCATTGAAAACTTTTTCAAGACTCAGGTTACGATATTCGATCAGGCAGTGCAGTTTGAAAAATCCCTGCACGATGACCTTGACCGTATTGCAGAAAATGAGGAAGCCCACAAGGCATTGAATACCATTCGTCTGATTACGATGGTTCAGACAGGAAGCAAGTTCAACTATAACCGGATTCGTGAACTGAATCCGTTGATGGATACGGTTTGTACCGCCCATGACAAGATGCTGGAAGAAAAACGTGCCGAGGTTCTGGAAACGGTTCGTCAGTGTATGGAAGCAACCCACACTGCCGCAAACGGCGATTCCAAGGCATCTCATCTGATTGAAAAATCAGATCGGTATTTCAGCCAGTGTAAGGAGAAAATCGCAGAATTAAAGAGCCTTGCCCTTCTGGATGCTATGTTCCTGCCGATGTGCCAGTATAAGGATGATACCGTCAGCAATATCGAGTCTGTTTTGGCTCCGCCTGCACTGAAGCCACCAGTACAACCGACACAGCCGGGGAAAGAAGCTGCTCCGGCAAAGAAGAAAGTGGTTCGTGTCTATAACCGTCAGGTCGTATTCCAGGCAAAGACTCTACAGACGGATGCGGACATTGATGATTATGTAGAGAAGATTCGTTCTCAGCTGAAACAGTTGTTGAAGAATTGTGACGAGATCAAGCTGAATTAAGGAGTGTGCCTATGGAAGAATTACTTGAAAGACTGGTTATTGCGGTTGAACAGCAAAATTCAGCTTTTCCTTGGGATAGTGTAATTTCAGTATTAGCACTAATTGCTTCATGGGTTACAATTTTCTTTTTGCTCAAGGAACGAAGTGAGAAAAATCGCCCTTATATGCAAATATCGTTTGAACTTGTTCGTTCAACTTTGGCGTGTGTTGTTTTAAGGAATGTTGGGACTGTTCCACTGGAAGTAAAAAGTTTGACTTTTAATGAAAATTTCACAAAACAGTTGCAAATGAAAACGCAGGAACGATTAAAAAAGAAAGAATCGACGAGTATTGTGATTTTTCCAAATCAGAAATGGGTTATTTCATTTGATACAAATGTTTTTAATATCATAAAAGAATTTGATGAAAAAACGGTAAGGATTGGTTATAAATATTCTAAGTATAGAAAGAACAAGTCCTACAATGAAACTATTGAAATTGATTTTTCAGAGTATGGAGGATTTTTAGACTACATTTCAGAAGTGGACGAGTTTAAGAATAGTGTTGATAATCTGAAAAAATCAATGGAGAGCATTGATAAAGATATTAAAAAACTGGCTGTTCTAATAGAAGATGGAGAAAATTATGGATAAGAATGCGATTAAAAAATTTGCTGTCTGGGCAAGAACAGAGCTGATCGCCCGTGTTTCCCTGAAAGGTGTGGAATACGGTATCACAGAGGACAACATTGAGGATGCCAATGCGGACAGCGTTGGCGGCAAAGTCCTTACTGCCGATGAAAAGAAACAGCGCCAGGCTCTGATTGCCGAGATTAACGATAAAGGATATAAGCAGGTCATGGAGGAGGTTGCCTATACTTGGTTCAACCGCTTCTCTGCTCTGCGATTCATGGAAGTCAACGGCTATCTTCCTTCCCATGTGCGTGTATTCACGGACGAGGAAAACAGCTTTAAGCCGCAGATTATAACCGAAGCCATTCATCTGGATTTGGATGGATTGGATATGGAAAAGGTCTATGAGTTGAAAGATGCAGAGAAGACCGAAGAACTGTATAAATATCTGCTGATCGTGCAGTGTAACGCTCTGAATAAGATTCTGCCGGGAATGTTCCAGAAGATTGCGGACTACACCGAGCTTCTTCTGCCGGACAATCTGCTCCGTGAAGGCAGTGTCATTCAGCAGATGATCGAGCTGATACCGGAGGATGATTGGAAGGATGCTGTCCAGATCATCGGCTGGCTGTATCAGTTTTATAACAGTGAGAAAAAAGACGATGTTTTCTCAGCACTGAAAAAGAATGTGAAAATCACAAAAGAAAACATCCCTGCAGCAACCCAGCTTTTCACACCGGACTGGATTGTTCGCTACATGGTAGAGAACAGCCTTGGCCGTTTATGGCTGGAGGGACACCCGGATGTCAAAGAGCAGCTACTTCCGACTGAGGAAGAACAGTCTGCTTATGCTGCCGGAAACCGTGACCCGGAAGATACCAAATGGCACTACTATCTGGAAGAAGCCGAGCAGGAGCCGGAAGTGCAGACACAGCTTGCCGAGATTCGCAAGGAATACGCCGCACTGACACCGGATCAGCTGAAAGTCATTGACCCATGCTCTGGCTCTGGTCATATTCTTGCGTATATGTTTGATGTGCTGATGAAGATTTATGAATCCTATGGCTATACCACCCGTGAAGCGGTGGCAAGCATTGTGGAGAACAATCTTTACGGTCTGGATATTGATGACCGTGCGGCGCAGCTGGCTTACTTTGCGGTAATGATGAAAGCACGTCAGTATGACCGCCGCTTCTTCAGCCGTGGCATTCAGCCCCATGTGTACGCTATTGTGGAGAGCAACCATGTAGATAAATTTGCTGTGGACTATTTCTGTGATGGAGATATGAAGCTCACAGTGGCTATGGATACCATCATCAAAGAACTGCATGATGCAAAGGAATACGGCTCGATTCTGACCGTAACACCGCAGGATTGGGCTGCACTGTATGACCGTTTTGCTGAGATTACAGAAGATATAAATATGTCTCGTGATACGGCACTGAGAGAATTACTGCCGTTGGTTCAGACAGCGGAAGCCCTGGCACAAAAGTATGATACGGTTGTGACGAATCCGCCGTATATGAGTGGAAGCGGAATGGGCGAAAAACTACTTCGATTCATTCAAGGCAATTATAAAGATGAAAAAGCAGATATATACGCTTGTTTTATAACCAAAGCACTAAAAATGATAAAGAAAAATAGATTTGCGTCATTGATTACAATGGAAACATGGATGTTTCTTGGAAGTATTGAAAAGTTAAGAATTAAAACGTTAGAAAACGCAACAATAGCTAGTCTGGTTCATATGCCATATTTAGGAAAAGGTGGAACGAGTTTAGGAATAAACTTTGGAACAGCTGCTTACGTGTTATCGAAACATCATATTGCAGGATATTTGGCAGAATATAATTACATTCGATATTATGAATGCAATAATGAAGGAATACCGGAAAAATTCCCTTTGTACAATGAACGTCATTGCTTTACATCACAAAGTGTATATAAGCGTATACCAAGTTCTCCTATTGCATATTGGGTTAGTAACGAGCTGAGTTGTGTATTTGAGCATAAAAGAATCGCAACAAAATCTATTTCTGATGGTCAAACAAAGACAGGAGATAATAATCGCTTTCTTAAAATGCTGTGGGAAGTTCCAGCTAATCAAATTGGTAAAAACAAGAAATGGGCTTTCATTGCAAAGGGGGGCAATTTCCGCAGGTGGTATGGAATACGTTATTGATTGGTCTGAATCTGCAAGACAACATTATAGGCGTGATCATGTTGCCCGAATTGCACCTGAGTATATATGGTTTAGAGAAGGCGTTTCATGGAATCATGTTACAAGCATTGAAAGATTTGCAGCACGATATTTGCCAGACGATATGTTATTTGAAACCGCCGCCCCATCTGTATTTTTTAATGATACAGAAACATTGATGTGGGTAATCGGGTATTTAAACACTATTGTATCGGAAAAAATATTGAAGTTAATCAACCCGACTATGTGCACAAATGTGGGAGACATCACTAGCCAACCATTAGTATATGGAAATGAAAGTATAAAAAGTCATGTCATCAAATTGGTTAAAGATAATATTAGATTTTCGAAGGATGAATGGGATTCTTATGAGGTTTCATGGAATTTCAAACATCACCCGTTACTCCGTAAGGTTCCTACCATTTCTGAAGCCTTTGACCAGTGGCAGGCTGAATGTGATGACCGTTTCAACCAGCTGAAAACCAACGAGGAAGAACTGAACCGTATTTTCATTGACATTTACGGTTTGCAGGACGAGCTGACACCGGAGGTTGAGGATAAGGATGTTACTGTCCGCAAGGCTGACCTTGGCAGAGATATTCGCTCCTTTATTTCCTATGCAGTTGGTTGTATGTTCGGTCGTTACTCTCTGGATGTGGATGGTCTTGCTTATGCAGGTGGCGAATGGGATGCCAGCAAGTATGCTTCTTTTGCTGCGGATAAGGATAACATCATTCCGATTTGCGACGATGAATACTTTGAGGATGATATTGTCGGTCTGTTCGTGAAATTTGTGAAAACTGTTTACGGAGCAGATACATTGGACGAAAATCTGAAATTCATTGCGGATGCCCTTGGTGGCAAGGGTCAGCCGAAAGATGTAATTCGGAATTATTTCTTGAGTGATTTCTATTCTGACCATTGCAAGATTTATCAGAAACGCCCGATTTACTGGCTGTTTGACAGCGGCAAAAAAAACGGCTTCAAGGCGCTGATCTATATGCACCGCTATCAGCCAGATACTATTGCCCGTATTCGTACCGACTATGTACATGAACAGCAGGCTCGTTATCGTACTGCCATTGCCGATCTGGAACAACGTATTGCCAATGCTTCCACTGGCGAGCGTGTGAAACTGAATAAAAAGCTAACCACTTTGCAGGCACAAGATACTGAAATCAGAACCTACGAAGAAAAGATTCATCACCTTGCCGACCAGATGATTTCGATTGATCTGGACGATGGAGTGAAGAAGAATTATGCAATTTTCCAGGATGTTTTGGCTAAAATAAAGTAAAGGGGAGAGCATAAAGTGAGACATAATATTTTTGATTCAATACCATCAAATATAGTTTCCGGTAAAGATAATGTATTTGCAAATTTTTTGCAAACAGCTGGGCTTTATAAGTTCAGGAAAATAGATGAAGACAATATTGAAGATTTAATTCTTTTACTTGATGGAAAAGTTCGAATAAGTATGTATTGTAAAGAATGTAAAGAGGAACGTGTTTTTACAATGAAGCCTTATATATATTTTCATGATAAGGATAATAAATGCTATTCAAAAAAACTTTCAGAAGAAGTTTGGAGAATTCAGAAGTCGTATATTCTAAAAAACACACCGATGGTTGGAGGACACGTAGAAGAACAAAATACGGTATGGAAGTGGAAAGAATCACAAATTGAAGAAGTGTCAAGGATTTTGGTATTCCAATTTGTTTGTAGCATGAATGAGGAACATCATATTGATTATGTTGTTCTGACAACGGATAATTCAATGATGAAAATAGGGCAGTATCCATCAATTGCGGATATGACATTTCCAGAATTAGATGCGTATAAACATGTGATTTCGAAGGAAGATCGTAAGGAACTTGGAACCGCAATAGGACTTTTTGCAAATGGTGTTGGTGCAGGTTCATATGTTTATCTGAGACGAATTCTTGAAAGGCTTATTGATCAAGCAAAAGCAAGGGCAGGAGATAAAGTTAGTGACGAGGAATTTGAACAGGCAAGGGTGGCTGAACGAATTAAGATGCTACAGGGATATCTGCCTGAGATACTCATAAAAAATACAACTATTTACGGAATCTTGAGCAAAGGTATTCATGAGTTGAGCGAAGAAGAATGCCGAGAGTATTTTCCTGTTGTGAAAGAATGCATTTATCAGATACTCGGTATGTGGGAAAGTGAGAGAAGAAAGAAGGCTGATGAAGATGCTTTAAACAAAGCACTGAGCGCAATTTCCTCATCAATTAAGTAAAAAATATGGCGGGTTAGGACGACCAAAGAGAGCGAGGTGTTATGATGACCATAGAAGAAATTCTTGCAGGAGAATCAAAAAATGTGGAGTTCAAAGAGAACTTGCCGGAAAAAAACATCAAATATATGAAATCTGTGGTTGCCTTTGCAAATGGAACCGGAGGAAAAATCATTTTCGGAATTGCCGATAAAACCAGAGAGGTTGTTGGCTTTGACAAGGAAGATGTGTTCAAGAAAATGGATGCCATTGCCAATGCTGTATCAGATAGTTGCGAACCGGCAATCATCCCGGATATTACTTTACAGACGATTGATGGTAAGACGGTCATTGTGGTAGAGGTTTCTGAGGGCAGACAGCGCCCATATTATATCAAAGCCCTTGGCAGAGATGGCGGTGTATATGTCCGTGTTGCCGGAACTACCCGCCTTGCCGACGAGTATATGGTAAAGGAGCTGCTGTTTGAAGGTAGTAATCGTTACTACGATCAGACTTTATGTACTGGGTTAAATGTTACAGATGAAGATATTGATGCCCTTTGCAAAGCTATGAAAGAGCAGGCTGTCAGAAATGCCCGTACAGAGGAACAGAAAGCATCGATTAAAGATGTGGGAAGACAGCAGTTACGTTCATGGGGCGTTTTGATTGAGCGTGATGGAAAAGATTATCCATCCAATGCGTTTGCTATTTTGACTGGTAATGGAGGACTTCATGTTGCAACGCAATGTGGCGTGTTCAAAGGTACAACGAAAGCGGTATTTGTTGACCGTAGAGAATATACCGGTCCGCTTTGGGAACAGATAGACGAAGCATTTCAGTTTGTTTTGAGAAATATTCATCTGGGCGCACAAATTGTGGGAATTTATCGCCAGGATGTTTATGAGATTCCACCAGATGCTATTCGTGAGTTAATTATCAATGCGATGGTACATCGTAGTTATCTGGATCATGGTACGATACAGGTAGCGGTATATGACAACCGATTGGAAATTACTTCTCCAGGAAAGCTGCCAATGGGACAAACGATGGAGCGTATGAAAGAAGGCTATTCTAAAATCAGAAATGAAGCTCTTGCTCATGCGTTTGCTTACATGAATCTGATCGAGCATTGGGGAAGCGGCATTCCGAGAATTATAGACAAAGTAAAAGCTGCCGGACTGCAGGAGCCGGAGTTTATTGGTGGCGAAGTTGATTTGCGTATCAATATTTATCGAGGTCAGTTTGATACCAATAACGCCACAATTAACGCCAATGGCACTAAAAATGGCGCTAATGGCGTTAATCGTGGCGCCAATGATGGAACTAATGGCACTGAAGTGCCGCTTAATAAGGAACAGACGCAGATAGAAAAATTGTTGCAGATTATAGAGAAGAATCCGTCTGCAACACAGGCATATTATGCGGAAAAAATGGGTATATCGAAAAGAACGGTTTCTCGAATGTTCGCTTCTTTACAGGAAAAAGGTAGATTGGTACAGGGCGGAACAAAACGAAAAGCAAATTGGAAAATTATAAGGTAGGAGGACAGCATGGATACAGACAAAATAATACAAGATTTAAATCGCAGGTTTGCTGCACCTCTGCCTGAGTTTTATCAGCGTCGTATCATTTTCTGGTACGATGAAGATAAGGAATTTGAGGATAAACTGGATGAAGTGGTTTTGGAAAATGCAAAGGTGATTGCGCTGACAGGAAATAATGCGTTTTCAGTAAAAAAACTGCTTTCGGTAGATGATTTGACCACAAATTATCTGGTTTACAGTCCGTGTGTCTATAATCGCCCTGATGATAACTGGCTTCTAGATGTGGAGCTTTACAGTGAAGAGTTTCGGGCAGATTTGATTTCCATTTGGATGGATGAGATGGGACTTATATCAAATCCGGCTATGAGGAAACAGGTTAAAAATTATCGTGCTTATTTCAATGCGAAAGACCGTCGTTTAAAAGTCAGCATACAGAATAAAGTTCCGGAAACACCGGCACAGTTACACATGGTTGTCATGGCGGCAATCTGTGGATTGAAAGATGCACAGCCCAATATGATTCTCCGTAGTGTGTTCCAGGCGGGACTGGATTTGAATAATAATACGATTTATCAGGATTTTGTAAAATATCATGCAGACGTAGCTTTTTGGGCGATGGTTCGTCAGGGATGCGGATTTGTGGAGGAAGAACCAGATCTTGGGCAGTTGGCAATTCATCTGCTTTTAACTGCAGCAACCCGTACCATGCGGCAGGAATATCTTGCCGGACTGGACAGTTTTATTTCCATGCCGCATCAGGCATATTGCTATGATTTTATTTCCGAGTGGCTGCACAGCGAGGATATTCAGCAGTTATATGATGTTGCACGGTATGTTGAAGATGAAGCCCGTCTGAATCAGCGGTTTGAAAAGTTGACGGTAGACGATCTGGCAGGAACAGAGTGCTTTCCGTGCATCAACGAAGTAATTTTGACAAAGCTGATGACAGAGATCAGCGACCATATTATTGATGTGGATACGATTACTTCCACTGTTGAAAAACGGAGAACCTGTGCGTGGTATGAGCCGTTTGAGAATTTCTATGATGGTATCCTGCAGGTGGCGAATATGCAGAGCTTCTTCAAGGAACACTCTGCCGGATTCCATACCGCAGAAGCAAAAGGCATTTGGAAAGAATACACGGAAAGCTACTATCAGATGGATACCTACTATCGTTTGTTCCATCTGAGCTTCCAAAAGAGCCTGGAAACTTCCAATATTCTGCTGGATGATCTGTTTAAGCACGTTGTTGATAAAGTGGAAGGACTCTATACCCATTGGTTCTTAGGCGAGTTGGGTAATAACTGGTCAGATGTGTGTGCGGATGAGCTGGCAACCTATGGTAAGGTTTTGGAAGTGCCGCAGCAGGAAGAATTTTACCGTTCCCGCATTAAGACTTCGGATACCAAGGTATTCGTAATTATTTCGGATGCAATGCGTTATGAAGTGGCGGCTACGATGGCAGAACAGCTTCAGAGAGAAACACAGAGCAAGGTTTCCATTAGCAGTATGCAAAGCATCTTCCCTTCTATTACAAAGTTTGGTATGGCAGCTTTGTTGCCGCACAAAGAACTGACAGTAGAGGTTCGGAACGATATTTTGACAGTTTTGGCAGATGGACAGTCTACGGCAAGTACTTATAGGGATAAGGTTCTGAAAACAGAAGATTCGGCAAGTGTGGCCTTAAAGTACAATGACATCATTGCTATGAAGCGAGCGGAAAGAAGTGCTTTGGTAAAAGGTATGGATGTGGTCTATATTTACCACGATACCATTGATGAAGCCAGCCACACTTCGGATACTGCTGTTTTTGCAGCGTGTGACAAGGCGATTTCAGAATTGAAGAATCTTGTGCGTATTATCGTAAATGAATTTGGTGGAACGAATATTCTAATTACGGCAGATCATGGATTTCTTTATACATACAGTCCTTTGAAGGAAGAGGACAAAGTAGATAAAAGAGGTTTTTTTGATGTGGATGTAACAAACTCTGACATTACAAAGAAAGAAAGTATTAAGCGATGTGTGGAGTATGGCAGAAGATATGCGATTATGCAGAAGGGTGTGCAACCAGATTACTTGATGCCTGTAAAATTCTTGGGCGGAAATACAGAATTTGATGGATTTGCACCGAGAGAAAGTATTCGTATCAAAATGAATGGCGGCGGTATGAATTTTGTGCATGGTGGTATCAGTTTACAGGAAATGGTTGTTCCGGTGATTGAGTATCATTATCTCCGCAATGATTCTATGGAATATAGGCGAAATAAGCAGAAATATGATACTAAGCCGGTAACGGTTAATTTACTGTCCGCAAACCGTAAGATCAGCAATATGATTTTTTCATTGAACTTCTATCAAAAAGATGCAGTTAGTACAAACCGTGAAGCTGCAACCTATCAGGTTTACTTTACAGATGAGGACGGCAAGCAGATTAGTGATATTCAGAAGATTATTGCAGATAAGACCAGCGATAACGGTGCAGAAAGAACTTTCCGTTGTCAGTTTAATTTGAAATCTCTGAAATACAGCAATACAGCTACTTATTATCTGGTAATTGCAGATGAACAGGGATTACAGATGCCACAGCGGGAGCCATTCCAGATTGACATCGCCTTTGCGGTGGACGAATTTGATTTTTTTGGTTGAGCACGTTAATACGAGGGAGGAAAGACTATGGAAAATACAAGGGGATCTGAATGGAATAGATGGGATCTTCATTTACACACTGCATCTTCATATGATGCAAAATATAAAGGGAATGATGCGGATCAGTTGCTTTGTGCTGCATTAAAGAAAAAACATATTAAAGCGGTGGCAATTACAGATCACTTTATAATTGATAAAGATCGAATTGAACATTTACGATCAATCGCCCCAGACATTGTTTTTTTTCCAGGTGTTGAGCTGAGAACAGATAAAAATGCGAATAATTTGCATATTATATTAATTTTTGACTGTGAAAGCAGGTTAAGTGAGTTGACTGAAGATTTTAATGTAACTATGTATCGTAAAAAGGCTAAAGCAAAAGAAGCACCTGAGACAATTTATTGGGATTTTAATGATATAGTGGAGTTTGCTAATGAGCATGATGCACTTATATCTATTCATGCAGGAAGAAAAGAAAATGGAATTGATAAAGAATTACCAAATTCCAAGGCACTACCATATCAATTTGCTGCAAAAGATGAAATTGGTAAAAAAGTACATTTTTTTGAAGTTGGACAAAAAAGAGATATTGCTGATTATAAAAAACATATATGGCCCTCTGTAGGAGAAAAACCTATCATTATATGTTCAGATTGTCATGATCCACGTGAATATGAACAGAAAGACCCTTTGTGGATTAAGAGTAAATTTACTTTTGCTGGTTTAAAACAATGCCTTTATCAACCAGAAGAAAGAGTTTTTGTAGGTGATATTCCGCCAGCCTTAGATCGTATTTGTAAAAACAAGCAAGTGAATATTGATACAATTGCCGTTCATAGAAAAAATGATTGCGTTCATAAAGATATGAAATGTTTTAATTTTCAGATTCCATTAAATGCAGGACTTGTATCTATTATCGGAAATAAGGGAAGTGGAAAAAGTGCTTTGTCAGATATCATAGGTCATCTTTGCAAAAGTAAAACTATGGATCATGCATCATTTTTGAATGAAGAAAGATTCAGAAAGAGGCCTAAAAATTTTGCAGATGATTATGAGGGTATTATTACGTGGGTTGACGGACATTCAGAGGAAGAGTCTTTAGGAAATAGTGAGTATGAGAGTTCAATCGAGGATGCACAATATCTACCACAGAAATATATTGAAGTAGTCTGCAATGATATTGGAGATGTATTTCAATCTGAAATTGATAAAGTTATTTTTTCCTATGTGGATAGAACCGAAAGAGCATCAGCAACGAATTTAGTAGAATTAGTCGAAAACAGATCAAAAAGTCTTGTGATTGAAAAGAACTCTTTGATACAACAGATTCATGAAATTAATTCTCAAATTATTAAATTAGAGAATAAAAGAACTTCAACATATAAGAAATTAATATTAGATAGTGTTGAAAAGCAAAAAGCATCTTTACAACGGCATGAAGAGTCCAAACCTGTTGAGGTAAAGAAGCCTGAAGCAAAAGAAAATGATGATGCGTATCAACAAAAGTTAGAAGGGATTAATAAAGCTAGGAATGAATGTTCAGAAAATATAGAAAGACATAAAAATAGGCAGACAGAAATAACATCTATTGTGATTGAAGCAAATGAATTAAAAGCAAAAATAAAAGCTATCGCAGAAAACATAGAGGCTGTTAATATTTTACTAAGTGAATTCTCAATTAAAACTAATATCGATGTTCAAGTTTTGACTTTGCAATTAACTTCTCCACACAAAATACTTTCAGAGGTTATAAAGAAACTGGAGGAAGAAAAAGAAGAACTAAAGAATTCAATTGATAAATTAGAAATAAAAAATAAAGAATTAAAAAATGAAAAGGAAAGTTTAATTGCTTCAGCCAATAGTGAGGAAAAACAGTATCAGCGGTATTTGCAAGATTTTGAAGAGTGGAAAAAACAAAGAGAAAATATAATAGGAACCAAAGAACAAGAAGGAACGTTAGCTTATTATGAATGTGAAGCACAATATATCAATGAAAAACTTTTAGATGATTATCAAAATATTGTTCATAAGAGAGGACAACTGGTAAGACAGTTATATGAGACAAAAAAGGCTCTTACAGATATTTATCAAGATATTTATAGTCCTGTAGAAGGAGAAATTAGCACACTCTTGGGAGATTTAGAGGATAATATATCATTTCAAGCAGAAATTAGACTTATGGACACTGCGTTTGATGAAAATGTACTACACTATATAAATTTAAAATATGGTGGAATGTTTAAAGGAGCTACTCAAGCAAGAGAAAAAATGTCAAAATTGGTACGATCTACTGAATTTGAAAATGAAGACAGCGTTATAATCTTACTGGATAAAATAATGGAAGTTGTTGAGGAAGATATTGATAATTCAGCAAAAAAAATTATCGATAAGCAAGGCTTTTATGATTATTTATTCAGTTTGGAATATATCGGAGTAAGTTTCAAGCTGAAAATGGGAAATAGAGATTTGAGTGAACTGTCTCCTGGAGAGAGAGGGATTGTCTTATTAATTTTTTACTTAGCATTGAGTAAAAATAAAATGCCGATTATAATTGATCAACCAGAGGATAATTTGGATAATCAATCAGTGTATAGTAAACTTGTTCCATGTATTTGCAAAGCTAAAGAAAAAAGACAGGTGATTATTGTTACGCATAATCCTAATATTGCGGTAGCTTGTGATGCAGAACAAATAATATATTGTAATATGGATAAAAACAGTTTTTCTATCTCATATGAAGCGGGTGCAATTGAATTTGCAGAGGGTGAAAGTACCCGTGAAGAAATAAAGAACAAGCTCCGTCAGAACTTTGACGGTAAGATTGTTCGGAAAGACCTGACAAAGAAAATTAAAGAAGGGGCGAATGTCCCAGTGTATGTTCTTGAGTTCTTGTTGGGACGGTATTGCAGTTCAGATGATGAGACGGTTATAGAGAAAGGCGTACAGAATGTGAAGCGTATTCTTGCTGACAACTTTGTACGCCCGGATGAATCACAGAAAATTCTGTCTCAGCTGCGTAAAAAAGGCAGTCACACAATCATTGATATGGTGACTGTTCGATTGGATATGAAAAAGGATTGCTTTTTTGCAGAGTTTTCTAATTTGGGCGTTGGTAATGTACCGATTGCCGATGAATATCCAGAAAAATTTGATCGCCTGCTCTGTGGCGGTATCTGGTGTATTGTTCAGCTGGATTATGAGGTTGAAGGCGACAATAACTTTGGTATTGAGGATATTGATGGAAATCCGCTTCGTTCCAAACAGAAAAAGCAGAAAGATATTTCACCAATTAGTATCCGTAAGCTGACACCAATCCAGATGCCACACATTGATATTGATGAACTGAAGCAGGGACGAAAGGCTTTTACGAAAGATGAATGGCTGGATATTCTTCTTCGTTCTATCGGTATGGAGCCAGATGAATTTACATATCGTGAGAAATGGCTGCTCCTGACCCGTATGATTCCATTAGTTGAAAACAACTTTAATCTTTGTGAGCTGGGACCGAGAAGTACCGGTAAATCTCATCTTTACAAAGAGATTTCACCAAACAGTATTTTGATTTCCGGTGGACAGACGACGGTTGCAAACCTGTTTTACAATATGGGACGCAAAACGGTCGGACTGGTCGGCTTATGGGATTGTGTAGCCTTTGATGAAGTGGCAGGTATCAAGTTTAAAGATAAAGATGGCATTCAGATTATGAAGGATTACATGGCATCCGGCTCTTTTGCCCGTGGCAAAGAAGAAAAAGCTGCGACTGCGTCCATGGTATTTGTGGGAAATATCAATCAGAGTGTGGATGTGCTGTTGAAAACCTCCAGTCTGTTTGCACCTTTCCCGCAGGAAATGGGAACAGATACAGCATTTCTTGATCGTATGCACTGCTATCTTCCTGGATGGGAGATACCGAAGTTCAGACCGGAGCATTTTACCGATGATTACGGATTTATCAGTGACTATTTGGCAGAATTCATCCGAGAACTTCGTAAGGAGCAGTATGGAGATGCACTTGACCACTACTTCCGCTTGGGGAGAAATCTGAATCAGCGTGATACAATTGCGGTTCGCCGTATGATAGACGGTTATCTGAAGTTGATGTACCCAAATGGTGAGTTTACCAAAGAAGAACTGGAAGAAATTATTCAGATTGCATTGGAAATGCGTCGCCGTGTCAAGGAGCAATTGAAGAAGCTGGGTGGTATGGAGTTTTATGATGTGAACTTCTCCTATATAGATTTAGAAGATATGTCAGAACATTATGTTTCTGTACCAGAACAGGGTGGCGGTAAGCTGATACCGGATGGAATGTGTAACCCGGGGCAGATTTATACCGTATCCAGAGGAAAAAGCGGCATGATTGGCGTGTTCCGTCTGGAAAGTCAGATGCTTCCGGGCAATGGCAAGATTGAACGGACAGGCTTAGGCAGCGATTCCAAGTGCAAGGAAGCGGTGAACACGGCATTTAATTATCTGAAAGCCAACGGCAATCGGATCAGTGGTTCTATCAGTACATCGACCAAAGACTACATCATCAATTATCAGGATTTACAGGGAATTGGTATGACAGACAAATTGGCACTTCCAACATTGATTGCACTTTGTTCGATTGCCCTTGGAAAGCCTGTTGTCAGCAACTTGGCAGTGTTGGGAGATATAACAATTAGTGGCACAATGATAAAGGTGGATGAACTTGCCAATACACTTCAGGTGTGTCTGGATAGCGGCGCAAAGAAGGTGCTGATTCCGAGTACCTCGTTTGTTGATTTCGCAAGTGCTCCAGCTGATTTGATGAGCGCATTTCAGCTGATTCCGTATCAGAGTGTTGAGGATGCGGTGTTTAAGGCGCTGGGGGTAGAATAATATGGCAAATAAAATTTGTAAAATTGTTTATTTTGATGAGGATTCGATTACAGACTATGTTCAGATTGTTGCAGGTGGAAGTCTTGAAACAACAACTGAATTGCTTAAATCAAGTGAAGCAAATGAGAAGCAAGAAGTAGGTGCTAATGCTAAAGGTGGAATTGGTGGAATTTTCAAAGCACTTGTTGGATGGGAAGCATCTGCTAATGGAGAAATTTCAGCAGGATTGGCATTGAATCGAAATAAAATGGTAAAGAATATTATGAAGAACACCATTCTTACAGACTTCCTGAAAATTGTGGATGATGATTCTGCAAAAAAATCTGCGTCAAAAACGGCCAGAGGTGCTATAAAAAGATTTGATGGTTACATAATTTCTGCAGAAAAAGATTCTCTTTCATATATGGTTATGGTGTCTCCATATTTGTCCATGTTAAAAACAGGTTCATTTGTTCCAGCGGGAGAATTCAGTATTGCTATTGATAAGCTGGAAAATGCTTTGAAAAATGCGAAGGGATATTATGAATTTGTAGGAACAAAAGGAAAAAGCAAGGTTATCTTGAGATTTAATATCAATTCGTTTAAGAACGGATATACAATTAGTGATTTGCTGAAAATGAATTTAAGCATATATGCAATAAAAGTAGGTAGAACTTCTCTTGATATGCTGGATGTAAGTAAGGAATTGGAGATGGATGTTTCAATAATTCCAAAAGATAATCCATCATATGAAGGAAGTAATGAAGTAGAGGATAACGTAGCTTCACAGAAAATTTTAGATGTGTTTGATGTATTACTTGCGGGGGTGGAAGCAGTTGATTGACCGAGTTGTTGTTTTTACAGGATCAAAAAGAGATTTTGAACAATATTTAGCAGATAATCTTCCAAAAGATGAAACTACTATACCTTTTATGGAATTGATACAGCATTATAACGCTAGATTGCGCCCTAATGAATCTGGTGTTGGAGAAGCAGCATTACATAAAAATTTATATGTGGATAATTGCATTGTTGGAGCAGATGACTATGGTTCTGTTATGCCGCATGTATTATCTAATTTTGTGAATATTGTGACCTTGAACTATCAGATAGGCGTTCTTTATGTTCAGAATCCTCCGAGACGCGTTCTTGAATCATTGCAATCGGCACTTGATGGGGATATAGAATATAAGGGTAGCAGTTATGTTGAATTGACAAGAACTGTATTAAAAACAATTTATCAAAATCTTGATAATGATGTTTTGGGACAGGATAAATGCAAAAAACAAATTTTGAGTGGGATGTATAGATTGACAACAGGAACACATGGAAAGCCGGTTGTGCTTATGTTATATGGGCCATCAGGAGTAGGAAAAACAGAAAGCGCAAAGAGCATTAGTAAATCATTAGGAGGAGAGCTACTCAGAATTCAGTTTTCAATGATGCAGACAGAAGAAGCTTTTAATTATGTTTTTGGAGCAGAGCATTCAAAAAGTAGTTTTGCACGTGATATGGTAGGGAGAGAGTCAAATGTAATTTTAATCGACGAATTTGATAAAGTTAATCCTGCATTTTATAATGCCTTTTATGAGTTGTTTGATGAAGGTCGATATGTAGATACAAATTATGACATTGATCTTGGTCAGGCTGTATTTCTTTTAACGTGTAATTTTGGAAGTGAAACTGAAATTAAGAAAGCCCTTGGACCAGCAATGTTTTCTCGTATTGGAGGCTGCATAGAATATGCTGATTTGACTGTTGAGCAAAAGCAAATAATTATAAATAACTGGTATTCTTCTATACTTAAAACATTACAGGAAGATGAGAAAGACTTTATTCAGAATACTGATGTTCACGAGTGGTTTATAAAAAATGCGGGGCGTTATGATAATATCAGAATTTTGAAAGGAAAAATGGAAAACGCTATTTTTGAAAAATTGACCGAACAATTTATAATATCAAAATAAAGTCGGTACGGGGTATAACAACAAAAACATTGAAAATCGTGTATTTACGGTTTTCAGCGCTTTTTCCTTTAGAATAGAGGTAAACGCCTCATAGTGAGTATATAGTGAATATTCTTGTGCGGCAGAGCCGCCCGTCCGGTGTGGCGTGAGCCACTTGCCCAGACGGAATGAGCCATTTTATAATTAGAATGCTACTCTCGCAGCGATTTATCTAGGCCGTATACCTCACGCATGGATCTGTCATGCTCACTATCAATATGTGGTTTGGCGGAGCTGATTCGGAAGAAAACTGGGCAACAACATCTATGTTACATAACTCAATCAAGAACAATTGGACATTGGAGCAGCTGAATTGGAAATTGTATGCTGCTGGCAATTATGAAGAATGGGACGGACTGACAGGAGTATTTGTAGAGTTAGTAGAAAAAGATGAATCATTGCTTGACGACACTTATATAAAAAAGTGGTATTATTTATCCAAACACACATAACACAAAATAAAAACCAAAGGAGAACCCCATGTCCCTAAAAAACACACAGAAAATCAAATGCCCGGATTGTGGCACAGAAGGCAAATTTACAATATGGCAGAGCATCAATACGAAATTAAATCCACAGGCGAAGGAGGATCTTTTGTCTGGCAAGTTATTTGCGTATACCTGCCCGAAATGCAAGAAAGTCCATTATGTTAATTACGGACTTTTGTATCATCAGATGAAGAAGCAGCTGATGATTTATTATGCAATCTCGAAGGAAGATGAGAAGGAGATTTTAGACACATTTGACAAGATGGAGAATGGTGACATGCTTCCGGGCATGGAGAGTACGGACTATACATTACGAGTAGTTCATTCTCAGAATCAGCTCCGGGAGAAAGCGTATATCTTCGATATGGGACTCGATGACCGCGTCGTTGAGATCATGAAGGTTATGACGGTGGCGCATTTGTCGCAGACGAATCCGGATCTGGAGGTTGGAGATATATTCTTAGAGATCACCAAGGGAAAGCCGGAACGATTTGTGATCCGGTTGAAGAATGGCGTATTGGGCAACAGCCCATTTACCCAGAAAGTGTATGATGCAGTCAAGACGGAGTACATTGATTCCAAGGGCGATGGCAAGCGGGATTATATCGTTGATATGAATTGGGCAGTAGAATGCCTGAAGAATAAATAAATTGACATAATTACAGGAGGACAACCACATGGAACAGGTAGCAAAATTTTTGAAGGAAGCTGATACATATTATCTGGCAACGGTCGAGGGTGACCAGCCGAGAGTACGACCATTTGGCACGGCTCATATTTTTGAAGGAAAGCTCTATATCCAGACAGGCAAGTCGAAGGCAGTTTCGAAGCAGATTCATGCGAATCCGAAGGTAGAGATCTGTGCATTTAAGGGCGGAGAATGGCTTCGTGTCGCAGGTGAGCTTGTTGAGGATGACCGCAGAGAGGCGAGACAGTCGATGCTCGACGCATATCCATCCCTGCAGAAGATGTACTCTGCTGATGATGGCAACACGGAAGTATTTTATTTCAAGAACGCGACAGCCACATTTTCTTCATTTACACAGGAACCGAAGGTTGTGAAGTTCTAGTAGAGTAGGGGTAGTACATGGTTTTATACATGAATATGAAACAGCTTGGCAAGCGTAGGAATACGGTGGATCAGGTGCCATTTACCTATGCGGCGGCACCGGGCAGCCTGCGGGAGCTGATTGCAGAGACGGTGAAGCTCTGTGTGAGCAGATATATCGAGGCGATGAACCGGGGCGAAGCAGTGCTTTCCAATGCGCAGATCGACGATATGGCGCAGATTGGGAAGATTGCTTTCGGCATCGTGTATGGTGAGAAGGCGCCGGATGTTGGGATGTCCATAGAGACGGCGATGCTTGGGTTTCAGGATGGCTTGTTCCGGGTATTCTTAGGGGACACGGAACTTACGGAATTAGATGAGAAGCTGGAGTTACAAGAGGGCGATACGGTTACATTTATCCGTCTGACGATGTTGGCGGGCAGGATGTGGTAGAAAATTACAGGATTGGGTGAACAGAGTCTTACCACAAGCGTATATGTTGAAAGGGGTCACATATGGCAGAAGACAAGAAGACGAAGCAGGAGTTGGAAGTGCAGGCGAAGATCACGAATGACTTTAAGCTTGCGCGGAATGAGGCAGACATGGCTTTGAAAGCGTCTTACAGCGCGGAGATTCAGGCGCTGCTTGCAGAATGCAGCAAATATAACGGCGTGACGCAGCTGACGGAAGTCGGAAAGCGGCTGGATAAGCATTTGGCGAAATCGGGCAGCCTGCCATCGGAATTCTTCCGGAAGGAATTAAAGCAGATGCCGGGATGGATACCGGAGCATCTGATTGATGATTTCTGCTGCACGATCGATAGCATTACGAAATGGCAGGCGAGCGAGTCTTATTACAGAAGAACGGTGCGAATCAAGCACTACCGGGCATTTATGGGGCGTTATTTCCACATCATGAACACGTATCATGACATGGGAATTTACGGAACCGATCTCGTGTCAGTCTACACGGAGCAGCTGCCGCAGGATGTGCTGTGCTATTATCGGGATCAGAGTTCAAATGGACGTCAGGCTGTATCGGAATACTGGATTCAGGCGGAGCTAGACCGCGGAAATGAGAAGTTAGAAGCAATTCTCATGGATATCTTATTTGGTGAGAGTGCGCAGACGAAGCTGTCCGTGGAGATCATCCGTGGCATCTGCATGAGCGGAAATACCCGGCTGCATGAGGCACTGGGCAAGCTGCTTTTGGCTGCGCGTCTGCAGGAAGGATTGCGTCAGGCAATCTGTGAGAATATGGATTATGGAACCGCGGAAGCATTTCAGACGTTATTCCGTGTCGTGAAGGACAATGATATGCTCCGGTATGCGTCCGTGCTTAGGGCGGTTGCCACATGGACCGGACTGATTGCAAATGAGGAGAGCAAGATTGACCGGATTCAGGAGAAGCAGCTATATATTATCGATACCTATTTGCAGGATGAGAATGCCAGAGCACAGGCACTTAGAAGCGAAGATGCGATGGAAATCTATCTGGCACTCTGGTGCTATGGATTTTACGATGTGGACGATGCATGTGAGCGCATGGGTGAGATTGCGTTATCCGGGACGCGACACCAGCGCATGGTGTTCGGCATGTATATGGAGGCGATGCACTTAGGCAGGGTGTATGTACATGGCATTGCAAAGGAATTCGTGAAGCAGTTTTCGGATGAGCTTGACACGATGGCGGTGATCATGCCATGTCTCATGCCGGATCTCCAGTCGTATATACTTAATCTTGTCTATGAGAAGGGCAGACGCTATAACGGAACACTGCAGAAGATGAATTATGCGGATGTTGGGAAATATTTTGACAACCGGGAAGAGTGTCTGGCGGTTTATGATTGCTTAATGGAGATTCTGCGTCAGATACCTGGCAAGCGGCTGGAAATCAACCCGTGTGTATTCCCTTGGAATGTTGCATATCTGGACAGATCCGACTTGATTTTCCGGCTTGCCGTATGTGCCAGCGCACTTCGGGATGAGGATAAGATTACAGAGATTGCGGAGATGCTGGGCGATATCGATGTATCGCGGTACGGCAGGGATTGGCTGATGCTATTTTTAATCCGGGAGCCTGCAAATGCCCGCCAGCGTGAGATTCTCGTGGATGCGGTAGCAGACAAGGAGACATACACGAGACAGGAAGCAGCGAAGCTTGTGAAGAAGATGAAGCTGGCACCGGAGAACTATACGCAGCTTGAGGACATGCTCAAATATAAGAAATCCGACATCCGAGAGACGGTGCTTTCCATACTCTATCAGATGGATGAGGAGAGGCTGGATGGTCTGATCGGCAGACTGCTTACGGATGCGAAGGAAGAGAAGCGCACGGCAGGTTTGGATCTGCTGCTTCAGTTGAAGAAGGACGAGAAGAGACAGCGGACATTTGCAAAATGTGTGGCGCAGATAGACCATATGGCGCAGTCAGTAGCAAATATATCGACGAAGGAGCAGATCCTGATCCGGGAGATCCGGAATACGCATGCAGAACAGGCAGATGCGGAAGAAGGATACGGACTCTATGATGTAAATGCGGCGTATGATCCGACCTTTGATTCTGCGTATTTGGAAGTATGTAAGGATGTATACTGGCGTTATTTCCCGGAGAGCGGGATTGCGACAGGAAATGCCGGGAAGAGTGCTGGTGTATTGGCGAAGCTCAAGGCGAAATTTACTTCCGGGAAGAAGGCAGAACCGGATACGGTCGACATCCATCATGTGCTTCGGGAACTGGACGCACTGTTTGATGCATATAAGAACGATGAATATGAGAGTGAAAACGGCGAAGTACGTATGCTTGGCGAACGGTTCGGATATTGGAGTGGGGACATACCATTTCCGGAGCTCTGGGAGGATTTCTACAGGAAAGAGATACAGACGCCGGAAGCGTGCATGCAGATCTATATTTATGTGAATGGCTATAATTCCGATAAAGCGTATTTTAAACAGTATTGCAAGAGCTTTGTGGATGATCTGTATGGAAGCCGGTATAACGAGGAACTGCCGACCTACGGTTACATGTCGCAGATGCAGACGATCCTACGAGAACTTTATAACAAACATGTGCCGGAAAGTGACAGAAGGAAGCTGGCGGTTGTGGCTGCGGATTATCTGCTCTCGCGCAAGGATGCGCTTGTGCAGGAGAAGAAGATAGTAAATCCGGCTTCTAAGAAGGAAATCATTTGCTATAGAAGCGTGCTTACACAGGAGCAGATCATGGTTATCACAGCGTATATTGCGCCGGGCTATGCGGAATATGGAAGTGCAAATGATGTGGAGGCGGATTCGGCACAGGCGGCAGAAAATGATACGGAGTTTCTGCATCTCTTCCCATACAATTATGCACTTGCGAAATGCTTTAATTTCAAGATCC
>OGGJ01000823.1_pt1 | contig 29559 bp, 17 predicted proteins | sample 1571071 | NCBI WGS metagenome assembly OGGJ01 (sample SAMEA2581954, study PRJEB24529) | metagenome | biome: Human gut stool | place: China | collected 2011
TAAGGCAGATGCTCTAAACCAGCTGAGCTAAGCGCCCTTACTTGTCGTAAGCGAGTGCAAAGATACGGCAATTTTTCTTTCCTGCAAAATTTTACGGACTTTTTTTCAAGTTTTCTTCAAAAATAGTGTGTTTTTTCGTGTTTTGCATGGCGTGAAACCGCTTTTCGTGCAATTCTAAGCGGTTTCATGCCGTGTGAAATGCCGTTGGCGGTCACAGCTTGTACAGCTCGTTGGCGGCCAGCAGGTCGACTTTCTTCTCTGCGAGGATGCGCTCGCAGCTTTCAAGGTCGGTCGGGCGGATTACTATGTGGGCCACGTCGCCGCAGGCGAACGAGTACATGTATTCTATGAACACGCCTTTGTCAGACAGGTATTTGAGCACTTTTGCCAGCGAGCCGCTCGTGTTGGGGCAGTCGAAGCCTATTACGTCGCTTATGCGGACGGTGAAATTAGCCTCTTCGAGGGCGCGTTTCGCCGCGTCGGGGTCGGACACTATGCAGCGCAGTATGCCGAAGTCGGAGTTGTCGGCTATGCTCATCGCCGAGAGGTTTACGCCTGCCTTGCTGAGCACTTCGGTCACTTCGGTCAGCTGGCCTGACTTGTTCTCGAGGAACACTGATAATTGTTTTGCTAACATGGCGTTGCGGTTTTATGTACGTTCCGTTGTTGTATGTTAATGCGTTTCTTTATTTGCAAACTTACTAAAAAAAGCCGTAATGGCATCATCAATTTGCCAAAACACGCTAATTATTTTTTGCAGTTCTGTAAAACACGGCCTTTCGCCATGCAAAAGGCCACCTTTTGCCGCCTGAAAGGCCGTCTTTTACACGCCGAAAGACGGCCTTTTGCAGCGCCGTTTGTAACGCGTTGAAAGCCAACGGATTACGTTTGGCTGTAAAAACGGTTGTGATGCGTGCCCCGGCCGGGGCTTGATTGATGCTAAAAAAGCCTTAACAGGCCGATATTTATCGCGCCTGCGTGCGCCCGAATCAATTAAAATTATTAATTTTGCAGCCGTTAATACGTATTAGATTTATGGATTTGGATTTGCTTACGGCCATATCGCCCATTGACGGGCGGTATCGCTCGAAGACGGCGCCGCTTGCCGCCTATTTCTCGGAATACGCGCTCATACGTTACCGCATACGTGTTGAGATAGAATATTTTATCGCCCTTTGCGAGCTGCCTTTGCCCCAGCTTGCGGACTTCGACTTGTCGCTGGCTCCGCGCCTGCGCGACATTTACCTTAAGTTTGACGAGCAGGGAGCCGCCCGCGTGAAGGAAATCGAGGCCACGACCAACCACGACGTGAAGGCCGTGGAGTATTACATCAAGGAGCAGTTTGACGCCATCGGCGGCCTTGACAAGTACAAGGAGTTCATACACTTCGGCCTCACTTCGCAGGACATCAACAACACCTCCGTGCCCCTTTCGGTGAAAGAGGCCCTGCACGAGGTGTACATCCCTTTGCTGAAAGAGCTCATCGGGCAGCTGCAGCAGTATGCCGACGAGTGGAAGGACGTGCCCATGCTCGCCAAGACGCACGGCCAGCCGGCGTCGCCCACGCGGCTGGGCAAGGAGGTGATGGTCTTCGTCTACCGCCTCACCGAGCAACTGCGCCAGCTCGAGGAGTGCCCCGTAACGGCAAAGTTCGGCGGCGCTACGGGCAACTACAACGCCCACCACGTAGCCTATCCGCAGTACGACTGGCGCGTCTTCGGCGACAAGTTCGTCAGCGAGAAGCTTGGTTTGCAGCGCGAGCAGTGGACCACCCAAATAAGCAACTATGACAACCTCGGTGCCATATTCGATGCCCTGCGCCGCCTGAACACCATCATCATCGACCTTGACCGCGACTTCTGGATGTACATCTCGATGGAGTACTTCAAGCAGAAAATCAAGGCCGGCGAGGTTGGTTCGAGCGCGATGCCCCACAAGGTCAACCCCATCGACTTCGAGAACAGCGAGGGCAACCTCGGCATCGCCAACGCGATATTGCAGTTCCTGGCGGCCAAACTGCCCGTAAGCCGCCTGCAGCGCGACCTTACCGACTCGACCGTGCTGCGCAACGTAGGCGTGCCCCTCGGCCACGGAATGATAGCCATGCAGAGCACGCTGAAGGGCCTGCGCAAGCTCATCCTCAACGAGGAGAAGCTCAACGCCGACCTCGACGATATGTGGGCGGTAGTGGCCGAGGCCATACAGACCATCCTCCGCCGCGAAGCCTATCCGCATCCCTACGAGGCGTTGAAGGCTCTTACGCGCACCAACAAGAAGATGACGGAGGAGACAATACACGAATTCATCCGCGGATTGAACGTAAGCGACAGCGTGAAGGCCGAGCTGATGGCTGTCACGCCGCACAATTATACGGGAATGTAAATAATTGGTAATTGAAAATTTGGAATTGACAATTATGATTACCCTTGCTTTTCAGGAGTTTTCGGGTTAAAAGATAAAAGGTAATCATAATTGTCAATTGTCCATTCTCAATTGTAAATTGAAATACTAACCGCCGTGAGGCATTAACAGAAAAAATCATGTCAGAAGAATTGGAAAACAAGAACGAGAGTTTGTCTGCCGGTCAGACCGAAAGCAGCCGTGAGGGCTACAAGCAGACAGAAGGCTTTAACAATCAGAGTGGAAGCAGGCCGATGCGCCCTCGCATACGTGTGCAGCGCGCTTATACGCCTAACAGGACTTACAACAAAGACGAAGGCGGATTCCGTCCCGAGGGCTTCGGCTCCGGACTTCAGTCGGCCGGCCAGCAGCAGCGTCCTTACCGTCCGCGTTACAACGCCGACCGGCAGGAGGGCTACCAGCCTCGCCAAGGCGGCTACCAGCAGCGTCCGTCGCTGTACGGCCAGCGTCCGCAGGGCTACCGTCCGCGCTTCAACAAGGAGGGCGAAGAGGGCTATCAGCCTCGCCAGTCGCAGTACGGCCAGCGTCCGCAGACGGGTTTCCGTCCGCGTTACAACGCCGAGGGCGAAGGTGGTTACCAGCCCCGTCAGTCGCAGTATGGCCAACGTCAGCAGGCAGGTTACCGTCCGCGCTACAACGCCGGCCAGCAGGAAGGTGGCTACCAGCAGCGTCCCGGCGGCTATAACCGTGGCGGCTACCAGCGCAACCAGTACGGACAGGCGCGCCAGGGCGGCTACAACCGTCAGGGTGGTTACCGTCAGCGCACGCCCGACTACGACCCCAATGCAAAGTACAGTCTTAAGAAACGCATAGAATACAAGGAGCAAAACATAGACCCGACGGTGCCCGTCCGCCTTAACAAGTTCCTCGCCAATGCCGGCGTTTGCAGCCGCCGCGAGGCCGACGAGTTCATACAGGCAGGCGTGGTGACGGTCAACGGAAAGGTAGTAACCGAGCTTGGAACAAAGGTTTTGCGTACCGACGAGGTGAAGTTCCACGACCAGCCCGTCAAGATGGAGAAGAAGGTGTACGTCCTTCTCAACAAACCCAAGGACACCGTGACCACCAGTGACGACCCGCAACAGCGCAAGACGGTGATGGACTTGGTGAAGGGAGCGTGCCCGGAGCGCATCTATCCCGTTGGCCGTCTTGACCGCAACACCACTGGAGTGCTGCTTCTCACCAACGACGGCGACCTTGCCAGCAAGCTGACTCACCCCAAGTTCCTGAAGAAGAAAATCTATCATGTGTTCTTGGACAAGAACGTCACCGCGCACGACATGCAGCAAATCGCCACTGGCATAACGCTTGAAGACGGTGAAGTGCACGCCGACGCAATAGAGTATGCCAGCCCTACGGACAAGAGCCAGGTGGGAATTGAAATCCACAGCGGCAAGAACCGTATCGTGCGCCGTATCTTCGAGCATCTTGGCTACCGCGTAGTAAAGCTCGACCGCGTGCAGTTTGCCGGGCTGACGAAGAAGAACGTGCGCCGCGGCGACTGGCGTTTCCTCACCGAGAAAGAGGTAGACATGCTGCGCATGGGCGCGTTTGAGTAGGAATATTATAAATGGAGAATTGACAAATGAGAATGGAAAATTATGATTACTCTTGCCTAATGGGCGTAGCTTGGTGCGTAAGGTAATCATAATTGTCCATTTTCAATTGTCGATTATCAATTCAGTAAAAGATAAAAATGGAAAAAATAAAGAGGACAAAAGTTGTCGACGTGCTCCAGCGCACTGACTTCGGGGCCATCGTCAACGTGCGCGGATGGGTGCGTACCCACCGCAGCAGCAAGTCGGTTGACTTCATAGCCTTGAACGACGGCTCGACCATAAAGAACGTGCAGGTGGTTGTTGACCCGACGAAGTTTGACGCCGAGACGCTCAAGCAAATAACAACCGGGGCGTGCATCAGCGTGAACGGCGAGCTGGTTGAGAGCCAGGGAGCCGGCCAAAGCGTAGAGTTGCAGTGCCGCGAACTGGAGGTTTACGGCCTCTGCGGCAGCGACTATCCCATGCAGAAGAAGGGACAGAGCTTCGAATACATGCGCCAGTACGCCCACATGCGTCTGCGCACAAACACCTTCGGGGCAGTGATGCGCATACGTCACAACATGGCCATCGCCATACATAAGTATTTCCACGACCACGGTTTCTTCTATTTCCACACGCCGCTCATCACCGCCAGCGACTGCGAGGGTGCCGGACAGATGTTCCAGGTGACTACAAAGAATCTCTACGACCTCAAGAAGGACGAGGACGGGAAAATCGTTTACGACGACGACTTCTTCGGAAAGCAGACCTCGTTGACCGTGAGCGGACAGCTCGAAGGCGAGCTTGGAGCCACGGCGTTGGGCGCAATCTATACGTTCGGCCCGACGTTCCGCGCAGAGAACTCAAACACTCCGCGCCACCTTGCCGAGTTCTGGATGATAGAGCCGGAGGTCGCCTTCATCGACCTTGACGACCTGATGGACCTCGAGGAGGACTTCATCAAGTATTGCGTGCAGTGGGCTTTGGACAACTGCAAGGACGACTTGGAGTTCTTGAACAAGATGATTGACAAGTCTCTGCTCGACCGTCTCAACTCGGTTGTCAGCGAAGAGTTTGTCCGCCTGGAATATACCGAGGGCATACGCATACTCGAAGAGGCAGTCAAAGCAGGTCACAAGTTCGAGTTCCCCGTATCGTGGGGCATGGACTTGGCCAGCGAGCACGAGCGTTACCTCGTGGAGCACCACTTCAAGAAACCTGTCATCATGACCGGCTACCCGAAGGCCATCAAGGCGTTCTACATGAAAATCAACGACGACGGCAAGACGGTGCAGGGCACGGACGTGCTCTTCCCGCAAATCGGAGAAATCATCGGAGGCAGCGTGCGCGAGGAGAACTACGACAAGCTGATGGGCGAAATCGCCGAGCGCAACATCCCGATGAAGGACATGTGGTGGTATCTTGACACGCGCAAGTACGGCACATGCCCCCACGGAGGCTTCGGATTGGGCTTCGAGCGTCTTATCCTCTTCGTTACGGGAATGCAGAACATACGCGACGTAATCCCGTTCCCACGCACTCCGAAGAACGCGGAATTTTAACTTATAAGGTTTTACGGTTATGCGGTTTTGAGGTTATACGGTATTTGCTTTGTTGCATAGTAAATCTCAAAACCGCATAATTGTAAGGTACAAACCCAAGGTTCAACTTACCGTAAAACCGTATAACCCCATAACCTTATAACCCTAAACAAATGACTAACGACGAACTCATGCGTGAGGCCATACGGCTTTCGATGGAGAATGTTGCCAACGGCGGCGGCCCGTTTGGCGCTGTAATAGCGCGCGGCGGCGAAATCATAGCCACCGGGGTGAACCGCGTCACGGCCTCAAACGACCCTACGGCGCACGCCGAAGTGAGCGCAATCCGCCGCGCGGCGCAGGCTTTGGGCACGTTCAACCTGTCTGGTTGCGAAATATTTACTTCGTGCGAACCGTGCCCGATGTGCCTTGGCGCAATTTACTGGGCGAGGCTCGACCGTGTGTATTACGCCAACACGAAGGCCGACGCAAAGGCAGTAGGCTTCGACGACTCGTTCATCTACGACGAGCTTGCCCTGCCGCGCGACCGCCGCAAGCTGCCGTCAGTGCCCATGATGAGGAACGAAGCCATCAAGGTGTTCGAAGAGTGGGTGAGGAAAGAGGACAAGGTGGAGTATTGAATACCCACCCCAACCCTCCCGAAGGGAGGGAGCTTGATATGCTTTTGATGGTTGGCGTATCTATCTTATCGGACTTATCAGGCTCATTAGGCCAATAAGCAGGATAAGCCTGATTGGCCTAATAAACCATGAATGGTAGCTTGCCGCTAATTGTTTGATAATCAATGATATACTAAAAAGCCGTCTTTCGCATTGCGAAAGACGGCTTTTTAGCTTGTAATTGACGGCCTTTTGCCTTGCAAAACGTGGCCTTTTGCATGGCCGTTGACGGCCTTTTATTTTTCAGCTGTTGGTTTTATTGGCTGATTGAGTCGGCAATACTTATTAGATATATAAGCCAAATAAGCCTGATAGGCCAAATGAGGCTTATGCGCCCATTCTAAAAAGCATACTAAGCCCCCTCCCTTGGGGAGGGCTGGGGTGGGTGTTTAATCTTTTATTCCACCCAAATACGCCTCGATGTTGGCGATTACCTTCTCGCCGAGACGGCGGTATGCTTGGAGCGTCATGCCTGAAGACGCATTCATGCAGCGCATGTGCGGATGGTCGAGGAAGCGCTGTCCGCCAGCCGCTCCGGCCGTGTCGCACAGGCAGAGGTTGTCGCCGTCGAGCCAGTGGGCGAACGGGGCTTCGTCCCATGCAGGCGAAAGACCCGTGTTGAAGAGCAGCTTGTGGTTGCCGAGGCGCGCGAATTCCGCCTCATGCAGCAGCACGGTGTTGCGGTTTAGGCAGCAGAATGCAGCGTCGCTCCATTCGAGCAGGTCGCCAAGCGGCATGAAGCGGTAGCCTTTCTCCTTGGCCCAAGCCTTCTCGCTGCGTGCGAAGTAAGCCACTTTTGCGCCGAAGCGGCATAGCGCGTCGGCGACCATTCCGCCCGACTTTCCTAATCCTACGATGCCTGCGTGAAGCCCCGTTATTTCGCTCGGAGCGCCAAGCCACGGCTTCATTCCGTAGCCGTGCAGGCAGCGTACAAGCTCGCTTACAACGTATTCCACCACGCCCTCGTCGCCGTAGTCGCGTATTCCCTTGACGCAGATGCCGTGAGCCTCGGCGTAACGGATGTCTACGTTTGCGCTTTCGGGCGAGTAGAGCGAGCAGCACATGCCAACGTATCTTACGCTTTTGCACTGTGCCAGCGTTTCCGCCGGCAGCCTTGACGTGGTGCTTAGCAGTACGGCGTCGGCGTCGCCGATGCGCCTTATGATTTCTTCCTGCCCCTGCGGCACGTCCGTGTGCATCACAACCGTGTCGGCGTAAGCCTTCAACCGCGCTGCGGCTTCAGCCGTCATGCTGACAGGTTCGATGGCTACAAGTTTCCTGAATTTATCCATTTCTGTGCCGTTTTCCGCCTTTGTTAAGTCTGATGCAGTCTTCCTCTATGGTTATGAGCCGCCGTTTGTACAGGTCGCCTACGGCCTTCTTGTAGCTCTTCTTGCTCACCTGGAACTGCTGGTAGATGTCTTCCGCCGGACTTTTGTCGGTCAGGCGGCATGTGCCTCCGTGTGTTTCAAGGTATTCGAGGAGCACGTCGGCCGTCTCTTTCGTCATGCGCCAGCCCGTAGGTTGCAGCATAACGTCTATTTTACCGTCCTCGCGCACCGCCTCGATGTAGCCCTTCATGCGGTCGCCAGTGTGTATGTCCTTGAATATCTGGTTGCTGTACACGAGGCCGGGGAAGCGGTTGTCTATGATGACTTTGAAGCCGAGTTCGGTCTTCTGCCATACGAGCAGGTCCACTTCGTCGCCGTAACGGTATGGCGGAAACGACGGGTCGAAGTAGTGTTCCACCTTCGCCGAGGCCACGATGCGGTGGCTCTCGTTGTCTATGTGTACGTGGACTATGTAGCTCTTGCCCTTCTCCATCTTCATCTTTTGCTCGCGGAAGGGGCAGAAGAGGTCTTTCATCAGCCCCCAGTTGAGGAATGCCCCGTACTCGTTCACCCATGAAGTCTCAAGGTAAGCGAAGTCGCCCACCTTGGCGAGCGGTGTCTGCGTCGTGGCCACGAGCCGCTCCTCGTTGTCCAGGTAGACAAACACTTCAAGCTCGTCGCCCTCCTGGCATCCGTCGGGCACGTATCTTGCAGGCAGCAGCACTTCGCCCTCTTCGCCGCCGTCCAAGTAAACGCCGAAGTCAACAGTCTTGACTACGGTCATGCGGTTGTAGTCGCCTAATCTAATGAAGTCCATGATTTAAGTATTGATATCCATCCCAACCCTCCCGAGGAGAAGGTGTTTTGATGCTCTCGTAGTATGTTTCAGGGATGGATTTTGTGGTTTTGTTTAATGAATTATAGGTCGTTTTGTGCCGTAATAGCGTCTGTGGCTACGTCTTTTTTGCCGTCCTGGTCACCTTCATCCGTGATTGTTGGTGTGGGTGTCAGCTCCGTTGCAGCTTCCGTTTCCAGCATTCCGTCCTTCATTTTGATGGTGCGGTCGGTGATGGCTGCAAGGTTTTCGTCGTGCGTTACGATTACGAATGTCTGCCCGGTCTTGTCCCTGAGGTCGAAGAACAGCTGGTGCAGCTCGGCCTTGTTCTTTGTGTCGAGGCTGCCCGAAGGCTCGTCGGCCAGTATTACGGCAGGCTTGTTTACCAATGCCCGGGCTACGGCCACGCGCTGGTTTTCGCCTCCCGACAGTTCGGCAGGCTTGTGCCCGGCTCGTTCTGAAAGCCCCATGAAGTCAAGAAGCTCCATCGCACGCTTCTTGGCTTCGCCCTTTGAAGCCCCTGCGATGAGTGCAGGGAGCATGACGTTCTCCACCGCCGTGAACTCCGGCAGCAGCTGGTGGAACTGGAATACGAAGCCTATGCGCTTGTTGCGGAACTCCGACAGCTGTTTGGACGACAGTTTCCTTACGTCTGTTCCGTCGATGGTTATTTCGCCGCTGTCGGGCTTGTCGAGCGTGCCTATTATCTGTAAGAGCGTTGTTTTGCCGGCTCCGCTCGGCCCTACGATGCTCACCACCTCGCCTTTTTCAATGTGCAGGTCGATGCCTTTGAGCACTTGCAGCGGACCGAAGCTCTTGGTTATGCCTTTGATGTCAATCATGTTGTTGCGGTTTTACGGTTGTATGGTTATGCGGTTTTACGGTCTTAGTGGTATGAAGTCCCAAATTTATTAATCTGAAACCGTACAACCTCATAACCGCAAAACCGTATGACCCTATTTAAACTTCTGCCTTATCCATGTTGTCAGCACCTCGTATGCACTGCGCTGCTCGTGGTGCTGCGGCTCTGCGAATGTCATTGCGCCTACCGGTTCGCCGTATTGGTCGGGGAAGATAATCATGAGGCTCTTTCCCGAGAAGTGGCGTGTAAGCTCTTCCGGCAGGCGTTCCAGCGCCGACTTGTACGATATTGTGCCCTTACGCGCCGTTACAACGACGAACAGATGGTCTTCTTCCACGCCGCCGGAGAGCTTTGGCATGTCAATCCAATGCGCCATGTATGTGTATTCGGCGCGTACTCCCGAGTGCCTGTTCTTTATGTACTGGTTGATGAGCGACAGCGTTTCGTGCTTCGCGTGGAACTGTATGCGGCATCCAAGGTTCTCCGCCACGCGGGCCAGACGCTCCAGCCAGCGGTAGAATCCGGGCTCGAACTCGGCGCGGGACGGCACAGCCACCTGTATGCGGCGTATCGTATTGAGCGGACGCAGGCAGCGTACTATGGTGATTTGGCGGTTCAGTCCGGAGAAGAGTCCCGGTATGAACTCGCCCCAGAACTTGCCGTCCTCCTCGTCGCCGCTGTGCATTCCCATGATTATTTCAGAGGCGTTGAACTCCTTGAAGGCGTGTTTTATTCCGTTGATGATGTTCGTTGCGATGCGCACTTGCGTCTGTACCATCACCCCGGTGCTGTTTGCCGTCTTGACGACGTGTTCCAACAGGCTGCGTCCACGCTCCTGGTATTTCAGCCGGTTGGTGTCGTCGTAGACTATGTTCAGCGCCACTATGCCGCGGTTGAGCACGCGGTTGCGCATCATTGTGGCAAGGCTTATCAGCGTGTCGGCCGTCTCTTTGTGCTTCATCGGCACCATGATTTTCTCGTCGTCGCCGGTATCGTCTTCGGGAACGGCGGCCTGCGACTCCAGCGCGATGTGCTTTGACGCCCGCTCGGTCATGAACGAGCTGAAGATGCAGGTTACGAGTATGAGGATTACCGTGCCGTTGAGCACGTCGTCGTTGAGCAGGCGTTGCCCGTCGGGCATTATGAGGTTGTAGCCCACCATTACGGCGGCGAGCGTCGCTCCGGCCTGTGCGTTGCTCAAGCCGTAGATTAGTTCGCGCTCCACTCCGCGCATGCCGAACAGCTTTTGGGTGAACAGCGAGGCGAGCCATTTGCTCGTAAGGGCTACCAGAATCATTACTCCGGCCACCTGGAGCGTAGCCATTCCGCCGAAGAGCAGCTTGACGTTGACCAGCATCCCGACGCCGATGAGGAAGTAGGGTATGAATATTGCGTTGCCGACGAACTCGAGATTGTTCATCAGCGGCGAAACGTTTGGCACGTAGCGGTTGAGCACAAGACCGGTGAGGAACGCCCCGAGCAGTCCTTCCATGCCGATAAGCTCCATCAGCCATGCGCCGAGGAAGGTCATTGCGAGCACGAAGATGAATTGTGCGACGTTGTCTTCATGCTTGTGGAAGAAGTGCCGCGCGATGCGCGGGAAGAAGAACATGATGACGAAGAACACCGCGGCTATCTTCAGGAACAGCATCAGCCAGAAGCCCCCCGTTATGTCTCCCTTGAACACTCCGCCGACAATGGCGAGCACGAGCAGCGTCAGCGTGTCGGTGATGGCCGTCGCCCCGACGGCTATGGTGACGCTGCGCTGGCGCGTAAGGCCGTAGCGCATGACGATGGGGTAGGTTATGATGGTGTGCGAGGCGTACATGCTGGCGAGCAGGATGGACGTCATCACGCTGTACTGCAGTATGGAGCGGTTGATTATGAAGCCCATCGCCATTGGTATGACGAAGGCCATTATGCCGTGGGTGAACGTGCGCACGCGGTTCTTGCGGAAGTTGCCCATGTTCATTTCCAGGCCGGCCAGCAGCATGATATAGTACAGGCCGACGTGCCCGAACAGCTCGAACGAGCTGTCCTTCGCCAGTATGTTCAGCCCGTGAGGCCCTATTGCTACGCCTGCGAGCACCATCCCCACGATGTGCGGAATGCGCAGCTTGCCCATGATGATGGGCGCGAAGAGGATGATGCACAGCACGACGAAGAATATCATCGTGGGCGACGTTATGGGCAAATATTGTGACAAATCGGGCATGAAATGCTATCTAAGTTGCGATTTTATGTGCAAAAGTGCAAAAAAAAATCATCATTTAGCAACGTTCGGCTTAAAAGTTGTACTTTTGCAGGCAAAAAACAACCCCTGACACCCACCCCAACCCTCCCCAAGGGAGGGAGCTTGAATACCTTATATTATGATGAGACAGCTTGGGGACGCTATTCACGGAATATATGCAACCATGCGGAACGGAACGCCATATTACAGTGAAGGCATGTCAGACTCACTCCTTTGTGGAGGGTTAGGGTGTGTGCTTAATTATTAGAAACATATGAACGTAGCAATTGTAGGCGCGAGCGGAGCCGTAGGACAAGAGTTCCTGCGTGTGCTCGCAGAGAGAGATTTCCCCATTGACAACCTCGTGTTGTTCGGCTCGAAGCGGTCGGCAGGCACAAAGTACACCTTCAAGGGCAAGGAGTATGAGGTGAAGCTGCTTCAGCACAACGATGATTTCAAGGACATAGACATAGCCTTCACTTCGGCCGGAGCCGGCACATCGAAGGAGTTTGCGGCCGACATTACGAAGTACGGGGCCGTGATGATTGACAATTCGAGCGCGTTCCGCATGGACGACGACGTGCCATTGGTTGTGCCCGAGTGCAACGCCGAGGACGCGCTCAACCGTCCGCGCGGCATCATAGCCAACCCCAACTGCACCACAATCATGATGGTCGTAGTGCTGCAGCCCATCGAGAAGCTAAGCCACATACGCCGCATACACATAGCAAGCTACCAGAGTGCGAGCGGCGCGGGCGCCGCGGCGATGGCCGAATTGCAGGAGCAGTACCGCCAGCTGGTCAACGGCGAGGAGGTGACGGTAAGCAAGTTCCCCCACCAGCTGGCGTACAACGTCATTCCGCAAATCGACGTTTTCCAGCCCAACGGCTACACGAAGGAGGAGATGAAGATGTTTAACGAGACGCGCAAAATCATGCACAGCGACGTCAAGTGCTCTGCAATGTGCGTGCGCGTGTCGTCGCTCAGGGCGCACTCGGAGTCGGTATGGGTCGAGACCGAGCGTCCCGTAAGCGTCGAGGAGGCGCGCGCGGCGATGGCCGCAGCTCCCGGCGTGACGGTGGAGGACGACCCCGCGAACCTCGTCTACCCAATGCCGCTCGACACGGCTGGCAAGGACGACATCTACGTAGGCCGCATACGCAAGGACTTGGCCGACGACAACGGGCTAACCTTCTGGCTTAGCGGCGACCAAATCCGCAAGGGTGCGGCGCTCAATGCCGTGCAGATAGCCGAGTATCTTGTCAAGGTAGGCAACGTGAAATAACGCCGCCTTGTAACTGGTTGACAGTCAGCGACTTTCCAAAAGGCCGCCTTTCGCATTGCGAAAGGCGGCCTTTTGCGTTGCAATCGACGGTCTTTTGTCGTGTAAAAGACGGCCTTTGGAAAAAGGAAATGCCGCCTTCCGCATTTGCGGAGGGCGGCATTGATGTTAAGGTTGGAAAACCTTTGCGGTTTACTTCTTCAATACCGAAGCGTTGAACTGCTTGCCGTCGGCCGTTACCTTGACGCGGTAAACGCCCGGAGCGCAAGTGCCCATGTCGATGGTCTGCGCCTCGCCGGCAGCCTTGTGAGCCGCATGCGCGGTAGCGACCATGCTTCCTGCATTGTCGTAAACATAGTAGTTCACGTTGTCGGCAGCCTCGCCGAGCACTACGTTCAGGCGGTCAACCACGGGGTTGGGGCTTACGCTGATGCCCTGGCCTGCCTCGACAGAACCGATGCCGGTAGCCGGAACGACGTTGACCTGCACTTCCTTCGCGGTCCTGCCGCCGTTGGCGTCGGTAGCTGTAAGCGTCAGCTTGGCGTCGCCTACGGCGTTACCCGAGACGATGAAGCCTGCCTCGCTCGTGAAGATGCTTGCCGCGGCGTTGTCGGGCATAGTCGCGGCGAAGGTCATCTGGTCGCCGTCAGGGTCAGAGAATACGGTCTCGTAAGCTATGACGCCTGTGGTCTGGCCTACATAGACGGTCATTTCATCGTCGCCCTCGTAAACCGGAACGCGGTTGGTAAACTCTACGTTGTAGATTGCGTCGGCAGTCCTTACGTTGCCTGATGCGTCAGTAGCCGTAACCCTTACGGTGTGCTGGCCGGCCGTGCCGTAGTCGGGAGCGAACTTGACGGTCATGTCAAGCGTGCTTCCTGCAGGCACCGTGATGCCGTTGTCAGCCACTGTGGCGGCCTCGGTAGCACCGTCGGCAGAGGTCAGCGTGCCGCCTGCGATGGTGGCGATGCCGCTCTCGTCATCGATGCTTACGGTGAACTGCTCGTTCTCCGCGTCGGCAACGGTCACGTGCATCTCGGCAGTCTGCGCCTCGGGAACGGTCAGCGTGCCTTCGGGCAGCGTGATGTCGGGAGCCGCGTTGCGGTTGAGCGTGATGGGATAGTTAACGAGCGGATTCTCCGGGTCGTTGGTCTTGATTACGAGAACGGCCTTGTTGCCGCGCTCGAAGTAAGCACTCTCGGGGTCGAACTGGAACTTCACTTCCTTCTCCTCTTTAACCTCCAGCACGCCTTCGGCGGTGCTGTCGAGCAGCTTAATCCACGGCTTGCCCGGCTCGTCCTCGACGCATGTCATGAAGTAGCCGAACGAAGAGTAGTAAGCCTGGTACATGTCGGCGCCAAGGTCATACCAGCCCACCTGGGCGTTGTATGCCATAAAGCGTCCGTCCTCCATTGCGTCCTCCTTCTGCGATACGTAAGCCATGCTGTTCTTGCCGGCCGGATACTTGACAACCACGTAGAACGTGTCGTTCGGGTTGATGTAGACGGCCTTGTCAAGGTCGAGCGTACGCGAAGCGCCGACGTACATCATCTGGCCCGTTCCCGGGTCAACATACGGGTCTTCCTTCTCCACGCGCAGCTTGCCCTGGCCTATCACCTGGCCTTCGCTGACGCTGCCGCCCTGTACGACATACGCCTCGAAGTCAACGTTCTGAAGGTCGCCTATGGTGCCGTGGAAGTACAGGCGCGACATGTTGAATCCGTCCTCGGGCGCGGTGAAGCGCGTAGCGGCGTAGAAGTTGTTGGTGTCGTTGCCCGCGCCTATCATGTAAGCCTGCGGCGACTCCACGTCGAGTATCGGGTAATAGAGGATGTTGTTGCAGTCGTAAGGCGGCACGTCATACGGGAATCCTTCGAATACCGTGTGAGGCTTGATTTCCTCCGCCGTGCGGCTGAACAGGCTCATGAACTGCTCCTTGCCGAGCTCGGCCACGTTGCCGGGAAGCATCGCAATGTCCGGGTCGCCGCCTCCGAGGTCGGGAGTAGGCAGAGTCTCGCCGATGCCCGTCGGGTCCATGCGGAGCGAGTAAGTCATCTTGTACTTGCCGACGTTGCTGAACTTCATGCTGCCTTCGGTCAGCTCGGTGCTGTTCTTCACGTTGACGGTTACGCCGTCGGCCGGTGTCAGCGTGAGCGAAGGAGCTTCAGTCAGTTTGATGTTGACAGGTATCACCTTTTCAGTCTCGTCAAGTCCAGTGATGTTTAGCTTCACCGTATTTTCTATGTCCATGGGTGTGCCCATGTCCATAACGACAATACGCATCCTCAAAGGTTCGCGTCCAATTTCGATTGGAATAGGTTGGAACAGCATATAATCCATCGGCCATGTTGTCCATCCTTCAACTTCTTGACCGGAGAACATGTCGTTGTAAGTTGTATAAACCATTAACGACGACGTTCCATTCGGGTCATTGTATTCCGCATTGTTGATTGTAAACGCCTTTGTTCCGGCATTGGAAACGGTAAAGTCATAATATCTTTCCGTAAATCCTGTCACGAAGTCAGCCACGTCTTCGCCTTCAACGCTTTCCGGGAATACAGGTTTCGCTTCACCGTTGATGGTAAGCTGAACGGGAACGGTAACCCTCTGCTTTGTAGGAACGTTGGTTTGGATGGCTATTTCGGTAGCATATTCGCCTCCAAGGCTGTCGGCCAGTATTTCAATAGGCACTTCAACCTGGCCTCCGGCAGGTACGGTGAACATCCTGACAGGCTGTATCTCGACAGCATTGCCGGTGGTTATGTACTGCTCGGGCAGCTGGAATCCTACCTCGCCTTCCTCGTCCTGCGCTCCGGCAAGACCGAACACGCCGTTCATCACGCCGCCGTCCTGCAAGTGATACTGGAACTTGTACGAGCCGTCCTTGTACAGGATAACCTGGAAGTCCATGCCGAGCATCATGCTGTTGCCGTAGCCGATGAACGATACTATTACGTGGTCGTCCTCTGCCTTGTAGAACGTACCGTTCTTCGTTGACACGTCCATCGTGTGGTTACCCCAGTAAGGAGCGATGATGTTGGTGTAGAACGTACCGTCGGTAGGCAGCTCCGTCGGCGGAGTGGGGAACTCCTTGTAGTCCTCGTGCTGTGTGAACGATACGAAGCCGACGTTGTATATGTACATCGTCTTGTACTTCTTGCCGTAGAACGGGAACTCGAACGGAAGCTCGACCGTGTAGAAGTCGGTCTTGTCAAGATAGTAAGTGAAGTCCTGGTGGGTGGCTTCCGGGTCGTTGGTTATGTCAACCCAGTCGTATTCCACCTCGTCATAGTCGGTCTTCGACTTGTACTGGTAGCCTATTTCGGCCGTTGTCTCCGTCTCAAGGTCGGCCAGGTCGAACCAGTCGTTAGGCTCGATTGAGAATGTCAGAGGCTCGTTGCCAGCGTTGTTCACGGTCAACGTCTGGCTGAGATTTGTGCCACAGTCGGTCGTAAGGGTAAGAGCGTCGGGATTGACGGCAATCTCCGGGCAACCGATTACGGTGCCGCTGACTGCTATCACATCCTCGGTTCCGTCCTGATACTTTATGCGTACGTTGTCCGTTACCTCGCCTTCAGCCTCGGTAGGCAGGGTTATGAAGATGTCCTTTCCATATCCCGGCTTCACTGTGAAGCCCTTGGCAATGTCCTCGGCAACGGTCACCTTGCCGCCGTCAACGGTCACAGCGGTAACCGTGAGGTCGTTTGTACCGTTGTTGCTGAGCAGCACGGAGCGGCGCGCCGTCGATGTGCGGAACACTTCTCCGAAGTCAACCGCCTCGGTGTCGAGCTTGACAACGGGCACAAGTCCGTCGCCGATGATGTTGGCCGTGAGCACAACGTTCTTGCTCGGGGTTACGGGGTCGTTGGTGAGAATAGTCAGGTTGTTGGTCAGCTTGCCGGCATACATGCCCTCGACTGCCTTCGCCGTGATGGTGATTTCCTTCGTCTCGCCAACTCCGATGACGCCGTTTGTGCTTGAAAGCTCTGAAACCATCGATGTGGCAGGTGCAAGGATGCGTATTGCCGAGCCGGTGGTTATCTGCTGGTAGAGCGTGCTTTCATACGACGCGTTCTTGTCAGTAACGACAAACGGGTCGTCGCATTCGATGTCGGCAACGCCGATGAACACGTCGGCACCTTCGTTAAAGGTGTTCATGCGGTCGTAGTCGTCATAGTAAACCTCGATGCTTCCGTCGGCCACGAGCGACATGTGGAAGCTTATAGGAGTGTATTCGTCGCCGTAAACGGGAGCAAGCACGTCCTTATATTTTATGGTGAACTTGCCGTCCTGACGACCGTAGGTAATCTTGGTGTTGGCTCCTATGTGGAGAGGACCAGAGCAAGCGTAAGCGGAAACATAGCCAAGACCGGCCACATCTTCGGCCGTCGGTATCATGGTCTGTATGTTGCCGTCGATGGTCTGCATGGCGATACCGCCGCGGGTGTTGATGTGAATCTGCGAATAATTGGTTCCGTAGAACGGGAACTGGAATCCAAGGTCAACGGCCTGCGACTGCCATACGTTGTCGTTGAACTGCGAAGTGATGTCAGTCTCGTTGGCAAGCTCTGGGTTGCCGTCGTACTGGAAGGCGTCGCTTCCGTTCAGGTTGGACTCGTAGCTGTAGCCGAACTTGTGGGCCTTCACGCCGTCTATGGTCTCGTCAGAGAAGCGCGGGAAGACGTATTCAAGCGGATACTGGCCGGAGTTTTCGATTACAATCTTGTTTGTCTTCGACTCGCCGCCCACTTCGAGGTAGCCAAAGTCGATGGCTTCCTTGTCCACCTTGACCTCGGCAGGCATCGAAGCGACACCGCGTACTACGATGTTGAACTTGATGCCGTTGGCATCGGTGAGCGTGATTGTGCCCGACTTGCTGCCAGCAGAAGCCGGTTTGAACGTTACGTTGAGCGTTCCCTTCGAACGTGCCGCAAAGCCGGTAATGTATGATTCAGGCTCAAATTCGTCAGAGCTTGTCTTTATTCCGTTGTCGGGGAACTGCAAGCTGCCCCACTGACCGGTGAAGTCGCCGTAGCCGTTGTTGGCAATTTCGACCGCGATGGTCTTCTCCTGGCCTACCAGGAGTTCGCCGAAGTCAACCACCTTTGCCGCCGTAAGCTCAGGCTTGTTGCCGCTTACGCTCACGTTGACAGTGAGTTTCTGCTTCGGGTTCTCGCTCTCGTTGGTGTTTACGTTGAGGTTGAACGTATAGTTGCCGTTCACCATCTTCTGGCCGTCGTTCTGCATGGTGACAGTCTGGCTGCTGCTGGGACGCACCGTGCCCGATATGGGTTCGGGGCTAAGTACGGAACTCCAGTCGGGGTTCTTGCTTATCGCATAGACATCCCATGTCAACGAGTCGGCGTCCTCGGCGAGGTTGCCTTCACGCAGCACTTCGCTAAGTTGCGTCCACGTCTGTCCGTTGTCACCGCTGTAGAAGCTGTAGTGACGAATGTCGGCGGTATTGGCGAAGCCGGCGCCGAGCGGCGTGCTCTGTCCTGCCGGATACTTGGCTACGACCCAGAAGCTGGTTCCCGGTTCGAAGAACAGCTGCTCTTCAAGGTTGATGTCGTAGTTGTAGGCGAAGAACATGTAGTTCACCTTGGTCAGCAGGCTTGCCGTAGATATTGACTGCGCGCCGTCGTAAATCTCGATTTCGGGCGTGTTAGAGTCGCCGGGACCTCCGAAGCGGAGCGCCGTAAGGTTGAATCCGTCGGGATAAACGTTCGGGTCAACGTAGAAGTATTGCGCCAAAGCGTTGGTGCTTTGAGCGGCGTCGTCGCCCACGTTGTAGAATATTCCCTTAGACCATGCCATTTCCTTGGGGTAGTCTTCGGCTTGGTATTCGGCCGAAACCACAGGATAATCGGACACCGCCGCGAATGCGGATATTTTCTTGCCCGACGCAACTACGCGGCCGGGAGACGGCGCAGAGTTAGACATCGTAGACGCGGGCACGGACACGGTGTTGGCCGAGAGGCTGTACTCGAGTATGCCCTTGCCGGTGTTGTTGATGCTGAACTCGTCCTTGCCGACGCCGCCCTGCTCTGCGTCAACGTCGAGCGTGAGCGTCGTCTTGCTGAAATCTACTTTCGGCCCTTCGTTGGTCGTGAAGCTCTTTACTTCAGAAAGAGCCGACATGTCGCCGTAACGGCTGACTGCCACGATGGTAATGTAGTAGGTGGTTACGGGGCGGAGACCCTCGAGCGTGTACTGTATCGGGTCGCCCGAAGTATAGAACTTGGTGTCGACCGTAACCTGATGCAGGTCTGTCGCGCCGTCAACCGTAGTGAACGGCTGGGTGCTGTAATATATAATATGGTGGTCAACGCTCTTCACGTCGGCGTCGGGTATTGTCCATTCGATGAGGACATTGTCCTGCGACGGTGTCAGAGTATAGTCGGCCACGGCGTCGGGAGCCTCGCCCGTACCCATCTGGAGCGCCTTGTAAGCGTCGATGTAGCCGCTGCCGAAGAGACCCTCGACCTCGGGATTGCGCGTGTAGAAGTCGTTTACCGACGACACGAGCTGGTCGCGCAGCGTAGAGTTGGGGAACTCGGGATTGCCGTACTTAGAGAGCACCAGCGCCGCGATGCCCGACACATGCGGGCAGGCCATCGACGTACCGTCCATCGTTCCGTACTGGCCGTTGGGCAGAGTGCTGAGCACTCCGTATGCCGTGCCGTAGTCAACGTTGCCGCCGGGGGCGGTAACGTCGCAGAAAGTACCGTTTGAAGAGTAGCTTGCCGGGTTGAGCATCGGGTCCATAGCCGCTACGGCCACGCAGGGTTCGTATGCCGCGGGGTAGAAAGAGCCGGTCTCGCCGGTGTTTCCGTTGGCGAAGATACAGAGTCCGCCGCTCATCTTGTCGCCGCCTCCGTTGGCGGTGAAGTAGTCGATACAGTCAAGCACAAACTGCTCGTAGTAGCCTGACTGGTCCCATCCCCATGAGCACTGGGCGATGCTTGCGCCCATGTCGGCGGCATATACGAGAGCCGAACCGAAGTCGGCGTTGAGCGACGAGCGCGAGTCGAACACCTGGCACACCATCATCGTTACGCCGCCGTGGCCGTCAGAGCCTCCGGCAACGCCGCTTACGCCTATGCCGTTGTTGTTGGTCGCGCCCACGGTGCCGGCCACGTGCGTGCCGTGCTGGTGTGGATAGATGTCGTTGCTGTCATAGACGAAGTTCCATCCGTACACGTCGTCAACGTAGTCGTTGCCGTCGTCGTCAACGCCGGGCTCTCCGTTAAGCTCGGCCTCGTTCACCCAAACGTTGTCCTTAAGGTCGGGGTGGTCGGTCTGGAACGCTCCGTCGATGATGGCCACGAGCACGTCCTTCTTACCGGTCTCGATGGCCCACGCGGCGTTGGCGTTGATGTCGGCGCCGGGCATTGAGCCTGCCAGCGAGCCGTCGTTGTTGTAATGCCACTGCTGCGACAGCATCGGGTCGTTGAAGAACGGCTCGGCCTTGGCCGTGCCGGCGGCCTTCGGCATGTCAACCACGCGCGCGGGGCCGTCGCCGATGAGCTTCATCGGGCGTACCTCCTCGGCGCGTTGTATGCCGGGCACGCTCTTGTAAAGGTTGCGGGCGGAAGCAGGGGTCATCGCCTTGGGGTCGAACTTGATTTCGTACCACAGGTCAAGCCCGGCGGCCTTGTGCCTTTCCTCGAACTTGGGCGAGTAAGGCACGCACCGCTTGATGCTTACCGCCTTTGCCTGCGAGTTGGCGCGGTCCAGCGGCTTTATGCCGGTGGTCACCACTCCGTTGCTCATCGGCAGCGGAGCTTGTGAAATTCTCGCCGCCACCTCGCGCTGCAGCTTGACACGTACAACTCCTTCAGTAGGGGGGGTAAATGTCTGCTGAGCTGATGTGTGCACGTCATAAGTCAACCCTATGACGAGCATCACCAGGTAGAGTAGGTAATTTCGCATAATGCTTTGATTAAAGATTAATAATTAAGTGAATAAAAAGTTATGTCAAATATGTAAGATGACAAGAAATGAAAACATACTAACGTTCTTGACGTACAGTTGTCGTGGCAAAATTATTAAAAGTTTGTTTATAAGCCAAATGTTTGGTGGCATTTTGTTCGTAATAAGTTAATTTTGTTTCAGATTGTTACAAGGCATGGGCGAAAAACAGCCGGAAGCGGCATCTATGCCTGCTGAAACGTCTTCTACGTACCGTCGCTCCGCACGTCCGTCTGTACACGGCGGCAGGCGCAATGGCGGCCGCCGCCCTTGCCGCTTGCGGCAGGCGTGTAACCGCCTGGCAGCCAGGGACTTTCCAAAAGGCCGTCTTTTGGCTTCTAAAAGACGGCCTTTTACGCTGCAAAGGACGGCCTTTTGGAAGGTAAAAGACCGCATATTGGGTTCATCCGCAAACCTTTTTGTATGAAATACAAGGTCTATTAATGAAAGCATTTGTTCTGCCGGATTTGCAATCCGGCGGTTTCTAATTGCGGATTTGCAATCCGCACATACCCCAACATTTACCTCATGGCGGTGTGGTTTGAGCGGATTGCAAATCCTTATATTACTTTTCGGCGGATTGCAAATCCGCCAAAACACATTACCGGCAGTATGACTTGCAGCAGGACATAAACGGAATGACCTTCAACAACCATCCAATAGGTTTGCGGATGAACCGCCTTTTGCAACGCCCCTCACACACAGCCGTGCCACGGCTTTTATAGAACCGTCGTGGCCGTAAAAGTAAAACTATTTTTCTTTTATTTCACTTAATCGAAAAATTGCATTACCTTTGCATCTATATTTGACATGTAATGGAAGCAGCGACAAGTGAATTTAATATCCTGAACAGCATAAAATACCCTGCCGACCTTAGAAAGCTGAAAGTGGAACAGCTCCCGGAGTTGTGCCGCGAACTGCGCGACGACATACTGAAGGAGCTTTCGGTCAACCCCGGCCACATGGCTTCGAGCATGGGGACGATTGAGCTTACCGTGGCGTTGCACTACGTCTACAATACGCCCGACGACCGCCTGGTGTGGGACGTAGGCCACCAGGCTTACGGACACAAAATACTCACGGGGCGCAAAGACCGCTTCTGCACCAACCGCAAGCTGCACGGCATCATGCCGTTCCCCTCGCCCCTTGAGAGCGAATACGACTCGTTTGTTTGCGGACACGCCTCCAATTCCATCTCGGCAGCCCTCGGCATGGCCGTGGCCGCAAAGAAGACGGGTCACGGCGACAGGCACGTAGTAGCCATAATAGGCGACGGCGCGATGAGCGGCGGACTGGCCTTCGAGGGGCTTAACAACGTTTCGACCACGCCAAACGACATGCTCATAGTGCTCAACGACAACAACATGAGCATAGACCGCAGCGTGGGCGGACTGAAGCAGGCACTGCTGCGCCTTAACACCAACGAGACGTACAACCGCATGAGGTTCAAAGCCTCGCGCTGGCTCAACTCGAAAGGCTATCTCAACGACGACCGCCGCAAGGGCATCATCCGCCTGAACAACGCGCTGAAGTCGGCCATCAGCCACCAGCAAAACATATTCGAGGGCTTGAATATCAGGTATTTCGGCCCGTTCGACGGCCACAACGTAGTTGAGCTTGTGCGCGTGTTGCGCCAGCTTAGGGACATGAAAGGCCCCAAGCTGCTCCATCTGCACACCATAAAAGGCCACGGATACACCCCTGCCGAGAAAGACCCTACCACGTGGCACGCGCCCGGATGCTTCGACATCGACGACGGGGAGCGCATCGTCAGTGACGAGGTCGGCACGCCGCCGAAGTTCCAGGACGTATTCGGCGAGACGCTCTTGGAGCTTGCCAAGGCCAACGGGCGCATCGTGGGAGTGACCCCGGCCATGCCCACGGGATGCTCGATGAACATCATGATGAAGGCCATGCCCGACCGCACGTTCGACGTTGGCATAGCCGAAGGCCACGCCGTGACCTTCTCGGCAGGCATGGCTAAGGACGGCCTGCTGCCCTTCTGCAACATATACAGTTCGTTCGCGCAGCGCGCCTACGACAACATCATACACGACGTAGCCATACTGCGCCTGCCCGTAGTGCTCTGCCTCGACCGCGCCGGACTGGTGGGCGAGGACGGGGCGACCCATCACGGGGCGTTCGACATTGCCGCCCTGCGCCCCATACCCAACCTTACCATCGCCTCGCCAATGGACGAGCACGAGCTGCGCAACCTGATGTACACCGCCCAGTTGGACGGACAGGGGCCGTTCGTAATCCGCTATCCGCGCGGACGCGGCGTGCTCACAGACTGGCGCAACCCGTTCGAGGAAATCAAGGTGGGCACGGGCCGCCGCCTGAAACAAGGCAAGCAGGTGGCCGTGCTGACCGTAGGCCCTATAGGGAACGCCGCCGCCGAGGCCATCGCCAAGGCCGAGGCAGCTGTAAGCGGCCTCGAAGTGGCTCATTACGACATGCGTTTCATCAAGCCGATGGACGAGAGCCTGCTCCTTGAAATAGGCAAGCGGTATGGCAGCATAGTTACAGTGGAAGACGGAGTACGCTCGGGCGGCTTCGGTTCGGCCGTGCTTGAGTGGATGGCCGACCACGGGTTCTCGCCCAAAGTGACACGCCTCGGCCTGCCCGACGCGTTCGTAGAGCACGGCACTGTGGAGCAGTTGCGGCGCATCACGGGCATCGACACCGATTCAATCGCCGCCGCCATAACCAAGGCGGCTTGCGTCTGAAACAGCTTCATGACAGCAAACAACATAAGGAAGACTACATGAAAATCATCATTGCAGGGGCTTACGCCATAGGAACACACCTTGCCAAGCTCCTATCACGCAACGACCAGGACATCGTCCTGATAGACGAGGACGAGGAAAGGCTGGCCGGCATCAGCGGCGACTACGACCTGATGACCGTGCACGCGTCGCCTTCGAGCATACAGGCGTTGAAGGACGCCGGCACGGGTCACGCCGACCTGTACATCGGCGTTACGCCCGACGAGAACATGAACATGAACAGCTGCATCCTCGCCAAGGGCCTCGGGGCGAAACGTACGGTGGCAAAGGTGAACAACTACGAGTTCATGAACCCGGAACTGAAGGACTTTTTCGCCAACATCGGCATCGACTCGCTCATCTATCCCGAAAACCTTGCAGCGCAGGACATCGTCAACGGCCTGAAGATGAGCTGGGTGCGCCAGCGCTGGGACGTGCACGGCGGCGCGCTAATCATGCTCGGCATCAAGCTGAGGGAGACGTGCGAAATACTGAACGAGCCGCTGAAAGACCTCTGCAAGCCCGAGTCGCCATACCACATCGTGGCCGTAAAGCGCGGCGAAGACACCATAATACCGCGCGGTGACGACGTGCTCAAAATCTATGACATGGCCTACTTCATGACAACTCGCAACTACATACCTTATATAAGGAAAATAGTAGGCAAGGAACATTACGTCGACGTGAAGAATGTCATGGTGATGGGCGGCGGCAACACGGCCATAAGGGCGGCCAAGATGATACCCGAGTACATGGGAGTGAAGGTTATCGAGGCCGACGAACACCGCTGCGAGCAAATCAACGAGCAGGTGGACACCGACCGCGTGATGGTAATCAACGGCGACGGACGCGACATTCCGCTGCTCGTAGAGGAAGGTGTCAAGAACACGCAAGCCTTTGTCGCGCTTACGGGCAACGCCGAAACGAACATTCTGGCGTGTCTTACGGCCAAGCGCCTCGGCGTGCGCAAGACCATCGCTATGGTCGAGAACATGGACTATGTGAAGATGGCCGAGAGCCTTGACATAGGCACCATCATCAACAAGAAGGCCATCGCGGCCAGCCACATATACCAGATGATGCTCGATTCCGACGTGAAGAACACCCGTTTCCTTATGACAGCTAACGCCGATGTGGCGGAGTTTACAGCGCAGGAAGGCTCTAAAGTCACTAAGAAAAAAGTGTTCGAGCTTGGCCTTCCGCACGGAGTCACCATCGGAGGGCTTGTACGCGGCGGCGAGGGACACCTCGTATCGGGAGGCTCGCAAATCGAGGCAGGCGACATAGTGGTGGTGTTCTGTCACAACATCAACATGTCGAAGATTGAAAAATACTTCATCTAAGCCACGGCAATGGTAAACTTCAAAATCATATACAAGGTCATCGGCTCGCTTCTGTTCATAGAGGCAATCATGATGTTGGGCTGCCTTGCCGTGTCTATATATTACCGCGACGACGACATTCCGGCGTTCCTCATCACCATAGCGGTGACCTTGCTGGCGGCAATCGGATTGAAATACAAGGGCTACGGGGCTGAAAACAGCCTCGGTAGGAGGGAGGCTTACCTGCTGGTAACGCTCATCTGGCTCATCTTCAGTGCGCTCGGTGCGCTGCCGTTCGTCATCAGCGGCTACCTTACAAGCTATACCGACGCCTTCTTCGAGACTATGTCGGGCTTCACAACGACGGGCGCAACCATCATCGACGACGTTGAGGCTCTGCCTCACGGACTGCTGTTCTGGCGGTCGCTGACCCACTGGATAGGCGGATTGGGCATCATGTTCTTCACCATCGCCATACTTCCCTCGCTTGTCGGGGGTAGCGTCAAGGTGTTCTCCGCCGAGGCCACAGGCCCCATAAAGAGCAAGATGCACCCACGACTAAGCACCACCGCCAAGTGGATTTGGGGCATATACCTGCTCATTACGGCATCGTGCGCGGCGTGCTTTTGGCTCTTCGGCATGGGATTTTTCGACAGTATAAACTATTCCATGTCGATAGCTGCGACGGGAGGGTTCTCCACCCATAACGCCAGCATGGCCTTTTTCGACTCTGCTGCGATAGATTATACCGCGGCAATATTCATGATTTTGTCGGGCGTAAACTTCTCCTTGCTTTATCTTCTGCTCCTGAAAGGAAAGGTAAAGGATTTCGTCAAGGACGCGGAACTGCGCTTTTACCTTGGCGTAATATCGATTTCCACGCTGTTCATAACGTACATGCTGGTTACGCGCAGCGGCATATCGGTGGCCGATTCGTTCCGTTATGCGCTGTTCCAGGTAAGCTCTTTCATTTCGACCACCGGCCTTTTCAACACCGATGCCGGGCTGTGGCCTCACTTTACGTGGGTCATCCTTACGGTGTGCATGGTGTTCGGCTCGTGCGCCGGGAGCACAAGCGGCGGTATAAAGTGCATCCGCGGTGCGATGCTTGTGCGCGTAATACGCAACGAGTTCAAGCATCTGCTGCATCCAAGGGCGGTCATTCCCGTGAAACTTAACGGCACTATAATCCCCCACCAGGCGCAGGCTACGCTGCTGGTGTTCCTCGCCCTGTACGGCATATCGTGCCTTGCGGCGTTCTTCTGTTTCCAGCTTATGGGCATAGAGAGCACCAACGCCATAACGATAGCCATAAGCAGCGCGAGCAATGTTGGTCCTGCGCTGGGCGCGGACATCGGCCCTACGATGTCGTGGAGCACGCTGCCGATGGCCGCAAAGTGGATTTGTTCGGCGCTGATGCTGATGGGCCGTCTCGAGTTCTTCAGCGTCCTGGTGCTTTTCATGCCGTCGTTCTGGAAAGAGAACTGACGTTTTCATGCGTTAATCTATCAACCTAATTATAACATAACATCAACATCATGGAGCCTATAAAATTCAAACCAATCCTCAAGCAGACGCTTTGGGGCGGTGAAAAAATCGTGAAGTTCAAGGGTATAGACGGCCACTGCGGCGAGCAAATCGGTGAAAGCTGGGAGCTGTCGGGCGTTGCCGGCAACGAGAGTGTTGCCGCAAACGGCGAGTATGAAGGGCGCAAGCTGCCTGAAATAGTGGCCGCGCTGAAAGAGAAACTTGTCGGAGCTGACAATTACAGCCGCTTCGGCGACACGTTCCCCCTGCTCATTAAGTTCATCGACGCCAAGCAGGACTTGTCAATCCAGGTGCATCCCGACGACGAGCGTGCGCAGAAATACGGACTGAAAAACGGCAAGACGGAGATGTGGTACATCATGGATTCAGACGAGGACGCGAGCCTCCGTTGCGGCATGAAGGCCAAGATAACGCCTGAAAGGTACAAGGAGATGGTGGCAGACGGCACAATCTGCGACGCCATTGCCGAATACCCGGTGAAGTCGGGCGACTGTTTCTTCATCCCGGCAGGGCGCATACACAGCATAGGCAAGGGCTGTTTCCTGGCTGAAATACAGCAGACATCGGACGCTACGTACCGCATCTACGACTTCAACCGCCGCGACAAGGACGGCAACCTGCGCGAACTGCATACCGAGAAGGCCGCCGAGTGCATCGACTACAGCGTGCTGCCCGACTACAGGACGGAGTATGCGGCCAAGAAAAACGAGGGCGTCTCGCTCGTACACAGTCCATTCTTCAACACCGCCGTGTACGACCTTGACGAGCCTATGACGCTCGACTACAGCGAGCTTGACAGCTTCGTAGTGCTTATAGGCATAAAAGGAGAGGGCCGCCTGACCGACAACGAGGGCAACACCGTCACCCTGCGTGGCGGCGAAACGGTGCTTGTGCCGGCAACGACAAGCACGCTCAACGTAAGCGGCAACATAAAGTTCCTTGAGACATACGTGTGAGTGAATTAAGAATTAAGAGTTAAGAATTAAGAAAATATCCATTGCCAATAGCTTTCTTAATTCTTAACTCTTAATTCTTAATTTCCAAAAACCTTTCCAAGTCATTGCGCATCTGCATGAACTGTGCCGATGCCGTGTATCCGTTGTTCTTCTTCAGCATCTGCTCGACATCCTGGATTGAGTGGGAATAGCACGACAGTTCGTTGTGCATCTGTGTCGAGTGTACCGCCTGCCGCCGTATTTCGGCTTCGCGTTCGCGTATCAGCATGCCGCACACCTTGTTCATAATGGGCAGCACGATTTTGTCGAACAGGTGGTGTCCCTGTATGTACAGGTAAGTCTCCTCCGGCTTTACGCCGAGCTGTACAAGTTCGCAATACAGTTTCTGGTAACTCTGTTTCGCCTCCGGGTGCATGCGGTTGAGGTATTTCACCTTGCGCATCACCTTTCCCCTGATGTTTTCGAGTGCGTCGTTCGGGCGGCTTACGTTGAAGCCGCCAAGCTCGATTACGCGGTTGAAGTCGGTTATTGTGAACTGTCCGTACACGCCGTGGCGGTAGTGCCATATAGACCATACGAACAGGGGGTACACCGCCGTGCTGAACTGTGAGAGGAAACGTTGCAGGTCGAAGACGTTGTGGTCGTTGAGCGTCACCATCACGCAGACGTTGTGCAGCGACGGCGCGTAGCATTGCAGGTTCTCGATGGAGTAGGCGTAAGTGTGCAGGATATAAGGGTTTGAGATGATTTCGCGCGACGTTTCCGACGCTCCCTGCATCAGGTAGTCGTAGTCCGCGTCGACGCAGGCCAGCATGTCGGTGCCCGTCTTGCCGTAGAGCAGGCTCATCAGCGCGGAGCGTTTGCCGCGCTCCAGCGTGCGGTGCGACGGCAGCATCACCTCGAAGTAGCGCGTCTCGTCCTCGTACAGCGAGAACAGCGTGCGCCAGAACAGTATGTCGTCGTAGCTTTCGACGTAGGCCACAATCCTGCGCCGCGCATTCTTCGGCTTCAGGCTGTTGGCTGCCGCGACGTATTGCGAGCTTATGTTGTCGGTAAGTCTTTTGCCCATGCTTCACCCTCCGTAGGCTGCCGTCCGTCTATATGTTGTCCGTAATGTCGCTCACCTCGGTTATCCTGTCAATCCATCCGTTCATCACCACGGCCGGGGAGTGGGTGGCGAGGATAACCTGCACGTTGGGGTTGAGCTGCACTATCAGGTCGATGAGCCGTTTCTGCCACTCTACGTGCAGGCTTACTTCAGGCTCGTCCATGAAGAGCACGTAGGGCTGGTTGTCCTCCACGAGCACGGTCAGCAGTATGGCGAGCATCTGCTTCTCGCCGCTCGACAGCTGGTAGGGGTACAGCGTCTCGCCGATTTGCGAGAAGCGTATTTCGTTCTCGTTGCGTATGATGGTCTTGCCCGTGTCCGAGAAGAGGTCGTCGAGCATGTCCTGGAACATTCGCTTGGGTTCCGACACGGCCTGCGCCCTTTCCGCCGCCCCGTCGCCGCCTGCCTGGAGTATGGCTATTATGCGGTTGCCGATGTTCACCTGGTAGTCGAGGTACTTGCGTTGCAGCTTGAACAGTTGCAGGTCAAGCTCGGTCACGAGGTTCATCCCGATGTCGGCCACCAGTTCCGACTGTATGAGCGGTCGGTCGAACGAGCGTATGAGGTCGTAGCGTATGTGCGTCGCGCCTTCGGGGTTTACCTTCATGTGTACGCCCTTCATCATGTGGTTCACGATGTCGCCCTGCGGCCCTATGCTGCGCACGAGCTTGTTTATTATGGTGCTCTTGCCTGCTCCGTTGGTTCCGCTAAGTATGTTCACCTTGCGGTCGAGGCTCCATGTCACGTGCCGTCGTCCGCTCCACAGCGACTCTATTTCGACGCTTTCTATGTAATCGGCGTATTTCTGCATAAGTGTACGTTAAGGTGTAAGGTTTTGGCAAATGTAGTCATTATTCGTGAAACGGTGAAACGTAGAGCGTAAAAAATGGTTAACCGCCGGGCGGTTGCCTGCTTTGCGGCGGCCGTGACGTGGCTGCGCATGCGCCGCCAAGCCGCCGTTTGCGTCGGCATTTTGCACCCTTCTGTAACCAGCTGATAATCAGCGGCTTTGCAAAAGGCCGTCTTTTGCAGGCCAAAAGACGGCCTTTTACGTTGCAATTGACGGCCTTTTGGAAGGCGAAAGACCGCCTTTCACTGTTCATCCGCAGTTCGGGTGTATGGAATATAAAGCCAATAAGCATATACATCCTACTGTAATT